>ENA-OWPA01000399-OWPA01000399.1-bioreactor-metagenome-genome-assembly--contig:-NODE-399-length-61650-cov-7.516509_pt1 | contig 61650 bp, 42 predicted proteins | sample MGYA00238139_ERZ651803 | MGnify/ENA primary metagenome ERZ651803 (study PRJEB26909, sample SAMN07631231) | bioreactor metagenome | isolation source: Switchgrass digestor | place: USA: Dartmouth...
GAATCAAGATCCAGGGAGGCAGATAATAATGAGGAGCATTAGCATACATTTGACTGATACCTGCAATAACTCCTGCAGATTCTGTGTCGTGGACTCACACCAGGGGAAGCCTGAGAAGGTGAATAGAGATGTTGTGTATAAGTTCCTTGAGGAAAACAGCGGAAAAGGAATATTACTTCAACTACTTTGGCAAAAGTAGCGGTGTCAGGTATTCCCTCAGTTATGATTGGCAGTTCCCTTGATTACAGAAAAGGGAGAGCGCCTGTTGAAGAACAGCTATCAGGTTTCAACATTAGCAGGGATATAAAAAATGCTATAACAGAATTGGATATATGCTACCCGTACAGGATGTTTCCTGTAGGATGGCACTCTTTCCTGGAACCTGTTATACGTGACAATCCATATACTGAAGTAGTGGATGAGCTCGAACTTTTTGAAGAAGACCGGTGTGTGGAGACGATCAGAAGTCTTATGGAAGACAAAAAAACATTGGAATCGCATAAGACGAAAACCGCAAAATACCTGGCGGCGGTCAATGATTTGGCAAAGCCACATGAAATTCTTGCTTTACTATAGAATACTTAGTTAAATATCAGAGGTTTTATGATCAAGTATAGTTTTGTAATACCAACTTATAATAAAAAGAAATATCTTAAAAAACCTTGTGTTATATTGACGGGCAAAGGAATTATGGCAATTATAATTATGAAGTTATAGTTGTAGATGATGGTTCGGACGATTATACTTACGAGTACATCAAAGGAATGAACCGGAATTTTGACTTAAAATATATTTATATTGACAGAAATGAGAATTCCTGCAGGGCATCTGCAAGAAATGTCGGGTGGAAAAATGCTCGTGGTGAAATCGTTGTTTTTATTGATGATGATATACTAATCAATCATGATTACCTGGGTGAACTTGACAGGTATTATAATTATGCAAACGATCTTGTCGTGATAGGAACAAGAATAAACCTGAAGGAACAGGATGCCGACAGGACCCATGACTGGAGTGCTATTACAAGCGATGCCTACAGATGCCCGAATTCTGACTATCTCGAGTTCAGACACCCTATACTTAATTCACTTTCATATAACATGTCTGCACATAAGTATCCGTGGGCCATTGTGTATAGCTGCAATTTCGCGGTTCCCAGGAGAATATTGCAGAGTGTCGGTGGATTTGATGAAGATTTTAAGGAATGGGGATTTGAAGACGTAGAATTAGGTTACAGGTTATCGAAGAATAAAGCAAAAATTGTTATCAACAGTAAGCTCGAGGTTTTGCATCAGCATCATGAAAAATCTAGGATAGGAAAACATAATTACGATCTTTTCAGGAGTAAATGTTTAAATGCAGATATGGAAATCTCCAAGGATAAAGAATATTATTTCATGCCACTGGCCGGTATGATAAGAAAATGTGATATGACAGATTACTATAACTTCACGGGGCGAGTTATTACCGGAAGAGAAGTAATAAATTTCACAAATAAAAGCGAAATAAATGAAATAAAGAGCAAAATTGCAAGTTACAAAAAGAAGGGTGTCCTCATATCAGTTTACGACTATGTGGAGGACACCGACCTGGATATATGGATCCAGCTGTACGAGCAAAAAGATAATGTTTTACTTTACTTTCCCGTTTCAAAAACAGTTGCAGTCAGTACTTTTTCAATTATTGACAGGCTCATGAATGGAGCAGATATATGATTCATTCTGATTAATGGTATAGAATGCCATGCGATATATTGAAGGAATAAAAAAACACAAAGACGATATAAATATTGTCATTGCTGCATCAGGAAGTCTCGGCGATATAAAGCCATTTGCAGCAATAGGCAAAATCCTTTTGTCGCAAGGGTTTAATGTAACCATTATAACTGATGAACAACACATAAGAGACTTATCATACTATTTTACAAATTTAATATCTGTTGAAAAACTGCAAAGAAAATATAAATTTTTTGAACCGTTAAAAACCGTGTATAAAAAAGGCCCAAATGACATTGAAGAAAGTATAAGAGGAACTATTTTGAAGTTTGAGGAGATTTATATTAAGCCGATTTACAGTGTATATAGGTATATATGTGACAATTATTCCAGAAATAATACTTTACTGATCGGCCATTTTCTTTCATTCGGGGCCAGACTGGCTAACGAGGTCAAAAGAATACCAATGGTTGTTGTCAGTTTATCGCCATACTGGTTTACCATAATTAATGATAATTACTTCTGTCAGAGCATAAACGCTATAAGAAAGTATCTTGGATTACAGCCCATATCAAGTATCATGAGAAGATGGATGCTTACAGAAAACTCTGTTATAGGTCTTTTCCCGGAGTGGTTTGTCAAATCAACAGAAAAACTTTCCAATAATTGTAAGACGTTTGGCTTTTTATATGACACAGTTGATGCAAAAACCTGTTTGGATCATGATATTTCAGACTTTGTAAGCAGTAATAATGGATGTATAGTTTTTCGCATTTCATCTTTCAGGCTAAACTCCGGGAATTTCTTTCATGTGGCCCAGAAAGTATGTACTAAGCTGAGTATGAGGGCACTTTTTATAACTCAGTATAAGGACATGCTTCCGGAAATATTATCGCCGTTTGTAAGATGCTATAAATATGTGCCTTTTGAACTGCTCCTGAACAAGGTCAGATTAATAGTACATGATGGCGGAATAGGCACATGTGCTGAAGCCATAAGGGCAGGTATACCTCAGTTAATTTGTCCGCGTACGCATGAGCAGAAAGACAATGCCGAAAGGCTGAAAATGCTGGGATTATGCAGCATACTGAATTTTAACAGCCTTGATGAAAAAAGTATGGCAAAAAAAATCGAAGAATTGCTCAGACCTGAAGTAAGTGCGGTATGTAAGCACTATGCTGATATAGTACAGAGAGACAAATCTGCAGCGAATCATATCTGCGAGGAGATTTTACGTATCATTGACACTTGCTTCGCTGCCCCAGATGAAAAAAACATGTTCGAGGCAGGCAAATGGTCAAATACAGCTTTGTGATACCAACTTACCAGAATAAACTGTATCTCAGAAACGCCCTTGAGGCATTGAACAACCAGGCAGGCTTCAGTGGAAACGATTATGAGGCAATCGTTGTTGATGACGGTTCCAATGATGACACCTGGAGTTTTATTCAGGGCGTAAACAAAAATTACGAATTAAAGTACATTTATCTTGAAAGAAATAAGAATTCATGCAGAAGCCGTGCCAGGAATTATGGCTGGAGGATTGCAGAAGGCAGGTACATTATATTCATAGATGCGGATATTATTGTTAAGGAAAATCATTTGGCCGAGCTGGAGAGATGCTTCAGGATAAACAGTGATTTGGTTGTAATAGGTACAAGGTTTAATCTGCCGGAAACAATCCCCTATGAAAACATTTTTGATGAAGGGGTTTTAGATAAATACAAATCATTCAGTGACCGTACAGGTTTGCTTGAGGATAGACATTATGCATTGGAGATGCTTTCTTATAATCTTTCTGTTTACCGGTTCCCATGGATGATGGTATTCAGCTGCAATATGGCACTAAAAAAAGAAAAACTTCAGGAGATAAACGGATTTGATGAGAACTTCAAAAAATGGGGAGCGGAAGATATCGATGTGGGGTACAGGCTATTTTTGAAAAACGAAAAAATAGTAATCAACCCAAGGCTGGAGGTTTTTCACCAGTACCACAAAAGTGCAAACGACGGTACTGAAGAAAGCCAGGAAAGCACAAGATACCTTATGAGCAAGCATAAAGGGCTGTTCATGGATGTTCCCCCCGGTCAGGAATTTCATATATTCAGGCCGGAAATTCTGGAAACCGGAAAACTTTTCAGGTACAGCAAACTGGATGATATGTTCAGGAAAAAGCAGGAATATCAGCATACGGAAATATTAAATTTTACAGGTAAATGCGATATAAATGAATTTAAAGCATATATACTGGAAATTACCCATAAGGAAAATTATCGCATAATAGTCAATGACTATACCGAAGATACTGATCTTGACATATGGATCCAGCTGATTGAAGGGGCTAATAGCATACCTGAATACTACCCTGCTTCAAAAAGGATAAGAAAGAAGTCTTCGTTTTCTGTAATCGACAGGATTTTATGGGATTCATATAAATAAAGGGATGTATGAGCGTGTTTTTTGGATTTTTCCAAAATATGGTGAACATGAATATACCGGATTGCGTTGTATCAGATATGTATCATGAACATTTTGCAATTCTATATGACAGGGTTGTCAGAACAGATACATATGACCTTGAGTTATACACGGAGCAAGCGAGTTTAACAAAAGGCCCAATACTTGAATTAGGCTGTGGTTCCGGCCGTGTTCTTTTAAGACTTGCGATTCTTGGATTTGAAATTACCGGCATCGATAATTCGCCAGTTATGCTGAACATCCTCGAACAGAAGCTCTGCTTATTGGATAAGGAAATACAAAGCAGGGTTAAGTACCATAATTCAGATTTCAGAGACCTGGATATCCATAATGTGTTTAATCTTGTTATAATGCCGGGTGCTACTATATGCAGCCTGAAAAATATGGATGAGATACTGGGTGTTTTTACGGCTGTTTACAATTGCCTGAATGATGGAGGAAGGTTTATATTCGATTATTATCTGCAGGATGATGATCCGGTAATTCAGAACAATAATGAGACGGTTAGGACCTTTGTATGGGAAGAACCTGGCAGTACCAAGGAGTTTTTTATAATAGGTGAAAAGATGGGTGAAGACAATTCGTGTACTATCACAAACTGCTATGCGGAGGTCATAAGCGGAGAAAAGACGGCACGTTACCTGGGTTATTCGTTTAGACGGAATATATCTACTGATGATATACTGAACCTGATTATTGACAAAACCCGGTTCAAAATAATAAACACAAGGTTTTTCAGGGGCGTAAAAAACGATAAGCTGAAATTTGTTATACTTCAAAAATGAAATTCCCGAATTTAATAAAATTCATCAGATATTCAGTTGTCGGTGCAGTAGCATCGCTGGTTGATATTACGGTATTTTGCGTATTTGCAAATATAATGCATGCAAATTACATTCTGGCTAATGTTTTTGCCTTTATAGCCGGTTCTGTTACTAACTATTATTTCAGTACCCGCTGGGTATTCGGGAGGCCGCAGTTCAATTATTACCTGGGTTTCATATTATGTACACTGATTGGGTTTATCGGACTGATTTTCAGCAGCTTCATTATGTATATCCTGATAGATCAAAAACTGATTTTATACCTGTCCCCGGACATGGGCATGGGATTAATGAAATTTGCTGCAAAAATAATAGCTACCATTATCGTATTTTTTTGGAATTATGGCGCACGAAGGCTGTTTATCTACAGAAGAGAGGAAAATTAACAAAGATCAGCAAGATTATATGAAAGATGGGGAGAACTATGGATACGGTTATTATGGGAGCCGGACCTGCAGGACTTGCAGCAGGTTATGAATTGAGCAGGGAAAATATCCCTGTAAGGATCTTTGAAATGGACAGCCAGGTAGGAGGAATAAGCAAAACGCTGAAATTTGACGGTTTCTATTTTGACCTTGGTGGACACAGGTTCTTTACCAAGAATTTTGAGGTAAACAAGCTGTGGAATGATGTACTTGGTGAAGCATTCCAAAAAAGAGCGAGGCTTTCAAGAATCTATTTCAGGAACAAATACTTCAATTATCCTTTGAGTTTTGGGAACGCCTTTTTCGGTTTAGGTGTTATCGATAGTTTTAAAATAGTCTCAAGTTACTTTAAATCCAAATTATTTCCATATAAGCCGGAAGAGACGTTTGAACAGTGGGTATCAAACAGGTTCGGGAAAAAGCTTTTCACCTATTTCTTCAAGACATATACCGAAAAGGTCTGGGGAATCCCGTGCTCTCTTATTGAGGCAGAATGGGCGTCTCAAAGAATAAAGGGATTGTCGCTCAGAGTTGCGATAGCAAATGCAATATTTAAATCAAAAACAAAAGATGTAAAAACGCTTATTGATGAGTTCTACTATCCGGTTTATGGACCTGGGATGATGTACAATAAAATGAAAGAAATAATTGAAAAAAATGGCGGCATTGTTTATCTTAACACAAAAATCACTAAAATCCATCATGAAGATTTCGTTATTAAATCTATCGAGTATACAGACGCCCAGGGGAAGAACCATTATGCTTATGCATCTGATTTTATTTCAAGTATTCCTATCACAGACCTTGTTAAAATGTTATATCCGAGAGCAGATACAGAAGTGGAAAAAGCCGCAGATAATCTGACTTACAGGAGCTTTTTGACGGTAAATGTGATTGTCAATAAAGAAAATTTATTCCCTGACAATTGGATATATGTGCATTCTCCGGAGGTTAAGCTGGGAAGGATACAAAACTTCAAGAACTGGAGCCCCAATATGGTCCCCGATAAAAGTAAGACTTCTCTCGGGCTTGAGTATTTCTGCAATGAAGATGATGATTTCTGGTGCAAAAGTGATGAAGAACTCTTTGATATTGCTACTTCAGAACTGGAGAAATTAGGGATCTGCTCCGGAAGCGATATCATCAAATATATGGTTGCGAGGGTGCCAAAAGCTTACCCGGTTTATAGACATGGTTACAGGGACGACCTGGAAGTAATAAAGAAATACCTTAAGCAATTTAAAAATCTCCAGCTTATCGGCAGATATGGACTTTTTAAATATAACAACATGGATCACTCGATTTTATCAGGGATCATGGCAGGCAGAAATATAATAAATGGGAGCTATGTCTATGATACCTGGGATGTGAATTCCGATGATAAATACTACGAGGAAGTAAGCTAGAAACAAGGTGTGTATGAATTCGTACAGAATCGGTATTGTAAACTCATTTGATGAGATCAGGGAAGACTGGAAAAGACTGTATAATCTTATGGAATCCCCGTTAGCATGCCTGAGCCTGGAATGGAGTGAGCTTTACTGGAAATATTTCAGGAGAGCATTTGAAAAACTCTTTATCATTGTTTGCTATAAAGATGATGAAGCAGTGTGTATAGCGCCGTTCAAAATTCATAAAAAGTTTCAAAAGGACAGGCTTGTTGCAAATATAATTACGTTTATAGGCGATGATCACATCCAGTCTAATGGATTTGTTGCAGATCCTGCATTTGCAGAAGATGCCGGATATGCGATATTTGAGTATGTTCTGCGTGAATTTGCCGGATGGGATATCCTGGCTCTGCAGGGTTTTGCAAGTGAATGCGCTGCCGCAGATCATTACGGCAACAGTATTGAACGCTTAAGTAAGGCATATATTGTAGACTTTCAGAGTAAACTGCCGGTTATTGATCCTAAAGAGTACATGGAAAACAGCAGGACAGCAAGTGAGGTTATTTGCGCTGAAAAAAACGGTTCATATTGCTTTGAAGATTTCGCATTGGTCAATAAGGAGATATGGGAAAGGGAAGCCATGATATCTGGTTTTCCGGCATTTAAATATAAGAACTTTTACAGGGAACTGTCAAACATATTGGGTGATTGTTTGCGCATATGCTTTTTTTATATACATGGAGAGATGGTGGGGTACCAGCTGGCAATCGATCAGGACAGTACCAGGTATGTATACTATCTGAAAGTATATCAAAAAGCATACGAATCCGAAGTGATGACTGAGGCGGTCAAATCAGCCATTAACAGGAACATAACATCAATTGTTTTTAATGAAGCTGCAGAAAGTGAAGCGATACTTTGCCGGACCAACAGGATAATTCACAAATACAGTTATTATATAGGATCTTCTGATTCCGGCCTCAGAGACTACCTCAGCAGAGAAAGAAGGAGCAGAACAGAGCTGATGCAGATGAGACTAAAGACATTGCTTAATGGTTTACCCCTATGCAATGTCAGTGAAATAGGCTGGCCTGACGGAAATATATCTGTACTGATCCTGGCCCCTCATTTTGATGATGAAATTCTGGGCTGCGGAGGCATATTAAGCTGCCACTGCAAAAGAAATGACAGCTGCAGTATTGTATATTTCACGAATGGTGACAATTCCAGGTTCAGTGGCCTTAATCGACATATGCTCAGCTCTGCCAGAAAAGATGAAGCGCGAAAAGCAATTCGGCATATAGGAGAATCAGCATTATATTATTTCGACAGGCAGGACGGCCTGCTATGCGCAGATGATAATGTGGTGCAGCGCCTGGCAGAATTAATATTAAATGGAAAATATAAAAGAATATACCTGCCTAATCCGGAGGATGATCAGCGGGATCACAGGGCCGCAGCCAGAATCCTGGCGAATGTGCTGAAAAGGATCGGGTTTGATGGAGAATTGCTGATTTATGAGTTCTGGAATCCCCTGAAAACGGCAAATGTATATTTCCCACTGAATTATGAATGCAGGATGAGAAAGGAACAGGCAATGGCAGAGCATGCAACACAGTTGATGTATGCTGACTATGTAAAACTGATGAGCATTGTCAATACATATAGGGGGAAGAGTATTGGCAAGGAAAGCTGTGAATTCTTCAGGAGCATTACTCCTGCGGAATTGATGGGTTTATGCAGCAACGATTGATATATTACATGTGCATGGAGATCTGATGCATATGGGGAAAATAATCGGTATCGTCGGAGGAGTCGGCCCGTATGCAGGGGCTGACCTGGTAATGAAGATATTGAGCCAGACTGATTCAACCACAGATCAGGGACATTTGCCGCTGATCATGTTATCAATGCCTGAACTCATAGAAGATCGTACTGCTTTCCTGTCAGGCAAGTCAAAAATCAACCCGGCTTTGGCGATCGCGTCCATTATATCGAGACTTGAACAGGCCGGCGCGGAAATAATCGGGATTCCATGTAATTCGGTACACGCCCCTGAGATATTCGGAGTTATTCTTGAAACGCTGAGAAAAATCAATTGCCGTGTGAGATTAGTAAATATGATCAATGAGGTTGCAGAGTTTATAAGCTGTAATTATCCTGACCTGGTCAATATTGGAGTACTTGCATCAACAGGCTTGTATATAACTGAGGAATATACCCGTGCACTGGTATCGAAGGGATATAATGTTATAGTACCCAGCATTGAAATACAGAATGAGCTTGTACATAAATCCATTTATGACCATTCATATGGAATTAAGGCACATGCCTATCCACCGACAGAAAAGGCCAGGGAAAACCTTAAACAGGCTATCTGCCATTTGCAAAAAAATGGAGCGGAAGCTGTGGTTTTAGGCTGCACAGAAATGTGTCTTGCCATCCGTGAGAGGACCGTTGGGAAGTGTATTATTTTTGATTCAGCGATGATCCTTGCCAGGGCACTGATTAAGCTGTCGGATCCGTCAAAACTTAAGCAGTGGGATAAAAATGGTTAGGTCGAGTCAGGAAGGTCATTATATATGCTAAATGAGAGTCTGACATCCATAATAAGTAATATAACCAGAAGGATGCCTGGTAAAATTGCTATAGAATTTGGCACCGAGGAGATAAGTTATGCAAGTCTTGAGAAAGAATCGGACAGGCTTGCCAGCTTCCTGAATGACAATGCAAATGGCAGCAAAAACTTCTTTTTATTTATGAACAGACACCCTGCCATGGTCATATCATTTCTTGGTGTGATTAAATACGGGGGAGTAAACATACCTCTTGATACCGGTCTGCCCGCCAAAAGGCTCGAGACAATATTCAATGAAATTGACGCCGACTGGGTCATCTCAAAATCCTTATATTTGCAGCAGCTTGATGATATTGCAGGTAACATTGGCCGGAAACTCAATGTTTTGGTTATTGATTTCCCATGTACTGCAGACAATAGAAATTACAGCAATTTGGATATTTTCCGTATCGGCAGTATATCGTATGAACGTGAGACTGATTTTGCAATAAAAGATGACAACTGCTACATTTATTTTACTTCGGGTACCACGGGCAAACCCAAGGGTATCCTGGGCAGGGAATCCAGCCTGGTGCACTTCCTGAGGTGGGAAATAGAAGAGTTTAAAATTGATGAAAATGTCAGGGTGAGTTATCTCTCGGCGCCATCTTTTGACGCGTCACTCAGAGATATGTTCATACCTTTATGTGTAGGCGGAACTTTATGTATTCCTGAAGATAAAGACATAATACTGGATCCGGAAAGGTTGTTTCAATGGCTCAAACAAAGAAGGATAACGCTCGTACATATGGTACCTTCACTTTTCAGGCATTTGGCCGAGGCAGTGCATCCAGGCAGCCTTTGTGATCTTAAGCTTGTCCTGTTGGCAGGCGAGATGCTCAAAGGCCATGATGTTAAGAAGTTCTATGAGAAATTTGACTGCGGGGCAAAGCTTATAAATATGTATGGAGCTACAGAGGCAACAATGGTAAGCGTATTTTATACGGTGAAGAAAAGTGATGAGGAAAGAGCGAACGTGCCAGTCGGAAAACCAATATACGATACTGAGATACTGATTCTTGACAGTAATCGAAACAAATGCAGAAAAGGCGATATAGGTGAGATATATATTCAATCTCCATATTTAACAAATGGGTATTATAATAATCCGCAATTAACAAGCAGTGTTTTCATAATGAATCCACACGGTGACAATACCATGGTCAGGGCATATAAGACAGGTGATCTGGGGAGGATATTGCCTGATGGAAATTTAGAATGCCTTGGAAGGATCGATAACCAGGTCAAGATACGCGGCATCAGAGTCGAACCAGGTGAAATCGAGCATCAACTCATGAAGCATAAAATGATAAGGGAAGCAGCAGTTGTCTGTAAGCAAAGCGGACAGAGTGATAATTATCTTGTTTGCTTTTATGTGTCTGACAGTAAAATAGATGCCTGGGAGCTAAGAGAGGCTCTGCTTGAAGAAATACCTGAATATGCGGTACCGACTTGTTTTATACACCTGGAGAAAATGCCTTTACTGCCCAATGGCAAAATTGACCGGAGAAAATTAGAGCAATATAACTTAACTGAATATTTCGGGGAAAAGTATGTGGCCCCTGAAGACAATATCCAGGAAAAACTCGCTGAAATCTGGTCGGAAGTTCTGCACGCATGCAGGATAGGTGCGGACGACAACTTCTTTGAACTGGGCGGTCATTCCCTGAATGCAGCGGCGCTTGCGGCAAGGGTGAATAAAGTATTCGGAACAGCGCTGAAACAGTCAGACATTTTTAGATGCCCTACGGTGAAGAAGATGTCTGATTGCATAAGATATGCTGAAACAGGTATGTATACCCCGATAATTCCTGCCGGTGACAGGGAATACTATCCTGCTTCGTCGGCACAAAAAAGGCTGTATATCATTAACCAATCGGAAATGCCGAACACCAGCTACAATATGCCTTTGTTATTCAGCTTTCTTGGTGATATCGATAAAAAGCGGCTGCAGGATGCATTTATTGCCTTGATAAACAGGCATGAGGTTTTGCGGACATCCTTCAGAAGTATGAATGGTGAAATTGTGCAGGTTGTACATAACGAATTCAGTTTTGAGGTTGGTTATGTTATCAGGGAAAGATGCAGTCTGAATGAAATAGTCCGGGAGTTTGTACAGCCCTTTGATTTGTCGGTGCCTCCATTAATCAGGGTATATATTATTCGCTCAGAAAAGAGAAATTTTCTTTTGATTGATATTCACCATATCATAGCGGATGGTTTGTCAGTAAAAATCCTCCTGGAGGATCTTAAAAAGCTATATGCATGTGAGGAATTGCCCCAACTGAAAATACAATATAAGGATTATACGCTGTGGCATAACAATTTTCTCAGGTCCGGCATAGTCAGGAAGCAGGAAGAGTTCTGGATTAACAACCTTGCCGGAAATATACCGGTGCTTAATATGCCTACGGACTACAGGAGGCCGGATAAAAAAACTTTCAAAGGAGCAACAATAAAGCAGTGCCTTTCAGGCGAACTGGTAAAGAAACTCCATGATATAGCTGAAAAAACCGACTCCACATTGAATATTCTGCTTTTATCCGCTTACTTTATATTACTGGCCAAATATTGCGGACAGACTGATATTATAGTAGGCAGTCTTGTCGCCGGAAGGGACCATTATGAAACCGAGGATATGGTTGGTACGTTTATAAATTTCCTGCCGATTAGGTTAAAGATCAATGAGCAGCATACTCTGAGCGAGTTTTTATGCCATGCACGCGAGGTTATTATAAGGGCGTATGAAAACCAGGAATATCCGTTTGATTTGCTTGTAGAAAGGGTATGGCGAAACACAGGGCAAGCAAGGAATCCAATATTTGATACAATGTTGATTTTTCATGATGAAGCGGAGTCAGTAAGGAGCTTTAACATCGGGGATGTTCATTTGTCAGCTTGCGAACTGAAAAGAAAAGAGTCCAAGCTGGATTTTAAGATAGACGTATTTGACATGGGCAACGGGAAATTGAGCTTATACCTGGAGTTTAACTCGAGCCTGTATAAGAAAAGTACCATGATCAAATTTTTGAAAAACTTCTGTTTTATTTTGGAGCAGTTTGCCAATAACCCAGACGACCAGCGCATATCCGATATTTGCTTGATTCCTGATTTGCATCGCAGGCAATGTAAATATATCAGATTAGTTACATCAGCCACATTTGTGGAAACACCGGCCGAAGATTATGTTAAGTGGTGGTGCAGACAGTTCGGACTGCATGCAGATGTAGAGGCAGCTCCATATAACCAGGTATTTCAGCAATTGATTGATAACGACAGCCTCATATCAAAGAATGACGGCATCAATCTGCTGCTTGTAAGGTTTGAGGACTGGATACGTGATGACGCATCTGCGAACGAAGAAAAAATAAGAAAACTTAATGAAAATTATAATAATATTTTATGCTTATTAAGGGGCAAGAAAAAAGCAATTCCTTATATAGTGGGAATATGCCCCATGTCCATATACCCTTCATTTGACGGCATCATCTATCAACACCTCCGGACCCTGTATGCACGATGGAAAAATGAGTTGTCCCGCATGCCTGATGTACATGTAGTTGACTTCAGGGATTACGTGGATGTCTACGGCATCAGGGAAGTACTGGATGCAGTGAAGGATAGGGAAGGGCATTTGCCGTATAATGAAGAATTCTATGCCTTGATGGGGATGCTTATAGCAAGAAAGATTTGCTCGCGGATGAACCAGTTCAAGGTAATAGTATTGGATTGCGACAATACTTTGTGGAAAGGTATATGTGGAGAGGATGGGGCCCTTGGCGTTGAGGTGACTGCTCCGTATTCCGGACTGCAGGAATTCATGCTAAACTGCAGTAAAAAAGGGATATTGCTGGCATTGTGCAGTAAAAATAATGAAGAGGACGTCTGGAAGGTGTTTGAAACCAATCCAAACATGATCTTAAAAAAAGAGCATTTTTCGTGCTGGCGGATAAACTGGCTGGAAAAATCGTATAACCTGAAAGAAATGGCCAAGGAACTTAATCTGAGCCTTGAAAGTTTTATTTTTATAGATGAAAGTGCCGTTGAGTGCGATGAGGTTATGAAAAACTGCAGTGAAGTACTTACGCTGAAACTGCCTGACAATACTGAATATATACCGGCCTTTCTCAGAAAGTTATGGGCATTTGACCGGTTCAGCATAACTGAAGAGGATACGAAAAGAACTGAAATGTATGCCGCGGAAAGCAAGCGGAAAAAAACAAGTGATATGTCGCTTGATGATTTCATCAGAAGCCTTGAGCTCAAAGTTGCCATAAATGAAATCACCCGCCCGCAGATCTGCAGGGCGGCACAGCTTACGCAAAGAGTCAGCCAGTTCAATCCATTTCCTGCTGCAAGAACTGAAGAGGATATCAGGAGGCTGCTTGGCAGCCATGGTACTGTGTGTCATGTTGTGGATGTAAAAGATAAATACGGTGATTATGGCCTTGTGGGAGTTGTTATATCAAAAAGGCAGGCGGAAAGCCTTGTTATCGATACCTTTGTTTTGAGCTGCAGGGCTCTTGGCAGAGGAGTTGAGGATGATATTTTGTCAGGGCTTAAGAAATACTGCATCGAAAATGATATAAAAACACTGGAATGCAAGTATCATACTACATCAAGGAATAAGCCGTTTTTGGATTTCCTGCAGAGGACAGGGTGGGAGAAAGGCAGAATTACGGAAGATTTTACAGAGTACAGGATAAGTATTGACAAAATAAGGGACAGGAAAGGGATTTCTGAATTATACTATTACTGCTCATTTTCCAAAGATAATGTGAAAGATGAAGACATGGACAATAATTTATGCCTTCTTGATCATATAGGGGTTGCAGTAAGGGATATAAATTCAGCAAGACAGCGTTATAGGGATATTGGCTATTTTTGCACCGAGACTGTCTATGATCCTCTTCAGAAGGCGTATTTGGTCATGTGCCGCAAACACGGACATAATCCCATAGAACTTGTTATGCATGATACTGACACATTTGTTGCTAATCAGCCTGAAATGCCCTATCATTTATGTTACAAGGTAAAAGATGCAGAGGTATTTATAAAGGGGCTGCAGGACAAAAAAATAGAATATGAGCTGATAAGTGAAGCAAAACCTGCAGTTCTTTTCGGAAACAAGCATGTGACATTCCTGTTTATAAAAGGACTGGGATTGACAGAGCTGCTGGAAGACCCGGATATATCAGATGACGGAGCAATCAGTGATGCGTATTACGGAGACACTATCCGCATCATAGCCTCAAACCCGGATGCTGCGGTTGCATTTTTCAGGTATGTGGGCTACACAGTAAAGAGCTGTGCAGACAAAAAAATGAGACAGTTGTTATTTTGGAAAAGCGTGCATCAGGTTTAATAGAAATTATCATTTCCGTTGATGAATCTTCAGCATGTTATGATTTTTTGCGCAGTGGGTATTCATATATCTGTCAACTTGAAACCAATTCAGAAATATCCGCCTGCAGTAATGAATATCTGCTTTATCGCGGGAAACATGAAAAAGCACCTGCTGTTAGTGAACCATGGATAGAAAAAGCTATCGGAAACAATGATTTATTACACAGGAAACATCTGCTTCCGATCAAGCATTGCAATGCTGATTCATTGGTGGGAATTCTCAGGAATCGTATTCCTTTATCCGACATTAAAAAAGAAAGGTATGTCCCTCCGCGGAATGAAACTGAAAGAAGACTGGTTTCTATCTGGACCAGGATCCTTGATGTACAGGGAATAGGGATAAAGGATAATTTCTTCCGACTGGGAGGCCATTCTCTGAAAGCAGTGACTCTTGTTTCGATGATCTACAGGGAATTCAACAGGCAAATCCAGCTTGGTGAAGTTTTCAGGAATCCTACGATAGAGCAATTGGCAGAATGTATAGCGAAAAGTTCAGAGGACAGGTATTTGCGTATCGGACGAGCGGAGCCCATGAAATACTATCCGTTGTCTTCTGAGCAAAAAAGGCTTTTTATAATAGACAGCCTCAACGGACCGAATGTTAATTACAATTTGCCTATGGCAGTGTATATCGAGGGTCCACTGGATATAGACAGGCTTGACAGAGCAATAAAAGAAATTTACAGAAGACATGAGATTTTCAGGACAGTATTCAGATATGTGGACGGTGAACCTGTACAAATCATAAATGAACATTGTGCATATGGCCTGGAGTACTCATTATTGGCTATAAACGCTGAAAATGACCTTGAAGAAGAAATAGAGAGAGAAATAAAGAGATTTGTAAAACCCTTTGATTTATCAGAGGGACCTTTATTAAGGACAAAACTTCTGCAACTGGGAAAAAGAAAATGGATACTGATGCTTGATATGCACCATATAGCTGCAGATCGGACCTCTATAGGAATTCTTGTAAAAGAAATAATGAGTCTGTATAATGGACACATATTGGAGGACATTCAAATACAGTACAAGGACTATTCCGTATGGCAGAACAAACAGTGTGAAACCGATGAATTCAAAAAAAAGGAAGAGTATTGGCTGAACAGGTTCTCGCGAGAGATACCATATACTGAATTGCCGTTGGATTTTCCAAGACCATGCAGGCAGTCCTTCGAAGGAAGGAAAGTGGTAGCCCGCGCCGGCAGCAAGCTGACTAAAGGTCTGAAAATGCTTTCTTTTGACTCCGGTACTTCGTTATATATGGTACTTCTTGCCGCATACAGTGTACTGCTTTCGAAGTATACCGGTCTGGAGGAAATAATCACGGCAATTCCGGTTTCAGTTCGAGTGTCTGGTGAACTGGAAAATGTGATGGGCATGTTTGTCAATACACTGGCTATCTGGAGCAGCCCCAGGGGAGACAAGTCTTTCTTTGACTTCCTGTTGGAAATAAAAAATATCATGCTTGAAGCATATGAGAATCGGGAATACCAATTTGAAAGACTGGTCAGCAGACTGAAGCTGCCAAGAGAAGCCGGGAAAAATCCGCTATGCAGTACAATGTTCGCCATGCAGAACGTAAAAGATATTGAAGAATTGAAGTTTGACGGTTTAATAACGCGCCCTTGTGAGATTAACCACATCATTGCGAATTTCGACCTCGAGTTAACGGCAATAGAGTCTGAGGAGCACGTTGATTTTAGATTGGTATATTGTCCGGCGCTATTTAAAAATGAAACTGCGGCCGGTCTGCTCAATAATTATATGAATATCCTGTCCGCAATAGGCACTGAACACGACGGGCGGTATATAAAGCTCAGGGATATAAAACTTGAAACTATTTTCCAAACATATGACAAAGGTATTTCCAGAAACGATATGGAATTCTGTTTATAAAATAAGGACGAGACTGAAAAGTTATGAGAAAATCAATTGTTGGATTAATGGCGGCTTTACTTTTGATAACAGCAGGCTTTCTGATATTTGCGTCCAATGATATATTTGAATACTTCCTGCCTGGAGAAGTGCCGGTAAAAGATGTGGAGTACGAGCCACAAGTACAGGTGCCTGAAAATCAGGAGAAATCAGAAGTATTAACAGGGGATCTGACAGAAGATCTCACAGAAGATCTGCATAGTGATAATGGGGCGCACGCAGATCCCGTCAGCAACAGGAACTACTGGCCTACAGAAAACTGGGCGGAATCATCTCCCGATGAACAGGGAATGGATCCTTCCATACTTTATAAGGTGAGGGATAATATCAATAGGGACGAAACATGTCTGCACAGCCTATTGGTTGTGAGAAACGGATACCTGGTTTTTGAAGAATACTACAACGGATATGACAAATATAAAAAAAATGCTGTGCAGTCTGTTACCAAAAGTATCATTTCAGCATTAACGGGGATTGCTATCAGCGAAGGTTATCTGGAGAGCGTGGATCAAAAGGTTATTGATATATTCCCGGAGTATTTTGAAGATAATACCGACGAACTAAAGGAAAAAATCAGCATCAGGCATTTGCTTACCATGTCAGCCGGTTTAAGGTGGCAGCAGGATGGAGAAATAAGAAATCAATGGCTGTACAGCAAGGACAGGCATAAATATCTGATTGGCCTGCCAATGGAATCTGAACCTGGTGAGGTATTCAATTATAGTTCCGGTTTTGCCCATTTAATGTCCGGGATCATTGCAAAGGCTGCCGGAATGTCAACGGAGAAATTAGCCGAAATCTATTTGTTCAGGCATTTGGGAATTAGTGATATACAATGGGGCACAGACCAAAATGGTTATACTCTCGGAAATGCCGGGCTTTTCATGACCCCGCGCGATATGGCGAAAATCGGATACCTTTTCCTAAATGACGGATCATGGGAAGATAAAGAGATCATTCCATCGGAGTGGGTCCGTGAATCTACTGAAAAGCAGATAGATATAGGATCAGACTTTGCAGGTTATGGATACTATTGGTGGATAAATAAAATCAACAATCATGAATGTTTCTTCGCACGCGGATATGGAGGTCAATATATTATCGTCATTCCTGACGTTGATATAGTTGTAGTGATAACATCGAGATGGGATAAAGAAGAACTGGGACCTGAATATTTCATGGATATTGTCGGCACATATGTAATCGGATCGGTCACTTTAGACAAGTAGCCTGAATCATGGGAGGAGTTTATGGGTTCGACCAGGATTTCTTATAACATTTCGCCATCCGGCAGTAACATCCAGAGGGAAAAGGAATACTGGCTGCGTAAGTTGCAGGGGCAAATTTCAATGAGCAGCTTTCCGGCTGATTACAAACATAATGGAAATGACAATTACTGCTGCAGCAGCGTGAAAACCAGAATTCGCGGCAAGGTATACGAAAGATTGGCACTACTTGCAAACAGATCCGTATACTCTGTGAATGCTTTTCTGGTATGCTGTGTAAATATTTTGCTCAACAGATATACTGACGACGATGATATAATAATCGGGATGCCAACTTTCAAACAAGATTTCAGTGCAAAGTATATTAACAATATTCTTGCATTGAGAAACCACATTGATAATAATAAAACATTCAAAGAAGTGCTTTTCTCTGTACGGGATGTTATCAGTGAAGCGAGTGAAAACCAAAATGTACCTATAAATACCATAATGGATTTGTTAGATATAAAAAATGCAGATAAAGGACTGCCATTATTCCGTACGATAGTATTGATGACAAACATTCATAAAAGAAGTGATATTGACGGCCTTATGGCTGATATGTCTTTCCTGTTTACAATGGGTGATGACGGCATAGATGCTGAATTGGAGTATAACATGAATCTATATAAGGAAGAGACTGCCAGAAGGCTATTAGCGCACCTTTCAAATTTGATTGACGTCGTTGTCATAAAACCCAACATCAAAATTTCAGAAATCGATATAATATCTGATGAAGAAATGAATCAGATCCTGTATAAATTCAATGATACCGGTACTTATTGTTACAGGAGAGAGACTATTCAGGAGATTTTTGAAAAACAGGCAGAAAAGTCCCCCAACAGTATTGCTGCCGTTTATAATGACAAGTACCTGACATATGAGGAACTGAACCGGAAATCCAACCAGCTTGCCAGGGTGTTAAGGGAAAAAGGAGTTACCAGGGACAGCATCGTAGGTATTCTTTCTGAGCGGTCCCTTGAAATGCTGGTGAGCATATTAGCAGTCATAAAGGCAGGCGGCGCTTATATGCCAATCGGAGCCGATTTCCCGGATGAACGGATAAGTTATATGCTTCAGGACAGCCGGGCAGGATTCCTGCTTACAAATATACACAACAGGGATTTGAACAGTTTCGATGCGGAAGTGCTTTACATCGATGATGAAAGTATATATACCGGAGATGCAGCTAACCCGGAAGCAATAAATGCGCCCGAGGACTTAGTTTATGTTATGTATACATCCGGCTCTGCGGGCAGACCCAAGGGGGTTATGATAGAACATCACTCACTGGTAAATCGACTGAACTGGATGCATAAAAACTATCCTGTGAGTAAGGAAGGTGCGGTTCTGCAAAAGACACCGTATACTTTTGATGTTTCGGTATGGGAAATGTTTCTTTGGATGTGGGGCGGCGCCAGACTATGCTTTCTGGAACCTGGCAAAGAGAAAGACCCTGCAGCCATAGCTGAAGCAATTGAAAAATACGGGATAACCCATATTCACTTTGTCCCTTCAATGCTGAGTGTTTTCATGGATTACACTGAAGGTACGGACCGTACCCGTGTATTCAGGTATTTGAAAAACGTATTCGCAAGCGGAGAAGTTCTCACACCCCAGCATGTAAGAAGGTTTTCGCGGCTTACCGCCAAAGAAGGCGGTATTATGCTCACTAACCTCTACGGGCCTACGGAGGCAACCATCGATGTCTCCTATTTTGACTGCCCTGCAAGTGATGATATCAGTGTTGTTCCGATAGGCAAGCCTATTGATAATACTAAATTATATATTATGGATAAGTATAAGAGGCTTCAGCCAATAGGTATACCGGGTGAATTGTATATAGGCGGGGAGAACGTTGGACGAGGTTATCTGAATAATAGTGAGTTAACTGCAGATAAATTTATCCCAAACCCGTACTGTGAAGGAGACAGGCTATACAGAACAGGTGACATCGCCCGCTGGACAACAGACGGCAACATAGAGTTCCTGGGCAGGGCTGATGACCAGGTAAAAATCAGGGGTATGAGGATAGAGCTGGAAGAAATCAATTACTGGCTGGCTCTCAGAGTGTCCGTCTGTCAGAGATTCTGCTGTAATATATAAAGAAGATAATAAGGACGGCCGGTTAATTGCATATTATGTGCCTGCGGATGGAGCAGAAGCTGAAGATATAAGGAAATTCCTGCTGAGTAAGCTGCCTGAATATATGGTGCCGTCGTTTTTCATCCGGATAGATAGCATGCCACTTAACCAAAATGGCAAAGTGGATAAAAATGCTTTGGCAAAGCTGGATACTAACTTTGCCAGAAAGACGCAATACGAAGCTCCACAGAATGAAACTGGCTTGCACGATATATATCAGATACTGATAAAACAGCGAGCCCTCCCATTCACAAAGCAGAAGAAAAATTGTATTATCCGCTTTCATCGGCGCAACAAAGGCTTTATATAATCAGTCAGTTCGAAGAGTCAACAACCAGCTATAACCTGCCGGTTGTTTTGGAAATCACGGGAGGTATAGACAGAAAACGCATTTCCGATGCATTGAAAAAAATCATTGAGAGGCATGAAGTGCTGCGGACAAGGTTTGAGACGGTCAATGGTGAAGTTTTTCAAAAGGTCCTGCCGGAAGCGGATATCAATATGCAGTATATAAGACTGAATCCGCATACGGATGAAGGTTCCCTTAGGGTAAAAATACAGGAACTCATAAAACCCTTCCGATTAGAAGAGGAAAATCTATTAAGGGCCTGGCTGCTGGAACTGTCGAATAAAAGTCATTACCTGGTGCTGGACATGCATCATATAGTATCAGACGGCATTACTCTTGACATCATTGTAAGAGATCTGGTGAAGCTGTATAAAGGTGAGGAATTGGCTGAATTAACACTGCAGTACAAGGATTATTCCGAATGGCAGAACAGCCTTTTCGAACGCGGATTGCTGAAAAAACAGGAAAAATATTGGCTGAAATTGCTTGGCGGTACCATACCTCAGCTAAACATGCCGACTGATTACCGCAGACCTCCGATTCAAAGTTTTGATGGGAATACTGTAAAATTTGATATTGACAAAAAACTGTCGCGTGATCTGGCCAGGCTTGCTCAGCAATATAATGTGACTTTATATGTATTATTGCTGGCTGCGTACAATGTCCTTCTTTTCAGATATACCGGCCAGGAGGATATCATTGTGGGCTCTCCTGTGTCAGGAAGAACTCATCCGGATTTGGAAAATGTCGCAGGAATGTTTGCCAATATGTTGGCATTGAGGAACCATCCACAGGGGAGTAAAGCATTCAGGGATTTTTTACTGGAGGTCAGGGATAATTGCTTGGATGCTTATGACAATATGGACTATCAATTTGAAAAACTTGTGGAAAAACTGGAGGTACCCCGTGATATTAGCAGGAATCCCCTGTTCGATACTGTTTTTACTCTCGAAAGGACGGAAAATCCGTGCTATAAAATAGATGACCTTGAATTCAAACATATAGATTTCAGGACTAACACATCTAAATATGATTTAACTTTAACGTGCAGGGAAACAAATGGCGGCATAAACTTCATTTTCGAATACTGTACCAGGTTATACAAAAAGGAAACGGTAGAAAGACTAGCGGTTCATTTTATCAATATATTGAAGTCTGTGACTGAAAATGCGGATTGCAAACTGTCTCAACTGAATATGCTTTCTGATGAAGAAAAAAATCAAATACTGTATCAGTTTAATAACACAAAAACAGATTATCCATCATGGGCGAGTATCCCGGACTTGTTCAGGGAAATAGTCATGCATAATCCTGACAAGGTTGCCGTAGTATATGGGGACGAAAGTATGACATATCGTCAGTTGGATAAGGCCTCGGATAAAGTTGCGGGATATCTGACAAGCATTGCTGAAGCGCCAGGCAAAATAACCGGTATCTGGGCAAAACCATCACTGCTTGTTATTCCGGTACTTCTTGGCATACTAAAAGCCGGTAATGCCTATTTGCCTCTGGATATTAAAAGCCCGCGGAAAAGAATTATTGATGTTTTGTCCGATTGCAGCGCTAATTTGATACTGACATGCGGAAATGAACCGGACAGTCTGAAAAGCATACCGCAGTGTAAAGTAATCAATGCAAAAGATATTATAGATGGCGGACACTTTTTGGCTGAATGCTTAACGGAAAAAGCTCCCGGCCCGTCTGACCCGGCATATATTATGTATACATCCGGCTCGACTGGAAAACCCAAAGGATGCGCCATTACACACAGAAATGTAGTAAGGCTTGTTAAAAACATTGATTATGTCAGATTGGATGCGACTGACAAAATACTGCAAACCGGTTCGCTTTCATTTGATGCCAGTACTTTTGAAATATGGGGAAGTCTCCTTAATGGTCTGACATTATATATGATCGATATTGACCGGTTGCTGGATACTGAATATTTTAAAAATGCTTTAAAAAAATATGGTATAACGACTTTATGGCTTACTTCACCATTGTTCAGTCAATTTGCCGAATACGACCCGGCTATGTTTTCATGCCTTAAGAACCTGCTTGTCGGCGGCGATGTCCTTTCGCCCAGGTATGTAAATAATGTAAGAAGAGTGTGCAGGGATCTGAATATCTATAACTGTTATGGCCCCACTGAAAACACAACATTTACCACTTGTCATCTTATTGATAAAGAATATGATGACAGTATTCCTGTTGGTAAGCCTATAAATAATACGACAGTATATATTGTAGATCAGTATTTCAACCTTCAGCCCATCGGCGTTCCCGGGGAATTATGCACCGGTGGTGATGGAGTAGCAATGGGGTATATGAATTCACCGGAACTTAATTCCCAAAGATTCGTACCAAACCCGTTTATCCCGGGAGACATTCTGTATAAAACCGGAGATATAGCTAAATGGCATCCTGACGGCAGTATTGAGTTCATTGGGCGGGCAGATCGTCAGGTAAAAATTAATGGATATCGTGTTGAGCTTGCCGAAATAGAGTATTGGCTTCTAAAACATCCGGATGTAGATAAGGCAGTAATCCTGGACAACATTGATGGCAGCGGGCAAAAACAATTATATGCTTATATATCACCGTTGCGGGAAGTAAGCGCTGGAGATATAAGGGACTGGCTGTCCCGGAAAATTCCGGAATATATGATTCCATCCTATTTTGTTTTTTTGGATCAGATGCCCCTCAACACAAATGGAAAGGTGGATACGGAAGCACTTAAGGCTTTTGGAAAGGGAACGGGAGCTGAAACCGGGCATGAAGAAAATTTGTGCGGAAATGAAGAACTGCTAAAACGTATATGGTGTGATGTGCTTGAACTGAGTAGTATTAGTATTAATGATAATTTCTTTGAAATTGGCGGACACTCAATGAAAGCACTGAGAGTCGTCCACAGAGCACGAAGCTGTGGCCTGGACATAACTGTAAAAGATATTTTCAGGTACAGGACAATACATGGGATAATAAAAAACATTGAGAGTGATAAATCACATGGATTTGAAGCAGCAGTCACAGGGAACGTACCCGGGAACATAATGGCAGCAGCTGGTGAAAGAAAGGCGAAATATAGTGTTGATGCTGAAAATGTGAAAGAATTGATAATAAAACTGCAAAAAAATATAACGACATATTTATTCCGTTCCTTGCCGTTGTGTGCGATACTTGCGGATAACTGTTCACTGCCATGGTATTATAGCCATTATTGTCAGATATGCTCCCAGACATTCGGTAACGAGTATATAATGCTTGACTACATGGAACCTTTTAATATTGAGGAGGAGATGGCAGAATGTATTTACAGCGGATATGATAAACTTAAAAACATCGGAAATATAGTAGATTATGTTATTAATATGATTAACAGCGGATACTATGTAATGGTATGCCTTGATGAGTATTATCTTTCCGGTAAAGCAAGTTATATGAAAGACCATTTCGTACATGAATCGTTAATTTACGGATACGATAATATGGCTAAAAGCTTTAAAGCAGTTGGCTTTACCCGGGAAAATGTACTGGATCGGATGGATTTTGATTTTGATATGTTCGGGAAAGCATATGAAGAAGGGAAGAAATATTACTCAGACTGGGCATGGTATGCTAATGAACGTGCGGTAGAACTCATAAGGCCTAAATATGGTTATACGGAATTTGACATTAAAGGTTTTCTCAATGACCTTGCCGGGTACGTTCGCTCATATGGAGACCCTAAAAGAACATGTATGATTACGCCGCCGCTTGGTGAAAAAGCGGATAAAAATAATATATCATCATGTATAGCTTTCAGGTATGGCCTGGATGTCTACGATGATGTGCTGAAGGGCCTGGAATATATGCTCAGAGGCAGGAGGATAATAGATTACAGGGCATTCCATCTGATAGCTGAGCATAAAAAAGGCCTGTTGAACAGACTTGAATATATTATAACCAACAATCAGCTTACCGGAAGTATAATTGGACTTGTAAAAACCTATGGTACGCTTGTCAGTGAAACTGAGGAAATCAGGCTTACATTTTTTGAGGTAGAGTATTCAAGAGATATTTCTATAGCTCAAAAGCAATCCATGATTCATAGAATAATGGAAGAGTTAAAAAAGATTAAGGAGACGGAATCAATAATTTTATCTCAGATTTATAACATTCTTTCAAAAATTACAGAATGCAGTATCGATCCTGCTATAGCGAGTTTATTTTAGTCGGTTCGAGCACTATGCCTGGTATTGCTGGTAAGTATTATACTGCCATTTCTTAAGCATATGAATGGTTTTATGTTATTTTGCTTTGCCTAAGCAATTTCCTGCCTCATCAATAAAATTTATTACATTCTCGCACCCTATACCCATCCGGATAATTTTGCTAATGTTGCTGCATGATGTGCAAACCGCATAAATGGTATCGCAGTCTAAAAATGACTGGTGAAAAAATAATTCCCGTGCCTTATTGTCTACAATAGCGTTAATATTATTGCCTTCCTTTCTTACTGTAAATGAGTTCAATGGTATACTTAGCCCTTTCCCCTCAGCCTTTATATAACTTTCCTTCAAGGTCCAAATCATATAGAAATATTTCAGCTGCGTTTCTTCAGGCTGATTCAATAGAGCTAAATATTCATATTTTGAAAAAAAACTTTCAGCAATATTAATATTAACTGGCTTAATTACCTCAACATCAATTCCGACCTGATTATTATCTGCTGCACATACTACCCAGTTTTCGGAATGTGAAATATTAAAATGAACTCCGCCTGGAATTGTTAAAATAGGCTTTCCGTATTCATTTGTCCCAAAAACCAAATCGTGGTTTCTTATTCCCAATCTTTTACAGATAGCATATCTTGCCAAAATATCTCCCAAAAGAGATCTTTGTGCATCTTCATACATGCGATACCGAAGGATTCGCTCCTTTTTCACATCTGACACAAGACTTAAAAATCTGTTAAAAACATCCTTCGGTAAAGCTTTACCGATTTTCAGAATATAGATATCAAGCATTCTGTTTTTCCATTCCTTATCAATTATTAATGTTTAATATCATCACCAGGATATAATGGCCATTCGGATATAATTTGACCCACACCAAATCAATGGTCACAACAGGAGCATGAGCTGCACTTTTATAGATGACCGCATGTTAAAGAGTGGGCTAAATGATATGATACATAAAAAAGCATAAAAATGGAAGAGCAGGTGGTTATTAACGCCGGAGAAAAATAGCAGCCTGAGCCAGGCAATATTGAAATATCCGAATACTGTAACAAAGGTGACTTTTTCTATGCTCCTGACTTAGTAACAAGAGATTATATTAAAGTTGATTATTTTGAAGATCTGAATACAAGTACTGTTGGTAACGAATATCAGGATATTAAAGTAGTACCCCATTATGAAGTAGCCTTTAAAGGGAAAGGATATTATTCGTATGTGCAAACCTTTCATACAGCACAAAATGGCGCTCCAGTTTTGCTGTATCTTGCCAGATCATTGTCCTTATGTTAGACTTATGTTGAATATTATGTAAACTTAGGGGGCAGACTTATGACTGGTACCAAACGTTTCATAGGATTTCTCATTGCAATTTCCATCGTATTCGTCACAACAGCGGCAGCATTCGCAGCAAATGGACAAAGCACAAACTACAATACTTACACCAACGAATATTACGGTTTTTCACTGCAATATCCCAAGTCATGGGGAAATTCCATTAATATCGATAAAAATCGAGTTATTACTGGTGTTAAAACCGAATTAACCGAATACAACGATGAGATTCTGGAGTTTATTTTTTATAAATCCGGCAAAACTGAAATAGACTTCAATGGAGATATAGTGATAAAGGAGCGACCGGAAGATTACCAGGCATGTTCTATTGTTGCACATGAGATACGGGGAGATAAACAGGATTGGATAAAGGACGAGCTTTCATCCGGAAATAATACATTAGTCCCGGGAACTGATAATGTAATTTGCGATACTTCATCATGGAAATTGCAGAATCGGATATTCTACAGAGTATATGGTGACGATTGTTATGTCAGCATAGAATACAGAACTACATACAAACCCAGTGACAATACAATTAAAGATCAGATATGTCAGATTTATAAAACAGTTAAATTTGACACTGATAATACTCAGACCAAACCGGACAGCGTGCAGGCCAGACCGACCACATCAGCTGTTTATGTAGATGGCAAAAAGATGGCATTTGAAGCTTACAATATAAACGGGAACAACTATTTCAAACTGCGTGATATCGCAATGGCAATAACAGGTACATCCAGGCAATTTGACGTGAGCTGGGACAGCAAGAACAATGCGATAAAACTAACTGCTGGCTGTGCCTATACACCAAATGGCACGGAAATGAAAAAATCAGCTGATTCAACAGTCAAAACAGCCGTAACAACTACTTCAAAAGTTTATCTGGGCGATGATTTGCTGGATTTGTCAGCCTACAATATTGACAGCAGCAACTATTTCATGCTGCGTGACATCGGAAAAACAATGCATTTCAACGTTACATGGGACGGTAAGAATAATGCCATTTTAATTGACACCACATCAGATTATATTGGGTAGTTCGGCCTTGTCCGAGGGCTTAGGAAGAAAGCCTTGAAGTATTGCATTTGCAGTACTTCAGGGCTTTTATCAGTTAATAGTCTGCAGATGTATTACATATCTCTGAAAAATCTGGCCATTATCATTATCTTCTGAATCAAGAATCCCACCGTTATTCATTATCGTTTTCGCAGAATAGATATTATCTTTGGAGCATGTAATCAAAACGCTGGTAAGGCCTATACTCCTGCAATATTCAAGGCCTAATGACAGCATTAATGTAGCATAACCCTTATTTCGTTCAGAAGGGCGGACATAATAGGAAATATGCCCTCCTCTGAACTTAAGGTATTCATTTAATTTTGGACGAATTGTAATGACACCGATTATTTTGCCGTCAACGTCGTTACAGAGCCAGAAAACACTTCCAGGAACCCAGCCTTCCGGCAGGCCCTGACCATGATGTATGTCTGATAATCTTTTTATATCTGATTCAAATGTTTCATTATCAGAAATAGGTATTGAAAATTCAAAGCCTCTGCTAATTATATCTTCACGACATTCTTGAATAAAATCGATATATTGCTTTTTATAACTTGAGTTTGCTAATATAAGCTTTACATTTTGCATATAAATACCTCGAATTTTTATAACTGTGTATTTATTGTACTTTTGATTGTACTTAATCTCAAGTATTTACATGTAAAGCAAAGATTCATGATAAGGTATATGATTAGTTTTCTCTGAAATATCCTGATATCAAAGGAAATTCCTTTCTGAAATGGTACCTTTCCGGGGGATAAAAAGGATCTCAAGTGTTTGCTTGAGATCCGCTTTCAATCATCGCCGGGAAATCCGTGCCTGCAGTTGTGAAACAGTATAAGAAAGCTCCTTATCTTCATGCTGCACAACTACAGTATACCTTTTAGTTTAAATCAACATACCGTGCCGTTACGCCTTCGAGGTTATTGAGTTCTTCAACCAGAGTCTCAACATCTTCTTTTGTGCCGTAAGGCTGAAGTACGATAATACCGTCATTTGCACATGCATCGTCGCTTACTTCATGCAATCCCAGGCGAGCCTTGATCCTGCACCCGTTTTTTGTAAGTGTTTCCTGGAATTTAACTGCATTGGCTATTCTGTTGTCCATCCGGACAACGATGATATAGTAACAAGACATCGAACAACCCTCCCATGCACCAATAGCTGCCATTGTATTTATATTATATTATAGCAACTACAGCCTTTTTATACAAACAGCGCCTTCTCGAAATTTATCAGCAGCCTGTTATACAGTAATCATTTCCCGTTTTCTGATTCTGTAAGGTCGGCCGTGCTGCTGATTGGTTTATTGTCTGTGGACCCTGTACGTGAATCAGTTGAACTTTCGTGCGACGCAAGGATATCAGCAATTCCATCTAGTACCGGTTTTGCGTCATCTTTAATGACCGCATTGCCTTCATCAAACAAAACAGAATTTCCTACCCCGCATTACAAAGTTGCATACAAAAAAGGAGCTAATATGTAAAATTATGCTGTTTATTGACATAATACTTTTTAGAAAATAGAATAAAAGCAGATTAAATATATAAATCAGATGTCAGATTAATATCCGTATCCTGGAGTACCAGCAAAATCAGTTGCTGTTTTTTTGGAAAAGAGGAATTGATATGGATCAGATCCTGGAGGTCTACAAGCAGCTAATATCGGAGTTCATCAGGGACAAGACCGGAAATGAAAGAAACGCAATCCTTTTTTTTCAGGGCTTTCCGTCGGTTTTCTATAAAGCTTTGTATGAATCGGAGCTTTCATACTTCTATGGTGAACCGGTCAGTCAGAGCGGATATATAGACTATAACAATATAGATTCCGGCAGGCTTCTGCAGCGCTTTTTGGGGAGCACCGGGCTCTGCTGGGGTTATTATGAAGAACTGACAGGCCTGACAGATATACTCAACGACCTGACCTTATACAAAGGGGACATTATTGTAGTTCATAACAATTTAAACTCCGTTTATTATCCGATAGATGTTCCAATAAGCATGGATGAGGCCTCCCGGATATACGAGGATGACTTCTCGGGTATTGACAAAGAAAAGATAGCAAAATACTATTCTGATTTCAAAGTGATTGACGGTGTACCGTATTATTCTTATGTAAACAAGCATTATGATATTGATGTAAATACACAGATCACAGAAGTTGATTTCTTCTATAATAAAGCATATAAAATATCCGGCTATGAAACACTGCCTAAAAAAACTATTGGTATAAATAATCTTCAGCCTGTGATAAATGATCTTCTTAAAGGAAAGTTATCATCCTGCACATATATCATACAGTGCCTGAATGAAAAAATAACGGATAAAGTTGCCGTACTCAATGCATTTGGCAACAGAATCAATGTTTATTTCACAACTGACAATATATCAAGGTCAGTAAAGGTTGCTGAAGAAAAGCAAAACCTGGCGCTGTTTAAAAAATACTGGGGCAAAGATGCAGAGTTCTATGACCTGCGCTTCTATAAAGACCCTGCTGTAAGTATAGAAACAATAAATATCTCGCAGGGGTCACTGATTACTGATATTATTGATCAATGCAAGTCAGCTATGAGTGGGGAAATCTATTCGGACATTATTGTCACTGCACCGACCGGCGCCGGCAAATCAGTCTTTTTCCAGGTGCCGGCCATATACCTGCATGAGAATCACAAATTGCTGACTATAGTAATATGTCCCCTGGTAGCTTTAATGCATGACCAGGTTAAAGAGCTCCAGGAAAGGGGCATCGGTTATGCAACATATATCAACTCCGACATTTCCTATGAGGAAAGGCAAAACAGGCTGGAAGGAATAATTGAGGGAAGGTATTCAATTATCTATCTTTCTCCGGAAATGCTCCTGTCATATGATATCAGGACCATAATCGGAGACAGAAAGATCGGACTTATGGTCATTGACGAAGCCCACCTGGTAACGTCCTGGGGACGTGACTTCCGCGTGGATTACTGGTTCCTGGGGGATCACCTCGAGAGAATAAGAAGAGGGAGTTATTACAGAAAATACGCCGATATCATGAGTTTCCCGGTGCTGTGCCTGACCGCTACGGCGGTTTACGGGGGAAGAGATGACGTAATTGAAGACCTGCAGAACAGTCTGCATCTGAACTGCTCTTCAGAGCATCTGTACATCGGATATGTCCGGAGGGATAACATAAAGTTTGACATTAACCATCCCCAGGTAAAAAAGACTTATTCCAAAAAAGAAGAAAATATGATTCTGACGGCTGACAGGGTAAAAAGCTTCCTGGACAAATCGGAGAAGTCTATTGTTTACTTCCCGTTTATTTCACAGATCGAAGACGTATATAACGAAATATCCGGAAAGTATCCGGAACTGGTCAGATATATCGAAAAATACAGCGGCGGCGGAATGAAAAGCCTTGAGAAGAATGATTCCTATAATCGTTTCAGGAATTCAGAGGCATTAGTAATGCTGGCAACCAAAGCTTTTGGCATGGGCGTGAATATCCCAGACGTCAGGAATGTATATCATTATGCTCCGACTGGGACCCTGGCCGACTATGTGCAGGAAATCGGCCGTGCGGCAAGAAAGCTTGATTATGGCTGTGCCATAATTGATTACCTGCCTAACGATATGCATTACGCCAAAACACTCTGGGGACTTTCGGGCCTGAGGCATTACCAGATCAGGGCTATTATGAAAAAACTGTATGACCTGTACCAGACCAAAAAAAGCAGAAATCTTCTGTTTTCCCCGGATGTTTTTAGCTTTTTGTTTGACGCGAACAGCGTAGACATGAAAGTAAAAAGCGGGCTTATGCTGCTGAGCTCAGACCTTCTTGAGAAGTATCATTTTAAAGTGATAACTGTAAGGCCCAAAAACATTTTCTCAAAGCATTATATAAATGTGCCGTTTGAAGTTGAGAAGGAGTTTATGAGTGAATACGGTAAGTACTGCGAAGCAATGACAGATGACAAGCCAAGGGTCATACCGGCTTACGGCCGCATAAATGAAATTACTGTCTATAATAACGGCAGGATTTACGAAATAGATTTGGGAAAAGTATGGGAGAACGAATTCAATGATCTTTCATTTGCCAGGTTCAAATACCACTTCTTTTCCGGCGATCTGTTTTCATTCGGCGCCGATAAAATTAATCCGAGGGTAAAGCTTGTTATCCATTACGATAAGAAATATGATTCAGCCAGGGAAGAGCTGCTGAAGATTGTTTCCGCCGTACAGAAAACATTCAACCGGATTTACCACAGGTATGGCGGAAGAGAGTTTACCATGGATGAGTTCCGCAATACTTTTAATGAACTTTACGAAAAGAAAATAAGGCGCGAGTATATTAATATGCTTCTGGACCTGTTCTGTTACGAGAAGACCGATATTTATGATATACCAAACGAACAGTGGAAGTTTGTCGAGAGACGCAAATCCGGTGAAAACGGACAGTTCGGCGAAAGCAGGTATTGTATAAGGACATCGAAATTCTCATATATTGAGCAGAACATTAAACGGTATCTTATGCAGACTTCGCCGAATTCGGACGACGGAAAATCGTTTATTGCTTATCTGCCTGTCCCGCGGAGGAACGAAAAATACAGCGAATACCAGCTTGTGGCATCACTGCTTGAAATGTTTGACCTGGCTACGTATGACCTGGTTGGCGGGCGCAATCCCCAGATATTCGTGAGAATAAATGATCCGCTCAAACTCAAGCGCATTGCAGAGTCGGGGAGAGAGTACCGCAACACTATGCTGTCCAACATTGAAGAAAGGCATAAGCGTGCCGCTGTAATTGTTGACAGGTTTATGACCACTGAGCTGGATGATGATGAAAGGTGGTCTGTAATAGAAAACTATTTCCTGGGGCATGACAGTATTGTCGATATTCAGCTGGGAATAAATGAGTAGGATAGCCTGACATTTCGACGACATTTGAATTTCTGCAGAAAGAAAAGGGAGTGTTCGTCGTGAAAATAAAAATCTGCACTATGATGTTAATAATTGCGATACTGGCAGTTGGAACAACCGGATGCAGCAGTTCAAAAGAAGTAGTTTTAGACGATAACTATCCAATTGTAGAGGAGCCATTTGCCATACCGATTTCTGCATTAAAGTCTCATTCAAAAGATTTTATTGAAACCAACGAATTGATAAAAAAGACTTATGAGGCGAACAGCAAAAAGAAGTTTGACAGGATAGTGAAAAAATTTCGCATAGGAGACCCGTCAAAAGAAAACAGGTTAGCACAATTTGATGAATCGTTCTTTAAAAATAATAAAGTATATATAGTTCTTTCCAATTATAAATGGCACAGCAGCGGTGAGATTTTAAAAACGGATATAACAAAAGATGGCGATACTTTAAATGTTGTATTGATTGACGCACCGTTATTTGTTGCTGGAATGCCGACAGTATATGCAGGTGAAATAATTGCTGTAAATAAAGAATATGCAAAAGACATTAAAACAGTTAATACAAGTCGTAAATAGGATGAGCATTCAATATAATTACATAATTACAGCAATTCAGAGCTTTTTAATACAATCAGCATTTCCTGAGGTTTCTGCCAAATCACATGCAGCTGCTGTGACCCAATGCATGTGACGTTTTTGTCATCTTTCAGTCACCGGGCAGTCACCTTGCCTATGTACAATATGATATATCAGGATCGAAGCAGTCTGTAAAGATCCAAGTAAAGGCTCGTTTATAAAATAGGCAGGAGCAGCGAGCGTGATTTGGAAGGCAGGGAAAACGGCAATGAAAAAATGGATTCTGAGGATCTTCAAAGCCATTGTGATTGTATCTGTTCTGACAGGAACTTTTTTTATCTGCAAAGGATATTGTATGTTTCAGAATGCCCTGGAGGAGTGCAGCCTGACAGATAAGGTCCGAAGCATTCGTGCCATGGAGAACTACACGACCCTGGAAGAACTTCCAAAGATGTATATTGACGCTGTAGTGGCCGTCGAAGATCATCGCTATTACGATCATGGCCCCATAGATATTTTCTCTATCGGAAGGGCTTTGTGGGTAAATCTGAAATCTTTCAGCCTGGATGAAGGAGGCAGCACCATCACTCAGCAGCTGGCCAAGAATATGTATTTCACACAGGAGAAAAAGCTGGAGCGCAAAATTGCCGAAACCTTCATGGCCTTTGCTCTGGAGGATCAGTATGAAAAGGATGAGATTCTCGAGCTGTATGTCAATATAATATATTTCGGGAGCGGTTATTACGGGGTTTATGATGCCTGCCGGGGTTACTTCGGCAAAGATCCGTCTGAGATGACCGACTACGAGTGTACTTTGCTTGCAGGGATTCCCAATGCGCCGTCCGTCTATTCTCCCAATGTAAATCCGGAGCTCTCTGCGCAAAGACAGCAGCAGGTTCTGGCGAGAATGGTTGATTATGATTATATTACTGAAGAAGAAGCCAGGTCCATTACAGCAAATCTTTACACGGCTGCACAATGAAATAAAGAACTGACACCGCGGGGAGAGTAAAGCTGCAGAGAATATCAAATGCAGGATTTTTAATACGTACAACACTTCCTGAGATTTCATAATTTAACCAGATAACAATATCTAAGTGTGAATGAAGATGTTATAATTATTCCGGACATGATAATGACACAGAAAGAAGTGATGATTACGGGTAATAACGAACATTTCTGCACATGCACCGATTTGAGCTGCAAGCTGAATCCTCATAATAACGCTGACGGATGTGACCTCTGCATTAAGAAGAATCTTAATGCGGGAGAAATTCCAAGTTGTTTCTTCAGGTTGGTTAATGATGACATATCTGAACTTAAAGAATTTACAATCGAAAGCTTTGTTGATTTTTATTTAAAAAACAGGAAACAGTAATTTTGAAAGGCCGGCACCAGGAAGGTAAAAGGAGGTTATCTGCATAATGATCGAAAATGAATATAAAGTGATGTTAGACATTAACCAATATAACCGCATCCTGGACTGGCTTGAGAAAAAGTACTCGGAAAGACTCAAAAGATTCATTCAGATCAACTATTATTATGATACGCCCGATTGGGACCTGAACAGGTTTGGTATTACGCTGCGGGTCAGGCATAAAGAAGACAGCTTGTCTGTGGAGTTAAAAAGAAAAATCGAAAGTGACCGGCACCTTAATATAAGCCGGGAACTGTCGGGAAAAATCGATAAGCTGCCGTTGGTGCTAAAGGCCGACCAACTACCCTGGCGGGACATTCCGGGAGGATATGACGAATTTGCTTTGCAGGGCTCTCTTGTAACTGAGCGGATTTCCTGCACGATCAAAGACGGCCTGAGAATCGATCTTGACAAGAACTTCTATTTAGGCATAGTAGATTATGAAATCGAAATAGAATATGAAAGTGATCTGGAGAAAGAAGCTTCAGATCTTGCTGCTCTTTTTACAAAAGGCAATTATATCCGGCCGCGGGGAGGAAAGCGGAAAAGGCTGTTTGCTGCGTTAAGCCAGTTAAGAAGCCAGCTACAGGGTACCGGCAACTGAAATGTGATAGCGGCAATTATAGTAAGCTGCAAAGATTAATTCCACCATTATTGCAATTGCCCGCCAGGTTTTTGTTATCCTGTTTCCTGTGCGGAGATTTCGGTATGGTCTCGCAGCGCCTTTCATCTGATCATGAGAGGTATGCCGGCAGCAGTAAAATAACTTAAACCACGTTACCCGAAGTGTCGGAGTTTCGGACCCTCCATCATCCAAAGGGGTGATTAGCTCAGCGGAAGAGCAATGTAAATATCGGAGGCTGATGAAAACCGGATGAAAAAATTTTTACCGCTTATTCTGGTGCTGGTACTTGTTTTCAGCCTGGCACCGATCGCAGCTGCGGCTGATGCGGCAAATACGGGAACTTCCACTGACCGCGCAAACGCATTGAAAGACCTTGGACTTTTTGTGGGAACGGACAGAGGATTTGAACTGGACAGGGCGCCTGTCAGGACAGAGGCTGTCGTTATGCTTCTCAGTATGATGGGTGAAGAAAAAGCCGCGCTGGACAGTTCTCATACCGACCCATTTACTGATGTCCCGCAATGGGCTGAGAAGTACGTCTCATACGCATATTACAAAGGATATGCGTATGGGATATCCGCAACATCATTCGGAAGCAATGAACCTGTTACTCCGGAGCAATTTATCACATTTATGCTCAGGACGCTGGGTTACAGCGACAAGGCCGGTGATTTCCTGTGGAGCGGGTCGGTCAGTTTTGCCGAAGGGCTGGGCATCATTGATGCCGGCCAATACCAGGCAGCTTCAGGAACTTTTACGCGCAGCGACTGCGTTGACATAATGTTCCACTTCCTGTCCGCAGCGAAGAAAGGCAGTTCAGCAACTCTGGCACAAGAATTAATAGCTTCCAATGTCATTGATGCGGACAAAGCAGCCAAATACGGGCTGTACGAATCTAAGACGAAAGATGATACGAAAACGCAATATAATCTGGCAGAGGCAAGGATCAAAGCTCCGTCTGACTATTCAGGCATAATTGGAAATATCACTGTCAGCGGCAAAGTCAGCACGATTGATGGCAAGCCTGTAGAAGGAGCGACGGTGTACATGGTTTGCCAGGATGAAATAAATAAGATAAGCCTGCTTGATGTTACTGACATGAACGGCAGTTTTTCGATTCAGGATGTTTTGCCGGGAAAGTACAATATAGTCTTTGGCAAAGAGAATTACAATCCGGTCACGATCACCGCAGTTATAGGTGACAGCAGCAAAAACTTCGACCAGGTATTGGAAAGCACTTCAAATCCCGTATGGCTTATGAAGGAAACTGACCGGATGATATACCACTATAAGGAAGGCCAGGAGATTTCGGATATCGAGATAGAAGCCCAGGAAGAAAGGCTTGAATTTATTGAAAATTTTCTTGGCGTTAAAGTAAAAGAAAAGATCGGTTTTTATATGGCTTCCTCACAGAGGGAAGCTTCAATGTTGGCTTTTGGCCATGAGGATTTCAGGGCGGATGCGTTCTATATAGAAGGCAAAAACGCAATATATACCATCGGCGGCGGATTCAGCTGGCATGAAACTTCCCATGCTGTTGCAAATATATTGAACCCGGATGCAAATACTTCGCTGAATGAGGGCCTGGCTGTCTTTTTTGGCTGGGGCGAAATAGGATCTCCGCTGCAGTATCATACGCCGATCAATACTGCGGCCGGAAAACTTATGGAAAGCAATCGGTTTTTTCCGATACCGGCTATGTTGAAAAGCTTTAACAATAATTATACTCAGTGCGGATCGTTTGTGACCTTTTTACTGAAAAGCTATTCGGCTGAACAGTTCATACAGTTATTCAGGCGAATGCCGGAAAAACCAACTGATGAAGAGATAGAATCAATTCTTTATGATATTTACGGCAAGTCATCTTTTCAGCTGTACAACGAGTGGCGGGTTTATCTTATAGCAGAGCCGGTGGCTGAGTCCGGTATTATAGAGAACGAGTCCGCTTTAGCTATGGATCAGTTATATGGGTTTATGCCTGATCGTGATTGGTCAGATATCTGGTACAGGGCCAGAAACAGCGTCATTCCGTATGCCCGGCGGAAAGCAGCCTGAAGTACATACATATGCCCGGATTACACGATTGCCGGATATGACCAGAAATCTGCCGGTAGCTCTGTATTTTGCCTGTGAAGGATATGGCTTCAAAGGGAGATAATAATATAATACCCGCAGGGCCGAAGCTGTGCCCGGCACTGCGGGTGCGGTTGCCTGCTTATTTCTGACTGTTGTTTTACATGGATTTCACTAATGTTCTCAATACCTCCAAAGCCTTGCTGTCAGCTTTTTTACATTCGTCGATCCGGACGGCGATCTGCTGTCTTATCTCCGGCTTGCCCAGATTACGCATCTGCAGTTCATCCCGGGCATATCCGCCAAGAAGATCAGCCATTTTCATCACGCTGGACGTCACTTTTGAAAAACTGTCTGCGGCGCATCTGCATAAATCCTTAAATTCGGGCAGTTCCTCAGCCAGTTTATTCATAAACACAGCTGCGTTATGCCTGCCATCCATCAGGCAATCCATTGCATCACCATGGCACATAAGGCGTTCCGCCAATATCGGCAGGATCGCATTCGGACCAAATTCAGATTCGGTCAGAATAGCTTTTTTCCACTCATCATAAGCGGTAATACCCTTTGCGTATGTTTTGCCTGATTTCTTATCATAACGTCCTGTCATAACCTTAATTGCGTTTTCAAGTATGCTTTTTGTACTTGCAGGCGGCCTGGATATTTCCCCCATGGCGATCACGGCAACGGTACTCTCATTCTCCCACCACCTGCCGGTTACAAAATACCCGGATTCGTCTGTCTTTACGTAAGATGCGCATTCCGGACAATCCTGGAAAAAGTTCCATCCGAGCAGAACCTCTCCGTTTTCTCTGTACCCGGAAATTATACAGGCTTCCATGGGACCGATTATTCCAAGAGCAATACAGGGAAAGCCTTTATTGATCTGAGTTTTTATAAAACTGATAAAATCATCTTTGTTGTCAGATTTCCTGCTGTTGCTGAAATTTACATCACATGTATCTGATGCTCTGGCCAATAAATCAAAGTCGCGGCCCAAAGCTTCCACACCCAGTCTGTAAACTTCCTCAGGTTCATCGAAAGTGTGCATAACATCTACATTCCCGGCGTTCCATGAAGTGGTGTCCCAGGTCAGCCGGAACGCTGCGCCTGTTGATACCATTGGAAAGGTAATGTCGATATCCTGACCGAGATAATTTGCACAGCTTTTTAAACACATGGGGTAAGGCGTGCATCCTTCTGCGCAGTATTCAACCTTTGAAATGCCGTATAACACAACGCTTGTTTCACTTTCATGCCTTGACCGGCTGTTCATGATTCTCATCCTCCTTTATTTTATTTAACTGATTTGGAAGACCGATGCCGTACACACCGGAGTAAAGCTTAACTTTACATACAGTCGGCCGCTTTTTTCTGAATTCGCTGGGTGTAAGGCCTGTGATACGCTTAAATGCCCTTGTGAAAGTGTCGTGATTTGAAAATCCATATTTCGCAGCAATATTTAGAATGTTTTCGCGGTTATAAAGTATTTCATAGGCAGCATTGGCGATCTTTCGGCTCAGTATGTACTTTGACAGAGTAATTCCCGTCATTCTGGCAAACACTTCCCGGATATGTGCCAGTGAGAAGCCGGTTGCTTTTTCCAGTTCGCTATAGTCTATCTTTTCCTGTACTCTGTTTTCAACGAAAACGACTACCGACCATATCGTAAACAAATAATCCATAAGCACCACCGCAGTCTTACTTCATGAAGTAAGCTCAGTATATCATACCTGCAGGAATATTCTCGATGTTTTTAAGGATATTTGCATGTTGTGTAAAAATGTGAGCTCAGAAGAAATTTAAAATAACTTAAGAATTTACAGGAGTTTTTTGGGTGATGTTGAATATCTATAAACATTTATTTATCCTTTGACTTTGACGCACGGTCAAGCGACAGCCTGGAATCATAGCTGGAAGGATGTTATTACGTGAAGAAACTGGTGAGCCTGCACGTGGAAAGGGATGAACTGCCGGATCACTAAGCTGCAAAAGTCGATCATAAAAAGAAGAAGACTGACTAATGTAACTGATGAAGCCTGCGGACTTTGTATTTCAGTATGCCCGTTGACAAGGATGTACAGATCGGAGAGTGAAAATGATGCGGAACGAACGGGAAATTTTTAATATGATTCTGGACGCGGCCAAAGCGGATGACCGGATCAGGACAGTACTGCTGTCCGGTTCACGGGCGAACCCTGCTATACCAAAGGATATATACCAGGATTACGACATCACTTATTTTGTTACGGATATCGCGCCATTTTACAATAATCCAGCATGGGTCGAAGAACGCTTCGGCAAACCCCTGATCATGCAGATGCCGGAAGCAATGCGTTATCCGGTCGGAGACGGTAATTTCAATTATATGATGATTTATCCTGATGGTGTCCGTATCGACCTTTCATTTGTGTTTACGAAGTACGTGGATAACGGGGAGCCTGCAGTAGTCCTGCTGGACAAAGATAACGGAAGCGGCCTGGTGCCGCCGCTGCCCGATCCCAGTGACAGGCACTGGCATATAAAGCCGCCGTCGCCTCTCTTCTACTATTCTTGCTGCAACAACTTCTGGTGGTGCCTTAACAATGTTGCCAAAGGCATTGCGCGGGATGAGCTTCCCTATGTCATGTATATGCTGAACGATGTGGTCCGCCCTGAATTGCATGATATGATCAACTACTACATAGGCGTGCATCACGGATTTAATCTTTCCACCGGCAAGAACGGCAAGTATTTCAGAAAATATCTGCCGCCGGAGCTATACATGCAGTACGCAGCCACCTATTCAGGCAGCGATTATTCTGATATATGGGCTTCAGTTGATGTGATGTGTGATCTGTTCCATACACTCGCAAAAGAAGTGGCGGCACATTTTGGCTTCACTTACCGGCAGGATGAAGAAGACGGAATGAGAGAATACCTGAGGCTGGTGAAAGGGCAGATCCGCAAAAGAGAAATGGAAAACTATTGTCATATGTGATTTTCGCTGATTTATACTTATTTTAATATAAATTGTGCGGAGCGTGTGAGGTATGTTCGATGAATGTTCAGAAAAAAGGGACAATCCAGGCCTGATATCTGATATTGCTGACAAACTTCTCGAAATGAAACCCGATCCTGTTCCTGAGTTTATTCTGTTAAAGGAGTTCAAAAGAATATGCCCGGACAGCCGTGATTATCAGAATGCGTACGACAGGGTATTAAGTCACCGTTTCATCAGGGACATAGAAAACCAGCAGAATGAACGGGGTTTCTGGCAGCCTTTCCACGGCTATTCCGAGGACGTGATCCGAAGGTGCCTTTCATTAGGGCTGGACAGGGATCATCCCTGCCTCAGAAGGGTAACCGGCTATATAATAAAGGTGCTGAATAACGAAGAACACTGGGATCAGTCCGAAAAACAGGACAATATCCGCTGGTGGCCGGAAATGTTTGTCCCGCTCGTCAGTGCCGCCATGCTTTCGCTGATAGATCCTGACAATGAAATGCTTGACCTGCACAGGCGCCGCTGGGCTCGTTTCGCCGAAATTGCCTTTTCGAAAGGATATTACGACAAAGAGGCGGAAAGCAGGGCACAGCATGAATATTTTGGCTTCGTTACAAAACGCACCATGCCGGCGTCCGGATATTATAACCTGCTGTTGCTGGCGCCGACGGACAGAGCGGCCTTTATCAGCGATGCCGTGGATGAGGCCCTGGTGGATCACTGCATGAACTGTATCGATCAGATTTATTATGTATACAACTGCGGCCTGTCGGAATTCGTACCGATCGGAACCGGAAGAAGGGACAGCAGGGACTTTTCCCACTGGCTGCGGGCTTTGTCACTGGTTTCGCAGTTCAGGGGATGGAAAAAGTATGAGAAAAGATATGTTGAGTGGGTATTAAGCCAGAGAAACGATGAAGGCCTGTGGGAGTTGCCCAAAAAGCCGAATCGTTATGACTTTCCGCTGTCAGATTCCTGGAGAAGCCGGAAAAACCGCATCATCGACAGTACGATAATGGTCCTGCGGTTTTTAAACAGCAGTAAGGCGTTTTGATTAACTTTTATTCCGGATGTGAATATCCATCTGTTGACTCAGCAATTCCTGTAAGCAGATATTTACATGCATCCGTAATTGTGGTACAATTTGCTCAACCGATTAAGCAAACTGAATCAGTTCGGGAGCGTGGTCAAATTGTATCAGACGGTCAACGGAGCAACCCTTTACTACAATGAATATGGCTCCGGAGAGAAATATATCCTGTCGGCCCAGATGGGATTTGATCCCGATGAAAAAGGATGGCCGATGGATTTGGCAGAAGAAGGTTTTCATGTATTCGCGATCCAGATCAGGGGTTATGGCAGATCAACTCATGTTTTTGAGGACCTTGGCGGAGAATGGTACAACATCTGGGCAGATGATGTGTATGAGTTTGCCAAAAGCAAAGGTATAAGCAAGTTCTTCTATACCGGGCAGTCTCATGGAGCCGGTATAGGCTGGCACCTGGCACTGAGGCATCCTGAAGTCCTCGCCGGCTTTGCCGCCCTGTCGGGCGGGCCCCACTCCAGGAAAGGAGGGGAGACTTCCGCCGGAAGAATGAAAACGATCCTGACGGCAGGTGACCCGCAAGCCAGGAGAAAGATGGCGGAATCCGCCAGGGACTATTACCTTTCATTTGCTGCAAAGTATGCAGATGATCCGGAACTGAAAGCCGAGTTCGAGGGCAAAGCCCAGAAAGTCTATGAAGGCGAAATTAACAGAACGGAGGAAGAAATCCGGATCAATCCCAGAAAGCCGCTTTCACACTTAAAAACTGATGAAGAAGTCTACCGGGAGCTCGCAAAGATAAGTATCCCTGTTCTGATGATCAACGCATATCAGGATCAGGTGATACCGGTAACTGATATTTTATGGCCTGTCAGGGTAATCAGAAATTCCAAATGCGTAATTTACAACAGTGCAGGACACGACGTCCATTATGACTGCCGGGATGATGTAAGGTGCGAAATTGCCCTGTTCGCCAATGATTGCTTTAAGCATGCATAAAATCCGTACTTAAGGCATAAAGGCCGTGGAACAGCATGCGAGAATATGGTGGCAGCGGGATGCAGGTGAGATTATGGTAAGTATTTATGATATTGCAAAATCTGTCGGGGTATCAGCCAGTACGGTTTCATATGTACTAAGCGGCAGGGCTGACAAGGCGCGTATTTCAAAAGAAAAGCAAAAATTGATACTGGAAGCTGCAAAAAAGATGGGATATATTCCGAACATGACCGCACGCAAATTAAGCCTGCGCAATATGCATCATGTGCCGGAGATCGCGCTGTGCTGGTCACCGGAGCAGCATCCCCTGTTCCTGAATACTTTTATCAATACCCTGCAGGACATGATATCCGGCGGCCAGGTAAGAGAGATGCGCTTCACCATACTGCCGTACAGGAACGGTGAACTGGAAAAGCTGGAGCCGGTTCTTTCTGCGAATTATTATAACGGCATTATCGTATCCCCCGTAGATGAAGCAGATATTGAATACTTAAGAACTACGGATATGCAGGTTCCGGCAGTCATGCTGTATGGTGATATTTCAAAATATCATCTGGTTACGGTGGACAACTGTAAAATCGGGGCAAAAGCGGCTGAGATTTTTCACCGGCACGGCCACCGGTCGGCTGCGGTTATGGAGCCTGCTCACAGGCAGGTAAGCATTACAATGGCTCAAAGAACCGCAGCCTTTATGGACACTTGCCGCAGTTTCGGGCTGGATGCGGAGCTGGTCGGCGGCAGACCGGATGCTGCGGTTTCCAACAGGGTCGAAGAAGGAAAGATTGCGGCCGGCAGGATGATCACAGAGGGTCATGTCCCTTCAGCAATATTTATTCAGAATGATTTGCTGGCACTGGGGGCAGTTTCTGTTTTATGCGGGCATGGTATCCGTATCCCGGAAGATATCGAGATAATTGTATACGGCAACAATGAATCACTTGAGATCCACAAACCGTCCGTCACAACAGTAAATTATCCGACACAGGAGATATCGGAAGAATGCATTAGAGTCATGGCGCATGCTTTGGATATGCCTGGTTCTGAGCCGGTACATAAAATCATTGAGACACCGTTTGTTTTCCGTGAAAGCTGCCCGCCATAATTACAGTGCCAGGTAAAGACCAATATACTGCGATACGGATTTCAAAAAACGGATCCAACAGATGCAGTCTGAACGAATGCGGATCCAGTATACTGGCCTAAGATGCTGACCCGATATTTTAAGCCGGTTTTACCTGGCGGTCCGGCACAGGCACGATGCTGAAAACAGGTAAACCGTATGTTGCAGGCAAGACATAAACTGTATAATGCCGGAGACAGGGCAATAAACAGATGTTGGAGGTAAAGGCAATCAGATGGGTGAAGACATGATTTCTGATAAGTATGCAGAATTATCGGAAATATCAGTATCATCAGGGTTAGCGGGATCGCCGGGACCGTCAGAATTACCGGGAACGTCAGGATTACCGGGGGTATCCGGATTATCAGGACCATCGGAACCATCCAGATTATCAGGATCATCCGGACCGTCAGTACCACCCGGGTTATCAGGGCTGCCGGGAAGAACATCTGCCGGAACGGCAAAGAAAGAGCGTCTGTGGACAGCCCCGTATATTATACTGGTATCACTGGGTACTTTTATTTCTATAAGCTTTTATATGGTCATGCCATTGCTGGCCAAATATGCGGTACAGCTGGGAGCATCCATTTCTGCCGCCGGCGCCGCAGTCGGCATGTTTTCCGTCATCGCACTGTTTGCAAGGCCGGTTTCGGGAATTATTTCAGACAGGATAAATAAAAAATATGTTTTTGTCACAGCAACTGCTTTAATAGGGCTTTCACTCATGGGCTATTCGTTTTCGGCAGGTATTGCGTCCCTGATCATTTTTCGTGTTGTCCATGCCATTGCTTTTTCTGTCAACGGTACCGTCAACCTTGCACTGGTTGCCCAGTTTGTTCCAAGAAGCAGGATAGGAGAAGGTATCGGATATTTTAGCCTTGGACAGATCATTGCTACGGCGTCAGGACCGGCTCTTGGACTGTTTATCGGGGAAAAGTACGGCCTTTCTGCGTCATTTATGGCAGCAGGAGCAATAATGATCGTTGTCTCCGCAATAATATGCATGCTGCCATATACAGGCTCCGACAGAGGAAAAGCTGATAAGACAGGGGAAACAGCAGAGACGGCTGAAACGGGAAATGCAGCGAAAACGGAAAACACAGAGGAAACGGGAAAGACGCGGATAACCGGAAATGCAGGTGAAATGATAAAAAGCGAAAAAGCATGTGGAGCACCAGAAACGGGAACAGCAGCAAAATCGCTTAACGAAAGAAGAACAAAAGAAGGGTTCAGCTTGTCAGATTTCATTGCCGTCAAAGTGCTGCCGCTTGCTTTCTTCGTAAGTGTTTTCTCGATGTTCAACGGCGTGATCGGATCATACCTGGTTCTCCTCGGCGATGAAAGGGGGATCGGCAACATTAGCCTTTACTTTACTGTAAATGCGCTGGCACTGGTCATCGTGAGGTTTTTTGCCGGCAGGATCTATGATAAATACGGCCTGTCGGCAATAATGATTCCATCATTTGTACTGGCTGCTGTTTCGGCCATCTTTACCGGATATGCCAGGACACTGCCTGTAATTCTTGCAGCATCCGTACTTAAGGCCTTTTCACAGGGCTCAGCACAGCCGACGATCCAGGCTGAATGCATCAGGCTGCTGCCCGAAGAAAAAAGCGGAGTTGCCACAAGTACATACTACATAGGAGCAGACATGGGACAGGGATTCGGGCCGATGCTGGCAGGAGCAATAGCTTCAGGATGGAACTACGAAGTTATGTTTACAGCATGTGCCGGCATTTTTCTTGTGACCCTTCTTTTATATTGTTTACGCTTTTTCATGCATGGTTTTGCCAAAGAAAAAGCGCCCGGCAGTTCATGCTAAATTATTACAATATATCAGTATCCGCCGGATTCTCTGCCAATACAAATATTACCGGCAAGACGTCATGATTTGGAAATTGATGAACTCACGGAAAAAGTGGAATATGGTCTGATTTTGGCGAAAATAATATAGAATGTGATATAATGGATATGCATTAAAACACGCGAAATTTTAGGGAAGAGAACAGCAAAGTCTTCCTGTGAGGGGGATAATATGAATTACCATGTCAGCAAGACCGGGAGCGATCTGAACCCCGGCACCGAAACTCAGCCTTTCTTAACCATCAGCAAAGCAGCATATGTTGCAAAACCGGGAGATACCGTCACAGTTCATGAAGGAGTTTACCGTGAATGGGTGAGCCCGAAATGCGGAGGAACCAAGTCGCAGCCCATCGTTTATCAGGCGGCTGAAGGTGAAAGAGTTGTTATTAAGGGTTCCGAGGTTATCACAGACTGGGAGAGGGACGGCAACATATGGAAAACAGTCATCGACAACAAGTTCTTTGGCGGCTTTAACCCGTACAGTGAAATTCTGTTCGGAGACTGGCTTTTCACGAGGGACAGGATTTTCCACCTCGGAGAAGTTTACCTGGACGGACATGCCATGTATGAGGCAGTTTCCGTTGAAGGCGTGCGCAATCCTCAAAAGTCAAAAACATCCCTGGAGCCGGAGTTTTCCGTATATACATGGTATGCTGAAGTCGATGAACACAATACAACTATTTATGCCAACTTCCACGGTGAAGACCCGACAAAGGGCAATGTTGAAATAAATGTGCGCCGTTTCTGCTTCTGGCCCGAAAATCCAGGCCGCAACTACATAACGGTCCGTGGCTTTACCATGCAGCATGCCGCAACCCAGTGGGCACCGCCGACAGCTTTGCAGGAAGGACTCATAGGACCTCACTGGAGTAAGGGCTGGATAATTGAGAACAATACAATAAGTGATTCACGCTGCTGCGGTATAAGTCTCGGCAAGGAAGAAAGCACCGGCCAGAACGAGTGGACGACCATTTTCACCAAAATGGGCCACCAGCGCGAGCAGGAAGTGATCTTCCGGGCGCTGAACAATGGCTGGAACAGGGACAACATAGGAAGCCACATAGTCCGCAACAATCATATATATAACTGCGGGCAGGCAGGTATCGTCGGACATCTTGGGGGCGTTTTCAGCCTGATCGAAAACAACCACATTCACCATATAAGGCACAAGAGAGAATTTGAGGGCGCCGAAGTAGGCGGGATCAAGCTGCATGCCGCCATCGACACGATCATCAGAAACAATGTGATCCACGACTCTTTCAGGGGAATCTGGCTGGACTGGCAGGCACAGGGGACACGTGTCTGCAATAATATAATGTTCGGCAACGACAGTGAGGACATGCTGGTCGAAGTGAGCCACGGACCCACGATGATCGACCATAATATCATGCTTTCGGGCCATTCCTTCAAAACGCTGAGCCACAGCTGCGCCCTTGTTCATAACCTTATCGCCGGAACTATATCTGCCGCACAGGAACTGAACAGGCACACGCCATATCATGTTCCCCACAGTACGTCTGTTGCCGGAATGGCCAGGTTCACGGGCGGCGACGACCGTTACTATAACAACGTCTTCATCAGGGCAAAAGATGACACACGCCCGGATGAGCCTTATTATGAGAGCTTCTTCGGCAACGACATTCTGAAGCCTGAGGACATAGAAAATCCATTTGCCAATGCATTTTTGTCATATCCTGTCGGGACGGCCGTTTACAACAATTACCCGGGCCCGGATGACGAGAAGCCCTGGGAAAGGGCCAGAAGGTTCTATAACGGAGAAATTAAGGAAGACGAAGAGGCAAAACCGGCTTATGCAAGCCTGGCCAAGCCCGATCCGCTCGCCGTTTATATCGGAAACAACGTTTACTTTAACAGGGCGCTCCCGTATAAAAAGGAGAAAGGCGCAAAGGTGTATGATGATTCGGGAATCGAATTTTTAATAGACAGGGAAAACGAAAAAGTCATAATTGAGATAACAAAACCCGAAATGCTTACGGAAAATGCCGCTGAAATAATTACCACCGAAAAACTCGGGTACGGGTTCCATGCGGAGCAGCTTTTTGAAAAGCCTGACGGTTCACCATACTGTTTCGATACGGACTTCTTTGGTGAGCCGCGCGGAAAAAGCGCGGTCCCGGGACCGTTCCATGTCACGGGGAAGAAAAGATACGAGTTTTCATTCGGGAATCAGGCCTGAAATGGCATTCATACCGGTGGGTAAATAGCGGGACAAGTAATCACTGCGATTCGATAAGGGGACAGGTTATCAGATGATAATGGATGTGATGCCTGTCCCTAAAATATTCGCTGTTCCAACTTCATTATCTTCTTCCCTATTCAAACTTTTCAGAGGCAAAAGGCTCTCAGAACTGATTTGAGAACCTTCTTATAATACTATACGCCTTAAACCGGATGTCGGAATAGTTCCCGATTCCCGCATATTTAGATAAATAGACCGGTTCTTCTTTAGATATGAGGAGCAAAAATCTTATCATATCCTCACCTGAGGCTGTTTTTATAATACCTGTAAACAACTTATTTTCATTTTCACTTTTTATTACATTGATGCCCATTTCTGTAAAATCATGACCAGAAGAAAACCCGGCAGCCTTCTGATCGTAACTGTCTGCGTTTTTCATTTTTATTGATAAAAGTCTTCCCGGTGTCCCGATACTGTATTCATCGGCACTATCAACCGGCGGATATTTGTCGGTTATGATAGTCTTCAAATAAAATACATATGTTAAAAATAATGTATGTTGTGACCGTATTATAACTGAATATTTGCTGAAGTCAAATAAAATCTGATATAATATACATTATAATGGACGAACGACAAATTTTTTCCTTCTGTAAAAATATTCCGGGAGGGTTTAAAGTGAAAAAAATCACGACTTGCCTGGTTATCATTGCAGCTGTACTGTCCGTAGCTATACCTGTGTATGGGGAAGAAACGGCGGTATCGTTCAGTGATGTAAAGCCGGGACAGTGGTTCTATAACGATGTAATGACACTGACGGGAAAAGGGATCATAACAGGAATAACGAAGCCAGTCAATGGCGTGGGTAAATATGATCCTCAGGGGACAGTGACACTGGGACAGTTTCTCGCCATATCCACAAGGCTGGTGGCCAGTGATTATATAAAAGAAGTACCTGATGCAAAGCACTGGGCAGAGGCAAACTACAATGCCGCATTGAAGAGCGGGCTTATTGAAGCCGGTGAATTCAGGAACACACCGGAAGCACTGAATGCGCCTATAAGCAGGGAAGACATGGCATATATCCTGGTCAATGTAGCGAAGGCGAATGGAGAAGAACTGGAAGAAACCTTCGGTATCACACATAACATAAAAGATTACTATAAAGTAGCCAGCAAAAGGTGTGATGCAGTGATATTAGCTTACTCCAATGGCTTGATCATAGGAGATGACAAGGGCAACTTCAATCCTCAGCAATCACTGACAAGAGCAGAAGTGGCAACGGTATTCTGCAGGGTGATGAACTACACGAAGAGGCCGGAGGTCACAGTAAAATGGCCTGGTACAGAGGATACGGGAAAAAGCACAGCGAAGAAGAGAGAACCCATGATACTGAGGTATGACGATCCCGACAGACCTCTTCCTATAGCGGGGGACACATTCATCGACAAGGACGGCAAAGCGACAGTGCTGACAGAGACAGCGGGGATAGTAGGCTATGGTCAGGGACTGGACCTCTACAGCGGGATGGCGTATCCAAATGGCGAATTACTGACTCCTGGAGATATTGGCAGTGAATATCATGGTGACTCGAGATATCTTGGTCAGCCATATTTGGTAGATAAAAAAACAGGTGAAGGCCATTTCCGCGGGGACTGGCTGGACATAGCTGTATACGAGCAGAGTTTAGGCTTAAAAATTAAAAACCCTAAGGATGGACAGAGAGTAGGATACTGGACTGTATATGATGAAAAAGTGCAAATGTGGACTTGGACAGGTCCCAGGAATGATTGGTGAACATGATTAATTGATTAGGTGAGGTTCATTACTTTTCCAGAAGTCACCCTCTTTATCACAGCTTTCAGTATGCCCATCAGGACACAGAATCGTCTCCCAGCTGAGGTTTGATGTTATTTTTGATATTTCTTGCAGGGAGTGGTCCATATGCTTTTTTATCCTGGACAGTTTAGATAAGCTGTTATCAAAAGATTGGGTATCAACTCTGAAATATGCCATAGACCCTCACCTGAACTGAGCATTTGTTAACATTATATATTATCGATTTACAGAACTCAACAACAGATAGAATATTATACCAATAATATTGTATAATGATGGTATCAATGCTAAGACTGCACACAAAGTACACAGCAAATATGCATCTAAACACATGATCGATCAAGCGATATCCGGGAGGGGTATGAAGTGAGAAAAATAGTAACTTGCCTTATCATCATTGCTGTTGCACTGTCTGTGGTGGTGCCTGTATATGGTGAAGATACTGAGGTATCGTTCAGTGATGTAAAGCCGGGACAGGAGTGGCAGTATACGAATTCCATAACAGTGATACATTCCGGATAATACAGGACTCCTACGAGGAAATAGAAGTCAGGGATGATATGTTTTCACTGGCAGGGATAGATTTTTACCCATATAATCCCTATCGGAGCGTAGCTGACCTGCTCCATGGTGATTATGCATATATAATTCTTGATATGGGGCCATATTTTGACTGCAATTTGTCTGAGTTCCGGCGTGCGCATGAAAAAATCATAGTTTGCGGTGTGAAGGATTGGGAAATGCCTTCGGTCGAAGAGATACTTAAGGACGAAGAGTGGTCGCTTAAGTATAAGTATCTGTTTGCCTTTTCAGATGAAGACAGTTTCAGGTTTGTAAAAGACAGCATGGCGAAGCTGCCGAGCTTTCAGGCAGTTTATAATCCTGATCCCTTTAATATATCTGCTGAGTGCAGTTTTGTGTTTGAAGATATGCTTAAGGAGATTCTTCCTCAGACATATTTTTCTGAAGAAAAAGGCAGTGTATTTAAGAAAGCAATAAGCAAAATGATAAAAAGAGAAGACACGCTATATCACAAGCCTGCCCTTAAGCGCAAGCTGATGACCGAATCGCGCAATAAGGAAAGGAAGACAGCTGTAGACTACCTTATCAAACAAAAGCTGAGCCCTCTGAAGCTTATTATCAGAATAGTTATCATATCTGCGACAATTACAGCAATCTATTATATCGTTGCCAGGTTTAATATAGCAGGCGAGATCAAAGCTCTTATCGGACAGATCAAAGATGCTTTTCTGCCGGGATCATAAAAGGCAGTGAGTAGAAATTTTTATAATATTCCCACGTAAAAATAAAAAACTAAACTATAAAAACGCGGAAACTTTGCAAACAAATGGTAAATATATCCGTATAATTAATTGGACTGCAGTTGAGCCAAGCTGTATATGCAGGCCAATTTTTTATAACGGTGCAGCAGACGCATGATCCAGCTGAATCAATGCTGGCCCGGTAAAGAATTCCGAAAATGTAAAACATTTGCCGGAAATAAATGTTACAAAAGGAGTTGGAGTAAATGAGAAAAGTAATTTCACTAGTCGTAACCATTGTTCTGCTTCTTGGTATATTCATGCCGGTAACAGTGGTTAATGCAGCACAGACCGAACTTATGCCGCTGCCGCAGGTGGGAGAAGTCATCTCGGGCTTTAAGACAGTGAAAATCAGTGATATGGACCTGATCAACGGCAAAACTGTCTTGTTCGAGCACGAGAAAACAGGCGCAAAGCTGCTTTATATTCAAAGCAGGGATATCGACAGGTCATTTGCCATTTCGTTCAGAACGCCTGCTGTTGACGATACTGGCGTAAACCATGTATTGGAACACATCACCGTATCCGGATCCAGAAAGTATCCGCTTAAGAACGTGCTGTTCACAGTTCTGAACCAGACATACAGCACCTTCGTCAATGCCATGACATCTACGACATACACTACATACCCGGTATCATCCATGAGTGAAGATCAGCTGCTCAAGCTTACCGACGTATACCTTGACTGTGTATATAATCCTGCAGTGTACACAAACAAAAACATTTTCCTGAGGGAAGCATGGAGATATGAAATGCAGGATGCCGACTCACCTCTTGTCATTAATGGTACTGTCTACAATGAAATGAAGGGTTCACTTGGGAACGTCTCCACGGCAGCATACTACAATGTTTTAAAGACCCTTTACCCGGACAGTTACCAGTCCAATATATCCGGCGGCGATCCGGAGAAAATGACGGACCTGACCTATGATCAGCTTATTAAAACTCATGAGGAGTACTACCATCCGTCAAATTCGCTGATGGTACTTTATGGAGACCTTGATTATACTCGCTTCCTCAGGCTGATTAATGATGAATACCTCAGCAGGTTCGACAAAAAAGACATCAGGGTAGATTATAAAAAAGTAGCCCCATTCAGGGATAAAGTAGAGAAAAGTTACAAGTTTGCTGTTTCGGCAGATTCCAGTACAGCAAACGCTGCACAGATAGATTATGCGTTCGCCCTGTCAGATGTTTCAGACGAAGACATCCTGGGGCTTTCGATCCTTGCATCCATATTAAACCAGGACACTTCGCCGCTCAAGCAGGCTTTCAGTAAGAAACAGATCGGCGGCAGCCTGGCTGTAAGCCTGGATGCCAGCATTATACAGCCGGTACTGATGTTTACCGCAACAAATGCCGATGCAGCCAGGGCAGATGAATTCAGGACGCTGGTGGATGAATGTATCGGCGATATCTTGAAAAACGGCTATGACAAGGATCTTATAGATGCGACCATATCCTATATGCTGCTTGGCTACTCGAGCATCACGGAGCAGTCCAACCTCGGCGTCAACCTGTCAACCAGCCTGAGCACCATGTGGGCAAATTATGACAACCTTGACTACTACAATAACCTGGTCAAGTATGTTAAGAACATATCCGGGAAAGTCAATGATAACTACTTTGAAAAACTGACGGAGAAATACGTTAAAAACAACAACCATGCCGCCCTGGTATCAACCGTACCGGAAGCCGGACTGGCTGAAAAACAGGCCGAACAGCAGCAGAAGCAGCTGGCAGATCTGAAAGCGTCCATGAGCGCACAGGAGATCGAAAAAACAGTCAGCGATACGAAGGCATATAACGAGTGGAACAGCCGTGAAACCAACGATGAAGAAGAGGCTGTCATAAAGGATCTCCAGGTGGTCAGACCTGCTGATCTGCCGGTCGAAGTGAAATCATACGATATTGATGAAACTTCGGGAAGCAGCGGGGAAAGGATCATAACAGCAAAGGCAGATGTGGGCGAAACCGGCTACACCATGCTTGCTTTCGATACTTCAGCTGTCCCTGCGGAAAAGCTCCATTATCTGCAACTGTGTTCCACATTGCTTGGAAAGCTGGATACAGCAAAATATAAGAAGGAGCAGCTGGCCACATTGTCCATGAGACACCTTAACGGCGCAACGGCCGTACTGTCCACGATACCTCGGAAAGGCACGGATAAGTTCACGCCGGTTTTGATTATCTCATGGCTTGGCCTGATGAGCGAATACAAAGATCAGCTGGATCTTGCAGAAGAAATATTGATGAACACCAAATTCAATGACAGTGAAACTGTATTGAATCTGGTTAAATCGCAGATAGCGGATCTGAAAACTACCTTTACGGCAAATCCTGTAAATCTGCTTGTCACACGGAACCTGGCAGCAGCAGGAAGCAGCTATGCCTATGAAAACTACATTTCCGGCATGGAATATTATGATTTCCTTGTGCAGACCGAACAGGCCCTGCAGACAGATCCCGAAGCTGTGCTGGCCGAGCTTGACGCCGTGTATAAGCTTGTACTGAACAAAACAAACATGATCGCAGCCTTTGCAGGAAATGAAGACGGAATAAAGATATTTAAAAATAACATTAAAGATCTGACCGGAGCTCTGCCTGCAAAAGAAATAGCAGCACAGGATTATTCAGCATTGCCGGAGCCTGCACGGAGGGAAGCAATTTCCATAGATACTTCCGTCCAGTATAATATGATTTCAGCTTCATATGATAAGATGAGCACCGGTTACAATGGTAAATATTTCCCGATAGCATTGCTGATAAACGACCTTTACCTGACACCTCAGCTCAGGTATGTCAATGGCGTTTATACAGTGCTGGCCGAATTCAACAGAGATGCGTTCTATACGCTTACCTACAGGGATCCCAATATAGCTGAGACCTTTGAAATCTATAATGGACTTCCTGAGTTCGTCAAAAATATCGACATCACCCAGGATGAACTGGACAGGTATATCCTCAATGCATACAGCTCCTGTACTGCAACGGCAGGAGAACTGAACGGAGCTGCTTCCAGAATAGGCGAATACCTGATGGGCTGGACTGACGAAGATAAACTGGAACTGCTCAAAGAGATCAAGTCAGTGACGGTACAGGATGTAAAGGATTCTGCGGCTGTTTTCGAAAAAGCGCTTAAAAACGGAACGTATACGACTATAGGCGGTGCCGCAAAGATAAGTGAGAATTCGGATCTTTACGATTCCGTGATATCTTTCGGACAGCAAAGGGACGCAAACGAAGCCATAACAACAGCCGAGTTCATTGAAATGATCCTTGCGGGAGTCCAGGAACCTGTGGAGACAGCAAAGCAGCAGGGATTGCTGCTCGGCGACGGCAAAGGCAACTATGGTGAGGATGAACCGCTGACAAAGGAGAGACTGGCTGTGTTTATCAGCAGGATAGCAGCTATGTACGGAGCACAGCCTGGCGGTGACGACGCAGCCATAGCAGACATCGACAGCGTCAGCGCATGGGCAAGGAGCAGCGTAAAAGCCCTTGTCGGTTCAGGCATCGCAAAACTGGATGACAGTGGCTGCTTCAATCCGAAGGACACAGTGACCGCATCAGACGTTAATGAAATGATGAATTCACTCGTAATGGTACTTAGCGGACAATAAGCGCAGACACAGACAAACGTACACAGGCATAAAAAAGCGGGCTTTTGGCCCGCTTTTTTGATGAGCATGATCATTCACATGGAAAGGCTCACTCAAAGAGATAATGAGTTTTAGCCTAATTCATATACAACTACACCAGACAGCAGTGTGTTCAATACAATTTCGTACTGGCCGTCTTTGTCGACATCGGCTACTACCGGTGCCGCGAAACAGCCGTTGGACTGCAGGGCGCCCATTGAACCGGGCAGGTCGGTGTATTTAAGGACCTCGCCTTTATAATTCAGGATGTACAGCCGCCCGTCAACGTTAGCATCCTTTTCGGTCCAGGTCGTTACGATTATTTCTTTTTTGCCGTCCTTGTTTATATCAAATACCGTGGGCCTGGATGAGAATTCAAGTGTGTTCCTTTCCTCGTGGTAAACATTGAACGGCCAGGAGTATTTCTCTTTCTTATCCAGCCAGAAACAATGGAGTTTTCCGTCATAAGTTGATGTGAGGATCTCCTTTATACCGTTGCCGTCGATGTCTTCAACCACGGGGTCATTCATTGCATTGTCGATTATCATGAAATCCTCGGCTGAACTGTTTATAGGCGGCGACGACCTGGGAAGAACTGTCCAGTCATATTTGTCGGTTTTAAACCTTTCCCTGTCGCCATTTAGAATCATTACGGTCTGATACAGTGACGGCGGCATCCCGGATGGAGCGTCGAACATTTTCATCGAAACGACGACTTCATTTGTCCCGTCGCCATCGACGTCAACGACTTTTGAACCTGAAAGGGCAAGCTGGCCGGCAACCCTTATATCGTCAGGGGAATTTGCGTTTACGAATCCCCAGCCCTCATTTTCAACTTTTTTCTCGTATTCGTAGTTCTCCCATACGCCGATTTTGCCCCAGGTACGTCCGCCGAAAATCGGGCTGGCTTTAACCAGCGTACCGTCCGCATTGTAAACGCAGATAGACCTTGTATCCGACGGCACTACTATTTCCGGCTTGCCGTCCATATTTATATCACCGACTGAAATACTGTCGTGGTATATTCCGTATGCGTAGGCTGTTGAGTTCCTGATTTTCAGATCCTGGTTATTCTGGTTTTTGAACCCGTCATAGGCTGCCTGGAGCTGAGGCCATCCTTTCCGGACCTTGCCGTTATGCTCGAATACCCAGACGTTCTGAGAGAAGTTGCCGGTAAAGCCCGCAATTATTTCATCTGTTCCATCGCCGTCAAGGTCGGCAACTTCGACAGATTTGCATTCCCTTTCATCTGAAACAGGCTTCTGCGGCCAGCCGGGCTTGAATTTGCCGTTGGCATCGTAAACTGCGACATAGCCTTTCTGGGAGCCGACTATTATCTCAAGTTTACCGTCCTTATCGATATCCCTGACGATAACATCGCTCCACACCCGGCCGGCACTTCTGCTGATATCTTTGTTGGGATTTGTGACATCGGAGCCCGTATTGGCTCTCCACAGCAGTTTTCCGGTCGCAGCGTCAAGACACATGATGGAAGCTGAAGCTGCGATTATTTCCATTTTCCCGTCCTTGTTTATATCTGCGACGGCCGGCGCCGAGTATGAGCCGGTTGCTACCCAGTTATTATCATACTTTCCGCCGTTTCTCCATTTTACTGTCAGTTCGCCCTTCGGATAAGCATAGGACTTGCTTGTATTCACGGTAAATTTGCCAGTTTTGGCATCCTCGACGACATAGAAATCCAGGAATTTCCCAAGGTCGATCAGGTTGTAATAGCAGTTGCCGTCGATAATATAGGATGTGGTCCTGACAAAGGTAAAATCAAAGTTGGTCCGTGAGGTTGACAGCGATGCCTGTTTTGTTTTTGCCTTTGAATCTATCTTCAGCTCGCCGCCGACCGAGTTGTAGTCCCTTTTTGAGTAAACCCTTACTATATTCATCTTGGAATCAAAAGTTATCGCAAACTTTTTGGATGTTTTCCTGAGCGCCTGGGCAACGTCTCTTAATTTAAAATATTTTACCCCTTTAATCGTATATGCCTGGAACTTTACATCCTTTTTGTCGATATTCACCGTTGTAACGGAAGGGACCGCAGACACGGTGACCGGCGCCGACTTCTGCTCTATGTTGGTCAGCTTGTACCTGTCTTCGGTATTGCCGCAGCCAAGCTGCCCGTCTGAATTCTTACCGCAGCTCCAGACCGTCCCGTCTGCCTTTGCAGCAAGGGTATGCCTTGCTCCTGCCGCAACATCGACCACATTGTCCGCGATTTTTACCGGCTTTCTGTGAAGCTCCGTATCACCGGTACCCAGCTTGCCTTCACTGTTGTTGCCGAAAGTGTACAGGGATCCGTCTTTCTTGATTATTGCCGTATGTGATATACCGTTTGAAACAGCTTTTACGTTATCGGTTATGTAAGTTATGCCTGTCCTGTCTGCGCTCTTTTCCGTTCCAATCAGGCCGGAACCCCATGCGTACAGCTTGTTGTCTGTCTTTATGACAAAGGTGTTTTCATTGCCTGTTGATACTGCAATAACGTTGTCAGCGATATATACAGGGGTATTACGATTGATTGTAGTTCCGTCGCCTAATACGCCCTTGTCATTCTGACCGAATGCATAGAGCTTTTTGTCCTCTGTTATGTAAAGTGTATGTTCCGGCCCGCAGGCCATGTCCGTTACATTGTCTGCTATTTTGACCGGTTTTGATTTATCAGCGTTGGTGCCGTCTCCCAGCTGGCCGTATTTGTTGATCCCGACCGTCCAGAGGGTGCCGTCGTTTTTCAGGAATACGGAGAAATAATAGCCTGCGGCGGCCTTTGATACGTTGTCCGCGATTTTGACAGGTGAGGGCGAGGTCGTTTTGGTCCCGTTGCCGAGCTGGCCATAGCTGTTGTCGCCGAAAGCCCAGAGGCTTCCGTCCTTTTTCACAGCAAGGGTATGGCGGTTGCCGGCTGCGGCCCATTTTACATCGCTCATTACCTTGACGGGATTCAGCCTGTCGGTTCTTGTACCATCGCCAAGCTGCCCGTAGAAGTTGTCGCCGAAGCTCCAGAGCGTGCCGTCAGGTTTCAGTATCAGTGAATGGCTCTGGCCGGCGAATACTTTTACGGTTCCCTGGGCATATACCGCCGGGGAAAGTGATCCAAGGGATGCCACTGCCGCAAGTGTAAGTGATAATGAAAGCAGCAGTGCCATTTTTACAAGGAATGCGTTTCGTTTCATGCTGAATCTTCCTTTACATAATGTAGTTATTTTCAATTATAGCATACATAAGTTAAGCCTGAAAACAGCGGAAGAATCGTTATCCGGGCGATTGAACCGTGTATATTAATTATTATAAACATTTGTTAACATTTCCTCTCATCGCAATGACGCAACTGAAATATTTACTCATCTGTCCTGTTTGCAGCCAAATAGAATGCTCCGGCTATGAAGACGGGTGAAAATATCGGCATAATGACATAGTATCGTGACATTTATTTACGATATCAGGGAAAGATGAAAAATATAAAGGTAAACAGAACTTTTTGTCGAATATTTATTAGGTAAACCCATTAGTTTATACTAGCATATCGGACAGCCAAAGGGCTGTACAGGGGAATACAGGAGCTGAGGCTTTTTGGGTACTATTATTTACAATAAGCTTATCAGGGATAAAATACCGCAGATTATTGAGAATACGGGGAAAACGGCTGTAATTGAAACACTTGATGACAAAGAGTATAAGAGGCTGCTGGATGAGAAGCTCGGAGAAGAACTTCAGGAATATCTATCCAGCGACAATGTTGAAGAGCTTGCTGACCTTGTTGAAGTTGTCTATGCGATTCTCAAATATAAAGGAATTGATATACATGAATTCGACAGCATTCGCCTGAAAAAAGCCGCCGAGCGGGGAGCCTTTGATAAACGGCTGCTGTTGAAGGAGGTTCGGGACAAGTAGAATTACTATGGAACGACAGATACGATATTCTGAAAAAACTGCGAGCATTAATTATGATGAAATAACGTCGTAGTTTGATTAAACTGGGCAGTCTCATTAATGACAGGAGACTGAGTGTTTAGAATTAAAGTGACGATAAATTCATATCTTCCTTAATCTTATTGAATGTATACCTAGGTCTTCTGATAAATTCAGCTATTGGTGTCTTATTTATTATTTTTCCTGCGTTAGTGCAGACAATAATATCGCCGTTAAGCAAATTAATCGAAATTCCATTATTCAGTCTAAAACCAGGCTTATGCTCATCATTGTTGACGGCAGTATCACTTGAGATACGTTTGAGTTCTTGTAATAAGCGATATTGATCTTCTGAATGTATATTAAAAAGTTCATAAGAATCACGGCAGTTTTGGAATAAAAACATATTTGTAAATTTAGGCTGATATACACCTTCTTCACGAACTTTTATAGCTACAGGCAGTTTGTTCCATGATTTAACATCAAACCGATAATACAGTTCATTGGCATTATGTCTAGTCATTGGAATTGGTATGTCTTTGCGCTTACATAAACATGTTCTAATAACAGTACCATAATAACGGATTCCGGATTCATTCTTAAATATACTATTAGACTGATACAGGGCAACGTATCTAATAGGCAAATCATTTTCAGAGATGTATTTTGCAGGTACATGGTAGAATTTCTTAACTAAGTTGAGTTCCAACTGTTTTTTATTACTTAATGACCCCACCAGCATATCTTTTATTGACCAATCGACTTTAGCTAACATACTTTCAATACCGCGTGGTAGTGAGGCACGTTCAAAGGCAGATTCCTTTGAGTCCATTATTAATTCAGACAATAGTTTTTCAACCAACGATGTTGTACTTGGAAGGAAAGGCAAACCACCTATGTTAACTGTTTCTATGCTACGGTAAAACTTATGATCAATGTATTCTTCTTCGTTGGCATATGGGAAAAGTACATATGCTCCAAACATTGATTTTTCAAATGCATATCGTGAAGGTGTATTATTCTCAAATACAATAGAATCACGATAACGATGCATTGTATTTATGTCATCAACTCTTGGACCTGGCTTAGAATCTGGATAGCCTGTACCTGGAATAGCTGGATCTATCCGGTATTTTGCATCAAAAATATATTTATAGGGGATATTAGATCCCGATTTTTCTAGCGTCAACACATTATCAGGCTTTTGCCAAACAGTTTGAGTACTTACTTCTCCAGGATTATATGTCAATACAATTTTTTCGCTGGTTTTTGGATTTATATACTTGACTTCGGACTTATTGCCTTTCGCTAAAGAAACTGTAATACCGCTATTATCTACTTTGATAACATCAGGAGAAACAAGATTATATGACTTTTTCAAAATGCTATTGAGTTTAATAAAACACCAATACTCGTATAAAAGCGCAATGTCTTTTGTTGACAACCTAAATATATCACCGTTAACAGCTAAGCCTTTAAGCAGCATTAGATAATATTTATACAGATTTCGATAGCCTGGAGCCATACCAAATACCAATGACATGCTTTGAGTTGGTTTATAGTTGTCAACATTATTAAGAAAAGAACGATATATACGTTTGTTAATTTCCCTTATCATTCTATCTGCTTCATCTATAACTGAAGAATCAGTATTGTATGCAATGATATACCGGTTTTTAAAATCAGTAATACGTTTAATAGTCGATAAAAGAATGAATTTGGTGAATCGATTCTCTATAGTATTATAAGTAATGTGTTTCTTAACTGCCATTGCTTTAGAAGTATATATCCCAATAAGTGTAGTAGTAACGTTTTCTGGATGTTTTTCTACCCATTTGACAGTCTTACTATCTACTCTTCTTACTTTATGTGCTGGTAATATTTCGTGTTCTTTGGTAAGAATATGATGAGGATTCCTTATAATTATGTCTGTAGCTTTGATAAAGTCTTCAAATATGTTCTGGACAATTGCAAAGAAGACAGCTGGAGTGTAATTGACATTATCTCCTAATTTAAAAGTTTTGTATGTTTTCTTTAAAAAATCAAATACGACAGAGTTTATCTCATCATTAATATCTTTAATAATATTTTTGTAATCATCTTTATAACTAATTTTTGACGGGAATACCTCAATCCTTATTGTTAAGCATTTTACTCCGTTAGCTGTGATAACAAGATCTGAATAACCAATGTTGTTATCGAAATTGATAACTCCTGTTAGAATGTTATCATTATCAGAAATAGGTTCAACCTTATTTCTTACCAGATAACTTTCATGCCAAAAGCCTACTCTTTCATCTCCAACTCCTTTTATTACTATTTCATAGTCGCTCTGCTCATAAAACAGCGGTGCTGTATGGAAACCAATAGAACATTGATAATTGCTATTGTCAAATGGCAATGTGTCATTGTAATTTTTTAGTCGTATTTCTTGTATATCATCTCCTGAGAAAATAATAGTAGAATTATTATCTTCTACTTGATTATTGATACAATAAGTTTGTGATTTTTTCCCTTTTATGATGACATGAACTTTGCTTGTTTTAACTTCAAGTATTTTTGATTCAGAGCCAGTAGGAAGTAAATCCATCTTCTTCAAATCTCCTTACCATAAACGCGACTTTACAGGCACTCTTCTTGTACTTGCATTGATTGTTATTTATATAATTTTGCATTTGTTCATAAGTGTCTGATCCTGAAAGTCCAGTATAATCACCTGCGCAGTATTTAAACAATTCAATTAGCATGTCTTTTAGAGTTGAATTGCTGCCTTGAATACGAGGCAGAATCTTTTGTAGAATTTCATAATCGAAGGCTTCATTTTCAGGCATTAGGTTATTCTTTTTATTGTTAAGCATGTAAAAACAGATTTCATCCCTAATTCGATAACCGATATGTGCTTCTGCGATTCTTAGAATTTCATTAATTTTTTGTAGTTCGGTACAAATTTTAACGATATAATCTTTATCATCACAATGCGACAACTGTAGGTATTCTGACTTCAAAAAATCATTTCTTACGTTTGTCAATGCGGACATTTCTGCCTGACTAATTTCACTTGGAATAAGTTCCACATAAGAAAACTCTATTGTATTAGCTCTGTCTAGAACTTTGCGGCTGAATGGAAAAGTGGTTTCATCCATGTTTACGGTACCTACAATATAAAGGTTTTCCGGAAACCTAAGTTCGCCAAATTCATGATATGCTTCCGTTGTTCCATATACATTTCCATTTACCAAGGGATCAGAAACAATTTTACCATCTGCAAATCTCCGTGTTTCCATTATTGAGAGAAAATCGCTGAAATAGTACTCTACTCTAGCGAGGTTCATTTCATCCAGGCACAAAATATATGGTGTGTCCGTATGATCGGATGCATCTTTTATAAAACTATTTAATACACCTTCTATATATCTTCCGTTCAGATCTAGATGCCCAAACAGATCAGAGGAATCAGACCAATCAGGGCGTACCGGGACAAGTTTATATTTTGCACTAATCGAATCTGCAAATAGTTTAACAAGCTTTGTTTTACCTGTTCCTGAAGTTCCAGCTAAAATAACGAAAGGTTTGGACTTAAGGCTGAGGTAGAAGTTTTTTATTAAGCTATCATCGTAAGAAAATCCCTTGGCCGCGATATATTTCTGTATGTATTCAACGGTGTCCCTTATTGACATTTTTACTTCACCCCCTGTTATTGTGTTAATTCCTAGTATTCTAGTGATATATTCGTCGTATATGTCAACCATATTTTTGAGATCAGAAATGAGAACATCGTTCGAAGGTATCTTTCCTTTTTTATATTCCTTATAAAAAATTGTTCCTCTTTCATACAAATATGGTAGGTCACGTGTATCCTTTAGGTCGATATGATCACCAGTTGAAAAGCCATGAGAATCAATTGTAGTAATGATCTGCTCTGTCACCTTCTTCATTATTTCTATAGCTTTATT
>ENA-OWPA01000400-OWPA01000400.1-bioreactor-metagenome-genome-assembly--contig:-NODE-400-length-61541-cov-4.482331_pt1 | contig 61541 bp, 57 predicted proteins | sample MGYA00238139_ERZ651803 | MGnify/ENA primary metagenome ERZ651803 (study PRJEB26909, sample SAMN07631231) | bioreactor metagenome | isolation source: Switchgrass digestor | place: USA: Dartmouth...
AGCTCTGCTGACGCTGGCTGCAGTTGTATTGTGGTTCCAGAATGCAGCTTTGCTCATCGAACAGGGGTCGCCGCTCAAGCGAGTGATGGTTCCGGTGCTGACTGGGGGGCAGGTCATACTCTTGATCCTTCAGCGCGATCAGCTGATATCTGGTGTGAGACGGCCAAAGGATGCGCCGCCTGGACTGCTGCTGTGCAACAGCGTGGTCTTACTCCTCCTGCTGATGTCAGAGCTCGAAACGTTGAGAATGCACTGAAAACACGCTCCTGCCGGCACCTGGGGGAGTTTGCAGTAAGGCCCGTCTGCAGCATCCCAGTGATGCTGTAGGCGGGCCTCCATGATAGATGTCTTCATGGAGTGCCGTCAAACCGCCAGCAACTAGGGAAGTATGCTGCTTGCGCTTGTCTGCCGGTGCGGGCCGGACGCAGTGAAGCGCGGACTGGCCGTCCCCGGCGGAAGAAATGGGAGGCGAGGGAGGAGAGCGGTATGGCGTACATATTGGGTGGTCTTTTTTTTTGCGGGCATCGCGGCCCTGCTGTGGTGGGTATGCGGGCTGCACTGGGCGTTCGCCGTCATCGCCGGTGTAACCTGGGCCACTGGGGTCTGGAGTCTGACAGTTCTTCTCAAAGACTCGCGGTTTCGGAAACGCGACACCGGTACCGGCCCTTACCTGATCATTTTCAATGTGCTTCTCGCTGTTGCTGCCAACGTGGGAGTCTTTGGACTGCCAGACCTTTTCGCCGAAGTGCGGCTGGGGCTCGCACTGCTGATTCTCGGTGTGGGCATGGCTGGAGTTGGTTTGGGGATGCTCTGCGGCGCTGCTGTCGCTGCCGAAAAGGAGGAGCCGCAGCGGTCGGTCTCCCGTTGAATTACCTTGCGGATGCGACTATGATAATTTTCGTAGACAACATCATTGCGCAATAACACCACTACACCCGTGGGATGTCCGCCTGGAGGAACATCCCTGCAGGGAGGGATTTACCGTGCGCCTCAGGCTCGTTGCAAAACTTTGCGCAGCCTTCATTGCAGTCTCCCTGGTCGTGTCGCTGGTGGGCCTTCAGGTCAGCTATTCGCTGCGCACCGTGGCGGCTGCCTACCAGGATGTTGTCGTTGCCCTCCAGCCAGCCACCACGCATCTGGCCCGAATCATCGCCGCTTTTGAGGCGCAGAACACTGCTTCCCGCACATACTTGCTCTACGGCGACAGCACTTCCGTCGGCCTGTTCAATCAGGCAAGCGGGACGATCTCCCAGGAGCTGCTGGCGTTGAAAGATTCCCTGGACAATGAGGCTTACAAAGAGGCTATTGCCAGCATTGAAAAGCTGAAGCAGGAGTATGAAACGCAGTTTAGTGCCAGCCTTGACCTTGCGGAGGAAGGGAAGCCTGCGGATGCACTCTCTGCCCTGCAGCAGACGATCCCGCTCACTCAAGAGAGCGCCCGCATCGCAGAGGAACTGAGCAAGCAGATCGAGCGTGATGTGACTGCGGCTGTCCAGGCTGCACAAAACTCCACAAAGCGGGCAGAGATCTTTGGGTACGCTGCTACAGCGGCGGCGCTGGTGGCAGCCTGGGCGCTGGGACTTTTGTTGGCCCGGCAGATCGCCCGGCCGGTTCAGCAGACAGCCGCCCTTGCTCGCCGGGTGGCGGCAGGCGACCTGTCTGTGGAGGAAGTGCAGCTTCGGAGTACCGACGAGGTCGGCGAGATGGCCGCGGCCATCAACAAGATGATGACCGAACTACGCCGGGTTCTGCAGGCCGTTGTTGACAACAGCGGGGCGGTCATGACTGCGGCGCAGCAGCTCTCCGGTGCGGCAGACCAGTCCGCCTCGGCAGCTCAGGCCGCTGCCGAAAGCATCGCACGGGTAGCCAGTGGCTCACAGGAGCAGGCCCAGTCAGCCCAAGTAGTTAGACAGAACACCGCCGATTTGGATCAGGCGATCCGGCAGGTTGCGGCAGGAGCCGCCGCAACTGCGGAAAACGTGCAGCGCTCCACGGTTGTCCTGAACAGTGCGATTCAGGATGTTGCGGCCATGGCCGCCGGTGCGTCCCGCGTCGCCCAGGAGGCAGATGCCGCGGTGCGCACTGCTCGAGACGGCGCAGCGGTGGTGGACCGGACGCTGGAGGCGGTGGGCCGCATCCGAGAAGCGGCAGGGCAGATCGCAGAGCGGATCAACGCCCTGGGCGGACTTTCGCGCCAGATCGGGGAGATTACGAACGTGATTTCCGATATAGCCGACCAGACCAACCTGCTGGCGCTGAATGCCGCCATCGAGGCGGCCCGGGCGGGCGAGCACGGGCGGGGCTTTGCCGTGGTGGCGGAGGAGGTCCGCAGACTGGCCGAGCGCTCTGCGCAGTCCGCCCAGGAGATTGCGGGACTGATAGAGCGGATCCAGGAGAGCACCGCAGAGGCGGTCACGGCCATGGAGCAGGGGGCCGCGGAGGTTGAACAGGGCGACCAGCTTACCGGCGAGGCTGGCCAGGCGCTGCGGGCGATTACGGCCACCGTGAGTGGCTCCGCGGCCCAGGTCGCTGAGATCGTGACCATCACAGAGAAGGTTCAGCGCAGCATCCAGACGCTGGCGGAGGCCTTCAGCTCTATCGCCAAGAGCAGCGAGGAGAATGCTGCTGCAGCCAAGCAGATGGAGGAGAGCGCTGCTGTGGTGGCCAATCAGACTGCCGGCATCGCTGACATCGCCCATGAGAACGCGGCAGCGGCCCAGGAGGTTTCCGCCTCGGTGGAGCAGCTGACGGCAGCGTCCGAAGAGGTGGCGGCGTCTGCCAAGAGCCTCGGGGAGATAGCTGTGACGCTGAACGAAACAGTGCAGGGCTTTCGGCTGAGCTGACCTGGGGAGTTCAGGCCGTCACGACGATAGGGCACTCGGTCAGACTGACCGGGTGCCCTCGTCTTCAGGGGTGCTGGAGGTGGCTGGCGTTTCGCCCCGGTGGGAAGCTGCCTCCTGCGGTGCTGGAGGTGTGCCGGCCTCTGCTTCAGCCGGCTGCGTCTGGGCTTCTGCTTCAGCCGGCGGGATCTCGGCTTCTGCTGGGGCTTGCGGTGCGGCAGCCTCTGCCGCATCCGGGGGCACTTCCGCCTCCGCAGGCGGTGCTTCAGCCTCTGCCGGCGCTTGCGGCTGTGAAGTCTCTGCCTCGGCCGGCGGCGGACCGTCCTCTGCCGCAGCGGGCGACGAACCGGCCACTGCCTCAGCCGGGGTCATGCCTTCCCCACCGGTGGATTCGGTCGCCGCACTGGCCGGTCCGACGTACACGTCGGCTGGCTCCAGCGCCACACCGGCCCCGAAGGACACCGGCACGCTGATCAGGAGGTCCTGTGCGATAGTGAGGCGGCACTTTCCATCTGGTGACAGGACACCGTCGGTGCTGGGAGGCTCGCCCCACTTCACTATGCGTGGAGGACCGACGCACACGACCGTTGGCGGTTGACACGTAACCTCGGGGCATACGGTTACCCTTGCCGTAATAGAGACTGGTTGTTTCGCAACCGGTGTAGCGGCAATAGTAGGTGGCCCACACGGCTCCATAGGGCTGCGACCTCCCCTTGGCACGGAAATGTGGGACTCTACAGCCTATGCCTGAGGGCGGCCGGCTGCCACCCCCCGCCCCAGACGGCTCCGGCATGGGTTATAATGGTCGACACGGGCCGCAGGCCTGGAGTTCTGGGTTCAGGGGTGAATCATGTCGCTGGAGGGGTACCGGGAGTTGATTCAGCGGTTTCTGGATGGTGAGATGCCGGCGCACCAGTTCAAGCGGCACTATCTGACGGCGTTCAGGAACGAGCCCGGGGGCATGCCGGCCGAGGAGTTCGATGTGCTCGCGGAACTGTACTGCCTGATCGACTGCTTCTGGCCCTGCACCGGCGATGAGCCCGAGGAGGAGGCGCCTGAAGAGGAGCTCAGGGCAGAGGCAGCCAGAACGCTGCATCGACTTATCGCATTGGTAAAATAAAATAAACTTATCCAGATAGTCTCTGCACCATATGTATTAACGAAAGAACTATATTCATGATAGCTGTTCGCGCATAAAAATAATACGTTGGTGCCCTGGTAGGGAGCGGTGATCCGATTGGGCCGCTCCTTTTTCGTTTCCCCAAGGGACAAAGAACACAAAGCGTGCGCGGTGACCCCGCACCCTACAACCCTACACCTGAGTGCGTTAGAGGACTGCTACTACCCCTGACCGGGCATGCCTTTCAGACAGACTAAGGGATTCTCCTAAGGCAATAATGGCTTAATCTACGATCCCCAATGCAGATAGGTCTATAGGCACTGTTGGCATTACGCGTCATTTCCGCCGAAGGAATAAGACGCTAGACTAAAGGTGGCAAAGTTCACGGGCGTCAGGCGTTACTGACTGCAGAAACAGACCGGTATCCAGACAGGTGCTCGATATGAAAGTGCCTTCCTAAACAATATGGAATTGACACTGGCGCTGCGATGACGAGCCAAGAAGAGACGGTTCCGCAGGCACTTATGAACCAACTCATGCAGCGGCCGGCGGGAGCCGGCTGAGAAGATGGTGGAGAAGGAGGCGGTGGAAGCGTTTCATCTGGCCGGTTCGTTATTGACAGCTGTCTCGGGTCAGTTGTCTACCGGGAGGTTTGAGAGCCTTTCCGGACATCCTGCATAAGGAAGGATGATCGCAGTGGTTACCCTCCTAAGTCGTATTCAGTTTGCAATGACAGTCGGTTTCCACTTCATCTTTGTCCCGATGACCATCGGGATGGCACTCTTTGTCGCAATCCTTGAAACTCTCTACGTGCGGCGTGGGGACGAACGGTACAAGACCTTGGCCAGGTTCTTCGGCAAGCTGTTCACCGTGAACTTCGTACTCGGCGTCGTCACCGGCGTCACCATGGAGTTCCAGTTCGGTACCAACTGGTCCCAGTACTCGGAGTTCATGGGCGACATCTTCGGTTCGCCGCTGGCCGTTGAGGCTATGATGGCGTTCTTCCTGGAGTCCACGTTCCTGAGCATCTGGATCTTCGGCTGGAACAAGGTCTCCAAGAAGTTCCACCTCTTCTCTGCCTGGATGGTCGCCATCGGTACTGCTCTCTCCGCCGTCTGGATCATCGTGGCGAACGGCTTCATGCAGCACCCCGTGGGCTACGTCCTGCGGAACGGCCGTGCGGAGATGGAGAACTTCTGGGCAGTTTTGTTCAACCCCTACGCTTGGCACACCTACGTCCACGTAATCATGGCCTGCTGGACCGTGGCTGGCGGCATCGTGGTTGGCGTCTCGGCCTGGCATCTGCTCCGCAAGCAGCATGTTGACCTGATGAAGATCAGCATGTCCATGGGCCTGACCCTGATCCTGATCTCCACCATCGGCAACGCTGTTACCGGCCACTTCAACGGCCAGAACGTTGCGCTCCGTCAGCCTGCTAAGCTGGCCGCTATGGAGGCCCTGTGGGAGACCCAGCAAGGCGCCGGCTTCCCGCTCATCATGATTCCGGGCAACGGCCAGAACATCGAGATCCTTACTATCCCCGGTCTGACCAGCTTCCTGGCCTACAACAGCTTCAGCGCCGAAGTGAAGGGCCTGAAGGACTTCGCACCTGAAGAGCTTCCGCCTGTCGCCTTCACCGCCTGGTCGTTCCGTATCATGATCACCCTTGGCGTCTTCCTGCTCATCGTCGCCATCCTGGCCTTCGTCTGGAACCGGAAGGGCGTCCTGGAGCAGAAGCCTGGCATGCTGAAGCTGCTGACCTGGATGATCCCGGTGCCGTATATCGCCACCACCTTCGGCTGGATTGTGGCTGAGGTCGGTCGGCAGCCGTGGACGGTCTATGGCCTGATCTCCACAGCAGACTCCGTGTCGCCGATCTCTCTGACTGACGTCACTCTGTCGCTGGGTCTGATGGCCGTCATCTACAGCCTCCTCGTGATCCTCGACGTCTATCTGCTGGTCCGGTTCGCGAAGGCAGGGCCGATTGCGGCCGATCAGCCGGAAGCCGTCGCCGCTGACTAACAGACCAACCCTGAGAGGAGGCAGTAACCGTGTACGAATTGCTTCAGATCATCTGGTTCGCCCTCTGGGGTTTGCTATGGGCGATCTACTTTGGACTTGACGGTTTTGACCTCGGCTCCGGCATGTGGGCCGGTCTCGCCAAGGACAAGAAGGAGCGGGACGCCGTCATCGCTTCGCTGGCGCCGGTTTGGGATGGCAACGAGGTCTGGGTGATCACCGCCGGCGGTGTTACCTTCGCTGCATTCCCCAAGATCTACGCCGTGATGTTCAGCTCCCTCTATATCCCGCTGATCCTGATCCTTCTGGGCCTGGTCCTGCGGGTCGTCGCCATCGAGTTCTACCATCATCAGGACTACAGCCCGGCCTGGCAGAACTTCTGGGCTAAGGTGCTGGGCGTAGCCTCCCTGGTTGTGGCGCTCCTGTTCGGCGTGGCCTTCGGCAACCTGTTCGAGGGTCTGCCCATTACGGCGGAAGGCTGGCAGGGCAACGTCACCCTCAGCCTGCTGAACCCCTATGGCATCCTGATTGGCCTGCTGTGGGTCTGCGCCTTCTTGATGAACGGCTCCTCCTGGCTGGCTCACAAGTGCCCTGATGCGGATGTGCGTGCGAAGTATATGGGCATGGCCAAGAAGCTGTACCCGGTTGTCCTGGTGCTCGCCGTTCTCGCTCTGGGTCTGGCCTTCGTCATGACCTCGCTGTGGGAGAACTACCTGAAGATCCCGGTGCTCCTCATCGTACCGCTGGCTGCCGTGGTCATGCTCCTCTGGACCGGCTACAACATCTACAAGGTTGGCAATCCGTTCAAGGCGCTGTGGACCGGCTCACTCACGGTGCTGCTGGCTGCGGTCTGGGGCGTTGGCGGCATGTTCCCGAAGATGATCTTCTCGAAGCTCGATCCTGCCATCGTGCTCGACTGCTTCAACTCCTCCAGCTCGCAGTACACCCTGACCTTCATGCTCATCGTCGTGCTCATCTTCCTGCCGTTCGTCCTGCTCTATCAGGGCTTCGCACTCAAGACCTTCGGCAAGCATCACGACCTCACTTCCTACTAGTATGCGATCCCGGATACCCTCCTAATAAAATTTGGGAAAGACCAGGCCGTAAGGCCTGGTCTTTCCCGCTTCTGCATCTAATAGATGGCCATCTGCGGCCGTTCTGTGAGGAGCGGTTCGGAGACCGGTACCTTCTGGCCGCTGCGGATGTCGAGGAGGGGTGACAGCTCTTCGAACCAGCTTACCGGAGCCGCGTGGCCCCAGAAAGTCTGGCGCTGCTTGTCGCTTACCAGCCAGCGAATGGGCGGAAGGTCCGGATCTGCGGTGAGGTAGTCGCCGGTGTACAGTTCGACCCGGTGCCCGTCCGGATCCCTGAGATAGAGGAACATGGCGTTGGAGAGGCCGTGGCGCCCCGGTCCCCGCTCGATGCTGTGGGACCAGCCGGCTGCCGCCAGGATGTCGCAGGCCTTCAGCAGGCAGAGGGGATTCTCAACCCAGAAACCCACGTGGTGGAGCATCGGTCCCCGGCAGTTCATGAGGGCCAGATCATGGACGTTGGGTTTCCGGTGAAGCCAGGCTGCCCACAGCCTGTTGGTGGTTTCGTCGGTAATGGTGTACTCGGAACAGCGGAAGCCCAGGTTCTCTGTGTACCAATCGTAAGCCTGCTGCACGTTGGAGACGCCGCAGTTGATGTGGTCCAGCCGCTGGATGCCCGGGCCCCGGTGCCGGTGGAACGCCTGCATGAGCGACTCCACCCAGTCCATCTGCGCGTAGAACTCCAGCGGAATGCCGTTGGGATCCTGCATGCGCAGGGCCGCCCCCTGGCCGGCCTCTTCACCGGGCGTCACCCGGCGGCAGGGAAGCCCCTGGGCCTCGCAGAGCTGCTCGAGGGCCTCGAGATCCTGCTCCCCCGCCACCCGGAAGCTGATGTGGCTTACAGCTGGTTCCGGCGCCTGCCGGAGCACCAGGCTGTGATGGCACCGCTCTTCGACGCCCCGCAGGTAGAGAACGCCTGGCTCTTCCTGCGTCACGTGGAAACCGAGGAGATCTACATACCAGCTGCGGGAGCGCTCCAGGTCTGTCACCAGAAACTCCACGTGCGCCGCACGGATCACGTCGATGCCCTTCACCGCGGTCATCTCCACTGTACCTCCCTACTGATGTGGAGCCTGCACTTGGCCGCTTTCTCTCAGGAAACGCCGGACCCGCTCGACGTAGGGCTCCTTGTCGTAGGTCTGGTAGAGAGCCCCTGCCATCCGGACGGGGTCGCCGAAGAAGAAGCGCTCGTAGAGCACCTGCCGCTGGCCAAAGGCGCTGCCCGCTATATCCCAGGCCAGGCGGAAGAGCTGCACCCGGTCGTGGGCATTGGCGCCCTTTCCCTGCAGGTAGCGGTCCAGGAAGGGACGGGCCTCAGGATCTGCCAGATCCTTCTCGGTGGGAATCGCCATCAGGCCGCTGGCGGAGAGGAGCTGAATCAGTTCCACGATGCGGGGGTAGGTGCGTGGGAACCAGTTGCGGGCTGCATTCAAGGGCGCCCATGCGGGGGACATCACGCCCCAGCGGTCCAGGGCCGCGTCTGCCTCGGCTGCCCGGAGGAAGGCCCGCAGCTGCTCCAGGGTGATGATCACCTCCGCCGCCTTCTCCTGGACATGCTGGAAGGGCTCGATGCCGATGGTATCGATGATGCTGAGGACCACGCCCAGCAGGAACTCCATCTTGGCCACATTCTTGGTGACCACCTGGTGGGTCATATGGACCACGGCATTTGTGGCGGTATAGAGCTGGTTGCAGAGGTCCGGCCGGCCCAGCATGAAGACCCGCTCCCAGGGCACCAGCACGTCGTCGAAGACGACGATGGCATCCATTTCGTCGAAGCGGGAGCCCAAGGGGTGGTCGAAGCGGGATCTTCCGTAGTCGAAGGACTCGCGGCAAAAGAATTTGAGCCCGGGGGTATCGCAGGGGATGGCAAAGGCGTAGGCGTAGGGCGCTTCCTCAGGCGTTGATTTGAGCAGCGTGGAGGGGAAGACCATAATCTCGTCGGTGATGGGGCCCAAGGTGGCCAGGAGCCGGCAGCCCCGGACCACGATACCCTCCTGGCTGCGCTTGACTACAGCCGCCGCCAGGTACGGATCGGCCTGTTGGGCCAGGCTGGCGCTCCGGTTGGCCTGGGGGGTAATCAGGGTGTGGGTGAGCAGGAGGTCGTTTTCCCGTACGTACTCGTAGTACCGGCGGATATTCTCAGCAAAGCGGGGATTCTCTTGCCCGAAGAAATCTGCGGCGGCTGCCATGGCCATCAGGGCGGAGTTCAGGTAGTCGGCGGAGCGGCCCATCATCCCCACGGTGTGATCATGCCACCGCTTGATCATTCGCCGGCGCCGGGCCAGATCCTCACGGGTCCTGGGCGTCAGGAAGGAGAGCCCCACGGGTTCGCCGGTGGTGGGGGAGGGGTAGGTCATCTCCTCTTTCAGAGCAGGATCGTGCTGCATGTCGTAGAGCTCCGCTACGCTCCGTGCGATGTTCCGGAAGACGGGGTGCTCTGCCACGCCGGTGGTTATCCGCTGTCCGTCGTAGTAGACCTCCCGGTTCTGGCGGTTAATCGCCTCCAGGTACTGCTGGCCGGTGCGTACCGCCATGGGGTTGCCGCCTCCTTTCTACACACCGAATCGGGGTATGTGCGGCCGCTCCAGGGCTACATGGACGGTCTTCCGTTCGCAGTAGAATTCGAAGCTGTAGTGGCCGCCCTCCCGGCCGATGCCGGACTGTTTCATGCCGCCGAAGGGGGTTCTGAGGTCTCGGACGTTCTGGGAGTTGACCCAGACCATGCCCGCCTGCAGGCCGCGGGCCAGCCGGTGGGCCCGACTCAGGTTGCTGGTCCAGACGTACGCGGCCAGGCCGTACTTCACGTCGTTGGCCAGGGCCAGGGCTTCCGCTTCATCTTTGAAGGGGATGACGGCCAGCACCGGCCCGAAGATCTCCTCCTGGGCGATGCGCATCTGGTTCGACACGTTGACAAACAGCGTCGGAGCGACGTAGTTCCCCTGTTCCAGCCCCTCCGGCCGGACGCCGCCCACCAGCAGGGTGGCGCCCTCACGGCGCCCCTGGTCGATGTAGCCCATCACCCGGCGCCAGTGGTCCTGGTGGATCAGCGGGCCCACCTCGGTCTGCTCGTCAAATGGGTCGCCCACCCGGATGCGGGCAACCCGCTCTGCCAGCCGACCCACTACCTGATCGTAGATGGACCGCTCCACCAGGAGCCGGGAGTTGGCGGTGCAGCGCTCGCCGTTCAGCGAGTAGACGCCAAAGATGACGGCGTCCAGGGCTGCGTCGAGGTCCGCATCGGCAAAGAGGATGGCCGGCGACTTGCCGCCCAACTCCATGGAGAACCGCTTCAAGGTGGCCGCGCCGTTGCGCATGATCTCGGACCCGGTGGTGGTTTCGCCGGTGAAGGAGATCAGATCCACGCTGGGGTGGGCCACCAGGGGGGCGCCGCAGGTTTCGCCATACCCGTTTACCAGGTTGAAGACCCCCGGGGGCAGGTCTGCTTCCCGCATGATCTGGGCCAAGAGGTTAGCCGAAAGCGGGGACCATTCCGCCGGTTTCAGGACGCAAGTATTGCCGGCTGCCAGGCAGGGGGCCACCTTCCACGTGGTCAGCATGAAGGGGGTGTTCCAGGGGGTAATCAGCCCCGCCACCCCTACGGGCTGCAGGATCGAGTAGTTCAGAAAGGCGCCGTCCACAGGGTACGACTCGCCCATCATCCGGGTGGCCATCTCAGCGAAGAAGTAGAAATTCTGGGCGGCCCGGGCTGCCTGTCCCCTGGCCTGCCGGATGGGAAGGCCGGTGTCCAGCACCTCTAACCCGGCGATCTCGTCGCCCCGCTTTTCAATCAGCTCGCCTACCCGGCGGAGCAGGCGGGCCCGCTCAGCGGCCTTCATCCGACTCCACGGCCCTTCCGTGAAGGCCCGGCGGGCCGCCCTAACCGCCTGATCGATATCCTCGGCCAGGCCTTCAGCCACCGTGGTGATTACAGCCTGGTTGGCCGGGTTGACGGTCTCAAACCGCCGGCCCGCCAGCCCGTCCACAAACTCGCCGTTGATGAAGTGCTGCACGGGCCGGACCGCTGCAGGTACCCCTTGAGTCAAGCCTCATCCTCCTCTGCTACCACCGGATTTTCCAGCGCCCCGATGCCGTCGATCTCCAGGCGCATCACGTCGCCGGGACGGACCGGTGAAATGCCCCTGGGCGTCCCCGTCAGGATGATGTCGTCTTCCTCCAGCGTCATGAACTCGGTGATGTAGGCGATCACCTCTTCACAGGAGCGGATCAGATCGCGGGTATTCCCCTCCTGCCGGAGCTGGCCGTTCACATAGACCCGCAGCCCCACGCTGCCGGGATCCGGCACCTCTTCCCTGTCGGCCAGCCAGGGTCCCAGGGGGCCGAAGGTGTCCCACCCCTTGGCCTTGATGGGAGGCCGGTAGTAGTTGGTGATGAAGTCCCGCACGGTGACGTCGTTCGCGATGGTGTAGCCCTTGACGTAATCCAGGGCGTACTCCGGCTTTACCCGCCTGGCCCGGCGCCCTATCACCACGGCCAGTTCGATCTCGTAGTGCATGTACTGGGCGCCTTTGGGATAGATCACCGGCGCCCGGTGGCCCACGAGAGTATTGGGCGGCTTGAAGAAGAGGACCGGCGCTTCGGGCTCAGCCAGGCCCAGTTCCCTGGCGTGGTCTGCGTAGTTGAGGGCGAGGCCGATCACCTTGCCGGGCTGCACCGGAGGCAGGAAGAGCACTGCTTCCGGGCGGTGGGGCCTACCCGCCTCGTCGACAAGCAGGTTTTCGGGCGACAGAATCCCCTCGTGGTAGACTCCATCCGCGTAGAACCTGGCCCGTTTCACCCGCTCACCTCCTGAACTGGAAAGTTGTAGGCCTTGAGCACAGACCGGATGCGGGCCTGGTGCTCTGGCGAGGGTTCGCAGAGGGGCGGCCGCAGGGTGGGGGAGATCAGCCCCAGGAGGCCCATGGCATATTTCAGCGGGCCGGGGTTAGTCTCCACGAACAGGACTTCGTTGAGCGGCAGCAGGTGGTAGTGCAGGTCCTGGGCCTCCTGCCAGCGGCCCTCGGCCACCAGGTCGTAGAGCGCAGCCACCTCTTTGGGCAAGATGTTGGCCGTGGCGCTGATGTGGCCGGCGCCGCCGATGGCCAGCATGGGGTAGCAGAGGAGTTCGATGCCGGAGTAGACCAGAAAGTCGCGCCCGCACTGGTGGAGTACATGGCTTACGTGTTCAAAGTCCTTGTTCGACTCCTTTACCCCGACGATGTTCGGGCAGTCCCGACGGAGGCGGGCCATGGTGGCCGGCGCCATGTTAACGGCCGTGCGGCCGGGGATGTTGTATATGATGATTGGGATCTGAACCGACTCGGCCACCGCCCGGAAGTAGCGGTAGAGGCCCTCCTGGGAAGGGCGGTTGTAGTAGGGCACAATTACCAGGGCGGCGTCGGCCCCCAGCCGCTCAGCCACCCGGGTCAGGTGGATGGTTTCGGCCAGGTTGTTGGTGCCGGTGCCGGGCACGAAGGGCGCCCGGCCGCCGATGGCCTGGGCGGCCACCTCCATCACCCGCTCGCGCTCTGCCAGGGTCAGAGCGCTGGGTTCTCCGGTGGTGCCGGTGACGGAGATGCCGTGGGTGCCCTGTTCCAGGTGCCAGTTGATCAGCCGGACCAGTGCGGCTTCATCAAGAGAGCCGTCGGTCCGGAAGGGGGTCACCATCGGCGCAATGGATCCCCTGAGGCGAGTGAGGGGAAAGGCCAAGTCAATCCCTCCACTTGCTGCTTGCTCGGATCATGAGATGCCGAGGTAGATGGACCGGACCCGGGGATCCCGGGCCAGGTCGGCCGCAGGGCCCGCCAGCGGAAAGCTGCCCGCCTCCATGACGTAGGCCTGGTGCGATGCCGCCAGGGCCAGGTGGGCCTGCTGCTCCACCAGCAGGACGGCGGTGCCGCTCTGGGCCAGGAAGGAAGCAGCATCCAGAATCTGCCTGGCGGCCCTGGGCGCCAGCCCGAGGGTGGGCTCATCCAGCAGAAGCAATTTGGGCGCAGCCATGAGAGCCCGTCCCACCGCCAGCATCTGCTGCTCGCCCCCCGAAAGGGTGCCGGCCTGCTGGCGGAGCCGCTCCTTGAGAACCGGGAAGAGAGCAAATACCCGCTCGAGATCATCCTTGCGGCCCGCAGTCGCCTGGCGCCCGCGGGCGTAAGCGCCCAGGTTCAGGTTTTCGGCCACCGTCATGGTACTGAAAAGCTGGCGGCGTTCGGGGACCAGCACCAGGCCCAGGCGAACCCGGTCCTCCGCTTCCAGGTGGGTCACGTCTCGTCCGGCGAAGGTGATGCGGCCCTGCCACGGGCGGAGGAGGCCTCCCAGGACGCGCAGCAGCGTACTCTTGCCGGCGCCGTTGGCGCCCACGATGGCCGCCATTTCGCCCGCGTGCAGGGAGAGACTGACGCCGTGGAGCACCTGCAGGCGGCCGTACCCTGCCGTCAGATCCGCCACGGTGAGGAGCGGCTCGATCATGTGAGCGGTGTTCCCCCTTCCGATGCGGAAGCAGCCTCGCCCAGGTACGCCTGAATCACGTTGGGGTCTGATTGGACCCGGTCCGGAGTACCCTCAGCAATCCGCTGGCCGCCTGCCAGGACCACTACCCTATCTGCCAGGCTCATCACAAAGCGCATGTCGTGATCCACCAGAATCACGCTGATGCCGGCCTCCCGGATGGACCGGATCACCGCAACCAGCGCATCCCGCTCTTCCTGTGAGGTGAGGCCGGAGGCGGGTTCGTCCAGGAGCAGAAGGTGCGGGCGGATTGCCAGGGCCCTGGCAAGTTCCAGCATCCGCTGCTTTCCGAAGGGGAGGTGGCTTACCTTTGTACTGGCTTCCCCGGCCAGGCCCACCACTGCCAGCAGTTCCCGGGCCCGGGCCGCAGTTTGGGCCTCCGCCCTCACCACCTGAGGGAACCGCAGCATCGAAGCCAGCACGCCTGGGCCGTGAGCAGCCTCCACCCCTACCATGACGTTCTCCAGCGCGGTCATATGGGTGAAGAGCCGGATGTTCTGGAAGGTGCGGCCGAGCCCCAGGCGGGCCAGCCGGTTCGGGCTGAGGCCCCGGAGACTGCGTCCGCCCCAGCGGATTTCGCCGGCGGTGGGGTGAACCAGCCCGCAGATCAGATTGAAGAGGGTGGTCTTGCCGGCCCCGTTGGGCCCGATGATCGCAGTCACTTCTCCAGGTGCTGCCGTGAAGCTCACGTCCCGCACCGCCGCAAAACCGCCGAAGGAGACCGCAACCCGCGACACCTCCAGGGGTTGGAGGCGGGCTGGTCGGAGGCTTTCCCAGATCGCCGCCGGGCTGGCCGCCGGGGAAGAGGGAGCACGATCCAGCTGGGGCCGCCTGGCCTTAGACCGGAACCGGGCAACCAGGCGGGCCGCAGCGCCGGTGATGCCGTCGGGCAGGTAGACCAGCACCAGCACCATCAGGAGGCCGTAGGTGATCATCTGCTGCTCGCCGCCGGCGTTGGGAAGGAGGCGGGGTACCACGTCCCGGACCAGTTCCATCAGCAGGGTCAGGGCGCCGGCGCCGATCCAGGCGCCGGGAATGCTCCGCATGCCGCCCAGAGTTGCGATCACCAGCAGTTTCAGGGAGTTCAGCATTTCGAAGGGACCGGGGCTGATGAACGTGACGAAGTGGACGTAGAGGCTGCCTGACAGGGCGGCCAGCACGGCGCTGAGGGTAAAGATCTGCAGCTTCAGGCGCCGGGCGTCGATGCCGGTCATCTCCGCACCGATCTCGCTGTCGCGCGTTGCCTGCAGGAGCCGGCCGGTGCGGGAGCGCACCAGCCGGGTGAGCAGCCACCCTGCCCCAAGGGCCATGAGCGCTGTTACGCCGAAGTACTCTAAGGTAGAGAGGGGATGGCCGAAGAGCGCCAGCCGGGGGATGCCGGCGAAGCCGGAGGGCCCGCCGGTAAGGCCGGTCAGCTCCTTCATGGCGGAGGAGATGACGAGGCCCAAACCGAGGGTGCCCAGGGCGAGGTAGTGGCCTCTGAGCCGGAGCAGCGGTGCGCCCACCAGGGCCGCCGCAAGTCCGGTGATCGCCGTGGCCGGCAGCATGGCGAGCCACGGGTTCAGACCGAACCGGGCGCTCAGGATGGCCGAGGTGTAGGCGCCGATGCCGGCGAAGGCCATGTGGCCCAGGGAGACCTGCCCGGCAAAGCCCGCCAGGAGCGTTAGGCCCACAGCCGCCAGGCCGTCGGTCAGGGTCAGAATCAGGGCGGTGAGCAGGTAATCGCTGACCACATCAAACCCCCCCGGCGTCGATTTCCCGCTCGCCCAGCCCCAGGGGCTGCACCCGGGTACCCAGGAGCACGCCCAGTAGGACCACAAAAGTGACTACATCGGTGAGGGATGAGCGGATGGAGCCTGCTCCTGCCTCCAGGAGTCCCAGCATCAGGCCGCCTGCCACTGCACCGGCGGGGTGGACCAGGCCGCCCATGATGGCTGCGACAAACCCTTTCAGCCCCAGGGCCAGCCCCATGTCGTAGCTGGCGTAGGTGAGGGGAGCGACCACCGCCCCGCCCAGGGCGGAGAGGCCTGCCGCCAGGGCGAAGGCGATCTGGTGCATGAGGACGGGCCGGATGCCCATCAGCCGGGCCGCCAGCGGGTTGACGGCGCAGGCCCTGAGGGCCTGCCCGACCCGTGTGTGCCGGAAGAACAGGTGTAGCAGCAGCACGGCCGCTGCCACGGTTCCCAGGGTCCAGAGAGCCTGCCGGGAGATCACGGCGGTGCCCACCACGAAGTCAGGCCCCTGGCTGAAGGGGCGCAGGGGGGAGGGGTAGGTGCCCCAGACCATCAGGGCGAGGCCCCGAAGGGCGGTGGAGATCCCGATGGTGATCATCACCAGGGTCAGGTCCGAGGCGCTCCTGGCCGGTCGGATGGCCAGCCAGTACACGAACAGGCCTGCCCCTGCCGTAATCAGGATAGCTGCGGCCACCGCGACCGGCAGCGGCATGCTGCCGGCCAGGCTGACGGTGAGAAGGGCCCCCAGCATGACGAATTCCCCTTGGGCGAAATTGATGATTCGGGTGACGGTGAAGACTGTGACGAAGCAGAGGGCCACCAGGCCGTAGATCGCACCCAGGGTCAGGCCGCTCACCAGGACTTGAGGAAGCTGCGCCCACACGGCTGCCACCTCCGGCTATGGATCGGAGAAGGTCCGCACCAGCCGGAAGCTGCCGTTCTCGACCCGCAGAATCGCCAGGCCTCTGGCGTCCAGCCCGGTGTGATCCTCCGGCGAGAGGTTGAAGATGCCGGTAACCCCCACAAACTCGCGGACGTCGTTCTCCAGCACCTCCCGGATACGCGCAGGGTCAGGCCCCACCTTGCTGAAGGCGTGGATCACCATGTGGAACGCGTCCCAGGCGTGGCCGCCCAGTGTGGAGATCGGATCGCGGAATGTCGCCTGGTAAGACTGGTTGAAGTCGTCCAGCACCGCCTTCTGGGGGTCGTCATCCGGCAGCTGATCCACCACCAGAGCCTTGCCGGCCGCCATGTTGATGCCCTCGGCTGCGCTGCCGGCCAGCTCCAGGAACTGGGGTGTGGCCACGCCGTGGCTGACATACACCTCCTGCTTCAACTGCAGCGCCTTATGTCCCCGCACCGCCACCGCCGTCTCCGGCGAAAGGGCCCAGATTACCACTGCCTGGGCGTCGCTGGCTTTGACCCGGTTCATCAGCGGCGTCAGGTCTTTCACGCCCACGTCAAACCGGTCATCCAGCACCAGCTCAATCCCGGCCTCCGGGGCGATGCGCAAAAACTCCGTCCGGGCGCTGTCGCCATATGCGTTGTTGACGGAGAGCCAGGCAATCTTGGTGAATCCCCTATTCTGCATATCTTCCACGATGGCGGCAACGATGTTGGCATCGCTCCAGGGCGTCTTGAAGGCCCATTTCCGCTCCGCCACCGGCGTGACGATCTGGACCGAGGTGGCCAGCGAAATCAGGGGAATCTCCGCCTCCTGCACCGTCTGCAGCATGGCTAAGGTGGTGCCGCTCTGACTGCTGCCGATCAGCACCGGCACTTTATCTGTCCGAATCAGCTTGTTGGCCAGGAGTACAGATTCGCTTTCCTGCCCTTTGTTGTCTTCGATGATCAGCTCCAGCCGGTGCTGCTTCCCATCCGGCCCGGTGATGCCGCCCTGGGCGTTCACCCGCTCTGTCAGCATGAGGAGCGTGTTCCGCTCGGGTATGGCCAGGGTCGACCCGCCGCCGGTGACGTCCAGAATGGCCCCGATCTTGTACGGCTCTCCGACGGCCCCGGACTCGCCGCCGGCGGGCGCGGCCGCAGGCTGGCCGCTGCTGCAGCCTGCCGCGGCCAGCAGGACGAGTCCAACGAACGCCGAAAGGTACCGCTTCAACCAGATTCCCCCCCGTCTTGGCGCTGGTGGTACGGGCTAAGGAATCATATACCGGGGCTTGGCAGATATGCCTGGCCAAACCGCCCCTGGGGGCAAACGGCTTGCACTGGACATGGCTAAGTCGTATAATCTTGGCGCGTCATGCTTGGCAAGTCTGACTCCGCAGCGGCTGTCAACGCCGCCGCTTTTCAATTGGGACCGAACCTGGGCGCACCTTCGGTACGTCCAATAAACTGACGGCTGCGTTGTTTCGCTTGCTGAGCCCGTGATATAATACTACAGTTGTATCCCGCCCAAATGATGGCTGGGGATCCGGTATGTGGCCGCACTGCTTTCCAGGCCATGTACTGACTTTCGAGGGGGAGAATAGATGAAAGCAACATGGGACAAGTTAGAGAATAACTGGATGCAGTTTCAGGTAGAAGTCGAGGCGGAGCAGTTCAGCAAAGCCATCGACGCAGCCTTCCGGACACTGAATCGGCGAGTTACGATCCCGGGTTTCCGCAAGGGCAAGGCGCCGCGGGTGCTCTTCGAGCGGCATTACGGCCAAGGCGCGCTGATCCAGGAAGCCGTTGAGCACCTTCTCCCCCGTGCGTACAGCGAAGCTGTGGCGGAAGGCGGCATCAGCCCCATCGACCAGCCGGATATTGAACTGGTTCAGGTAGAGGAAGGAAAGCCCTTCATCTTCAAGGGCAAGGTTGAGGTGCTGCCGGAAGTCAAACTGGGCCGCGTCTCCGGCCTGAACCTGCCCAAGCCCTCGGTGGACGTGTCGGATGAGAAGGTCGACGAGCAGATCAACCTCCTGCGCGACCGGCTGGCCACCCTTGTGGCAGACGAGTCCGGCGAAGTGAAGCAGGGCTCCTTCGCCGTCATCGACTTTGAAGGCTTCATCGACGGCGAGCCCTTTGAGGGCGGCAAGGCCGAGAACTACACTCTCGAGATCGGTTCTGGCTCCTTCATCCCCGGGTTTGAGGATCAGCTGGTGGGCGCCAAGGGAGGCGAAACTCGCGAAGTTAAGGTAACCTTCCCTGCCGACTATCACGCCGAACACCTGGCCGGTAAGGAAGCCACCTTTAAGGTGGTCGTGAAGGAAGTCAAGCGCAAGGAGCTTCCGGAACTGAATGACGAGTTTGCTCAGGAAGTGAGCCGCTTCCAGACCTTGAATGAGCTCCGGGCCGACATTCAGCGCCGGCTCACGGAGGCCGCCAAGGAGAGCGCCGAGCGCGAGTTCCAGAACAAGGTGGTCGAGGCCGTTGCTGCTGAAGCCGAGGTGGACGTGCCTGAGACCCTGGTCGACCGCAAGATTCACGAGATGATCCACGACTTTGAGGATTCCCTGGCCCGTCAGGGCTACTCCCTGGAGCTCTGGTCCCAGGCCACCGGCAAGACCCACGAAGACCTCCATAAAGAGTTCGAGGAAACCGCCCGGAAGCGGGTGAAGAACGATCTGGTAATCGGCGCTGTGGCCCGTCAGGAGGGCATCACTGTCGACGATGCCGAAGTAGAGGCTGAGTTTGACCGGCTGGCAGCGGTGTATCCCACCCAGATCAAGGAGATCAGCAAGATGCGCAGGAATGCCGCATACCGCGATCAGGTGCGTGAATCGCTCCTGGTGCAGAAGACGCTGCGGCACCTGGTTGAGCAGAATACCGCGCCAGAGGCTTAGGGCTGCCCGGAATAGGCTAGGGGGAGAGGAGGTCAGACTATGAGCTACCTGGTACCGATGGTAATTGAACAGACCAATCGCGGTGAGCGTGCATACGACATTTACAGCCGGCTCCTGAAGGACCGCATCATCTTCCTGGGCACCCCGGTGGATGATCAGGTTGCAAATGTCGTCATCGCACAGCTGCTCTTCTTGGAGAGCGACGATCCGGACAAGGAGATCAACCTCTACATCAACTCACCTGGCGGTTCGGTTTCGGCCGGGCTTGGCATCTACGATGCCATGCAGCACATCAAGTGCCCGGTGAATACCACGGTGGTGGGGCTCGCCGCCTCCATGGGTGCGGTGCTGCTGGCTGCCGGCACAGGTAAGCGGTATGCGCTGCCCAACTCCCGTATTATGATTCATCAGCCCCTGATCCACGGCGTGGGCGGACAGGTGACCGATATTGAGATCACTGCCCGCGAAGCGCTGAAGACCAAAGAGCAGATGGCGAAGATCCTTGCCAAGCACACGGGCCAGCCTCTGGAGCGTGTGCTCGAGGATACCGAGCGTGACCGGTGGATGTCGGCCGAAGAGGCCAAGGCCTATGGCTTGGTGGATGAGGTGGTACACCCCAAGGAAAAGGCGAGCAAAACCGCACGCTAAAACGAAAGGGGTGGGGGAATGTTCAAGTTCACTGGTGAGGACAAGGGCCAGCTGAAGTGCTCCTTCTGCGGCAAGTATCAGGATCAGGTGAAGCGGCTCGTGGCAGGTCCTGGCGTCTATATCTGCGACGAGTGCATCGAACTCTGCAACGAGATCATCGAGGAAGAGCTGAACGACGAGGTCGACTTTGAACTGAAGGACGTTCCCAAGCCGGCTGAGATCAAGGCGATTCTCGATGAATACGTCATCGGTCAGGAACGGGCCAAACGGACCCTGGCTGTGGCTGTCTATAATCACTACAAGCGCATTAACGCAGGCAACAAGATCGACGATGTGGAACTGCAGAAGTCCAACATCGTGATGCTGGGGCCTACCGGTTCGGGCAAGACGCTCCTGGCTCAGACCCTCGCCAAGATCCTGAATGTCCCCTTCGCCATTGCGGACGCGACCTCACTCACCGAAGCGGGCTACGTTGGCGAGGATGTTGAGAACATCCTGCTGAAGCTGATTCAGGCAGCGGACTACGACATCGAGAAAGCAGAAAAGGGCATCGTCTATATCGACGAAGTCGACAAGATTGCCCGGAAGTCCGAGAATCCTTCCATTACCCGCGATGTCTCCGGTGAAGGCGTTCAGCAGGCCCTGCTGAAGATTCTGGAGGGCACAGTGGCTTCCGTGCCGCCCCAGGGCGGGCGCAAGCACCCCCACCAGGAGTTCATCCAGATCAACACCTCCAATATCCTGTTCATCTGCGGCGGCGCCTTCGACGGCATCGACAAGATCATCGCCAACCGCGTCGGCAAGCGCGGCATGGGCTTCGGCGCAGATATCCGGTCGAAGAAGGACCAAAACGTCGGCGAACTGCTGAAGCAGATCCTGCCGGAGGACCTGCTCAAGTTCGGGCTGATCCCTGAGTTCGTCGGCCGTCTGCCGGTGATCGTCACCCTCGATGCCCTGGATGAGGACGCCTTGGTGCGGATTCTGCAGGAACCGAAGAACGCACTGGTGAAGCAGTACCAGAAGCTCCTGCAGATGGATAACATCGACCTGGAGTTCAAGGAAGATGCCATCCGGGAGATCGCACGTGAGGCGCTGAAGCGGAACACGGGGGCCCGCGGCCTGCGGGCGATCATCGAGGACATCATGCTCGACGTGATGTTTGATGTCCCCTCCCGCACAGATGTTGCCAAGTGCGTCATCACCCGTGAGGTGATAACCAAGAAGGAAGAGCCCCTTCTGGTTACTACGGACCCCAAGGCACGGCGGGTCAAGAAGGAAGAGTCAGCCTAACTGCCAGCGCACCCCTACCCCGTGGATGAGCCATCCACGGGGTTTTTTGTCCCTTCTCCGGTGCAACTTGGCAGGCAGGCTCGCCGCCTGCCATCACATTCCGGTCTCCTTCCCGAGAGATACTACCCCCGAGCGAGCAGGGGCAGAAGCGGCATCTCCGTCGGCTGCCCAGGGGGAGGAGGAGCCGGAGCATGGCATCGGTGGGTGGGATCCTGACCATCATTCAGGTTACCTTGGCCATCGTGATCATCGTCTACTTCTGGAACCTGCTGCGGAATCAACAGGGAAGCAAATCGGCGGTGGAGCGGGAGTCCCGCAAGGAGATGGAGCGGCTCCGACGCATGCGGGCCATCAGCCTGACGCAGCCCCTGGCGGAGAAGACCCGGCCCACCTCCTTTGACGAGATCGTGGGCCAGGAAGAAGGGCTGAAGGCGCTGCGGGCCGCCCTCTGCGGGCCCAATCCGCAGCACGTGATCATCTACGGAATGCCGGGGGTGGGCAAAACCGCGGCGGCCAGGCTGGTCCTGGAGGAGGCCAAGCGGCAGCCCCTTTCCCCTTTTGGCCCGGACGCGAAGTTTGTCGAGCTGGATGCCACCACGGCCCGCTTTGACGAGCGGGGCATCGCGGACCCGCTCATCGGATCGGTTCACGACCCCATCTACCAGGGGGCGGGGCCCCTGGGGATTGCCGGTATCCCACAGCCCAAGCCAGGTGCGGTGACCCGGGCCCACGGCGGCATTCTCTTTCTGGACGAGATTGGTGAACTGCACCCCGTGCAGCTCAACAAACTGCTGAAGGTGCTGGAGGACCGGAAGGTTTTCCTGGAGAGCGCTTACTACAGCCCGGAAGACCCCAACATCCCAAGCCACATCAAGGACATCTTTGAAAACGGCCTCCCGGCAGACTTCCGGCTCGTGGGCGCCACAACCCGTTCGCCCCACGAGATTCCACCGGCGATTCGCTCCCGCTGTATGGAGATCTTCTTCCGGCCCCTCCGCCCGGACGAGGTGGCCAGGGTGGCCCAGCGGGCGGCAGAAAAGGTGGGCCTCCGGATTGAGCCGGGTGCACTGGATGTGATTCGGCGCTACGCCACCAACGGGCGCGAGGCGGTCAACATCGTGCAGATTGCCGCCGGGCTCGTCATGAGCCGGGGCGAGCAGGTTATTCCCGCCGAAGAGGTCGAGTGGGTGGTAAACAGCGGGCAGTTCCAGCCCCGGCCGGACCGGCGCATTCCGCCTGAACCCATGGTGGGTTTGGCCAACGGCCTGGCCGTGGCGGGTCCCAACATGGGCATGCTGCTGGAGATCGAGGCGGACGTGCGCCCTGCCCGAAACCCTCACCAGGGGATCGTGATTACCACCGGCGTGGTGGAGGAGGAGGAGATGGGCGGCGCCGGCCGCACCCTGCGGCGCAAGTCCATGGCTAAGGGGTCTGTGGAGAACGTCCTCACGGTGCTCCGCCGCTACCTGACGGTGGATCCCCGGGACTACGACATCCATGTCAACTTTCCGGGCGGCGTACCAGTAGACGGCCCCAGCGCCGGCATCGCCGTGGCTGCTGCCCTTTACAGCGCCTTTGTGAACAAGCCGCTGGACAACCGGTTGGCCATGACCGGCGAACTCTCCATTCGGGGCCTGGTAAAGCCGGTGGGCGGCGTGGCTGCCAAGGTGGCGGCTGCCCAGTATGGGGGCTGCACGCGGGTGCTCGTGCCGCGGGAAAACTGGCAGGCCAGGTTCCGGGACCTGGAAGGGATTGAGGTGATTCCGGTGACCCGGTTCGAGGAGGTCCTGGAGCAGGCCTTCATCATCGCACCTGTGACCCAACCGGCGGCGTTACGGCCCGCGGAAGGGGAAACGAAGCCCGAACCTGCAGATGTCCCGGATATTCCCATGGTGCCTCAGCCCGCGGTGACGGCTGCGCCGGAATGCCGGCAGCAGAGAGGGTAAAAGCTATCACGGAGGCTGGAGAAAGCGCGGCGTCCGAACCTGGCGAGGAGGTCCACTCGTCTTAACATCAACCGGGCCTTGCGGTGGGTGGGTGCCGGTCGAACGGATGTGCTAGAATCTAGATCAAGGGAGAGACCAGGAGGTGACGCCGATGGCCAATGTCGGGAAGGGCAGAGAAGTCGAATTGCCGCTCCTCCCGCTGCGGGGTCAGATCGTTTTCCCCATGATGATCGTCCCCCTGGAAGTCGGCCGGGAGCGGTCGGTACGGGCTGTGGATCAAGCCATGAGGGAGAACAGGCGGATGATCCTCGCAATGCAGCGAGACACCAAAATGGATGAGCCCGGACCAGACGACATTTATTCCGTCGGGACTGTTGTAGAGATCAAGCAGGTGGTCAAGGTCCCCGGAGGCACCCTGAAGGTTGTCTTCGAAGGGATCGCCCGCGCCAGCATCAAGCAATATACAGCCGAACAGGCCTATTTCCGTGTAATTGCAACCGAGCACCGGGAGGAGATCTCCCGTACGCCGGAAACCGAAGCGCTGATGCGCATGGTGGTCAGTCAGTACGAGCGCTATATCAAGGCTTCCAAGAAGGTTCCGCCGGAAGCACTGGTCACGGTGGTACAGGTGGAGGAACCCGGCCGCCTGGCCGACACCATCATGCAGCACCTCACCACGATCCGCATCGAGGACAAGCAATCGGTCCTGGAAACCTTCGATGTGACCAAGCGGCTGGAGCGCGTCAGCGACATCCTGGCCTCTGAGATGGAAGTACTGGAACTCGAACGGAAGATCAATGTTCGGGTCCGGAAGCAGATGGAGAAGACCCAGCGGGAGTACTACCTGCGGGAGCAGATCAAGGCGATTCAGAAAGAGCTGGGCGAGCGGGACGAGAAGGGCACCGAGGCAGAGATCTTCCGTGCGAAGATCGAAGAGCTGGGCCTGCCCGAAGAGGCCAAGGAGAAAGCCCTCAGAGAGGTCGACCGGCTCGAGAAGATGCCCCCCATGGCTGCAGAGGCCGTGGTGGTGCGCAACTACCTGGAGTGGATCACGTCGCTTCCCTGGTCCAAAGTCACGGAGGACCGTACGGATTATAAGGAAGCGGAAGAGATCCTTGAGCGTGAGCATTACGGGTTGCGCAAGCCCAAGGACCGCATCCTGGAATTCCTGGCGGTTCGCAAACTGGTGAAGCAGATGAAGGGGCCCATCCTCTGCCTGGCCGGCCCTCCTGGCGTCGGCAAGACTTCGCTGGCCAAGTCTGTAGCCCACGCCCTGGGGCGGGAGTTTGTCCGCATCTCCCTGGGCGGCGTGCGGGACGAGGCGGAGATTCGCGGCCACCGGCGGACCTATGTGGGTGCCCTGCCGGGCCGGATCATCCAGGGCATGCGGCAGGCCGGCACCAAGAACCCCGTCTTCCTGCTGGACGAAATCGACAAGATGTCCGCCGACTTCCGGGGCGACCCCGCCTCCGCACTGCTGGAGGTGCTCGACCCGGAGCAGAACAGCAGCTTCTCGGACCATTTCCTTGAGATTCCCTTTGATCTTTCCCAGGTGCTGTTCATCACCACGGCCAACGTGGTGTGGAATATCCCCCGTCCGCTGCTGGACCGCATGGAGTTGATCACGATCTCCGGCTACACCGAGGACGAAAAGGTCGAGATTGCCAAGCGGCACCTGCTGGGCAAGCAGCGGCGGGAAAACGGTCTGACGGAAGAGACCCTCGAGATCTCGGAGAACGTGCTCAGAACCATCGTCCGGGAATATACGAGGGAGGCGGGCGTCCGCAACCTCGAACGGGAGATTGGCAACGTCTGCCGCAAGGCAGCCCGCGAGATCGCCCGGGGCGATACCACCAGCGTCCGGGTGACGACGCAGAACCTCCACCACTACCTGGGCGCCCCTAAGTACACCTGGGGCAAGCGTCCGAAGGAGGACCAGGTGGGGGTGGTTACCGGCCTCGCCTACACCGAGGTGGGTGGCGATGTGCTTCCCATCGAAGTGACGGTGATGAAGGGCAAGGGCAACCTGCTCCTCACCGGCAAGCTGGGCGAGGTGATGCGGGAATCTGCCCAGACCGGCCTCTCCTATATCCGCTCCCGTGCAGTGGAACTGGGCCTGCCGGAGGACTTCAACCAGAAGTACGACATCCACATCCATGCCCCGGAGGGCGCCGTTCCGAAGGAAGGCCCCTCGGCAGGCATCGCCATGGCCACAGCGGTTATCTCTGCCCTGACGGGGCGGGCCGCCCGGGCAAATGTGGCGATGACCGGCGAGATTACCCTGCGGGGCCGGGTGCTGCCCATCGGCGGCGTGAAGGAGAAGCTGCTGGGGGCGCACAGGGCCGGCATCACGGACATCATCCTTCCCAAGGAGAACGAGAAGGATCTGGAAGAGGTGCCGGGCAACGTCCGCAAGAAGCTGGAGATCCATCTGGTGGAGCATATGGACGAGGTGCTGCGCATCGCCCTGCACGAAGAGCGCGACGAAGAGGCAACGGTGGTGCCTCCCCCGGAGGCCTTGACGCCGCCGCAGCCCCAGCCGGGCGCCATGGCCTAAGGGCCTGTGGCGTGCGGATATGCGTGGAAGTCGGAGGGCGCCGCTTTGGCGCCCTTTCTGCTTCCCCACGCAACGTTCTGCGATGAAGTGTTGGTGGAGGCCGCAAGATGGCGATATTTGCTGAGTTTGTCCTGAGCGCCGCGTCGGCGTCGCAGTTTCCGCGCGACGGCCTGCCGGAGATCGCCCTGGTAGGCCGGTCCAACGTCGGCAAGTCCTCTATGATCAACGCCCTGGTTGGGAACAAGAAGCTGGCCCGCACCTCCAACACACCGGGGCGAACCCAAACCCTGAACTACTACCGGGTGTGGCCCGAGGGAAAGCCGAAGCTGGGCGATCCCGAGGATCCCAACGGCAGGGACCGCTCCAGCCTGAAGGGCTCGGCCCAGGATGCTGCCCGGGCGGCCCAAGCTTTCTATTTCGTGGATATGCCTGGCTATGGCTACGCGAAGGTTGCTGCCAGCCAGAGGCGGTCGTGGCAGCAGCTGATCGAGGGTTACCTCTTGAACCGCGAGACGCTGGCTGCAGTGATTCAAGTGGTGGATCTGCGCCATCCGCCCACTCGAGATGACATCGCCATGTGGGACTGGCTCCGCCATTACGACAAGGTGCGGCTCTGCCTGGCTACCAAGGCAGATAAGGTTCCCCGGAACCAGCGCCCGACCCACGCCAGGCAGACCAGCGAGGGGCTCGGCCTCCGGGGCGCTGCGGAGCCGCTTCTGCTCTTCTCTGCGGAGGAGGGGTTGGGCCGGGAAGAGCTGTGGCGCTGGGTGACGTCCATCACCCGGCAGGCAGCCCCGGCAGCGGCTCAGCAGCCAAGCGAATAGAAGAGCCTCCCCCGGTCCTGGGGGAGGCTTTTTTGCCGGGACTAGTTTGCCGTGCTTGCTTCAGGCTCTGGTTCCCGCTGCCAGATGGGCAGTTCAGCCAGCACCATGCCTGCCACCATCAGGGCGGCGCCCAGGTACCCTCTGGGCGTAAGCCGTTCACCCAGCAGCAGGTAGGCGAAGAGAGCGCTGAAGACGGGTTCCGCAGCAAAAATCAGCGCGGTGTGGGTTGGCGTCGTGTACGGCTGCAGCACGTTCTGCAGCAGGAAGGCCGCAGCTGTGGCCAGCAGGCTGCAGATGAGCAGGGCCATCACCACATGGGCGGGGCCAGACCACCAGAGCACGCCAGAAACACCTGGTCCCAGGGTACCGGCGCTCAGAATCTGGCCGATCCATGAGAATACAGCCGCCGCAACCAGTTGAATCACCGCCAGGGCAATCGGATCGTGGGGGCCGGCGAACCGCCCCACCGCCACCACATGCAGGGCGAAGCCGATGGCACACAGGAAGGTGAGCAGGTCGCCGTAGGTGAGCAGCCAGTCGCCGCCGTTCAGGGAGAGGAGGGCCAGGCCTACCGTAGCAGCTGCGACACCGAGCCAGGCGCCAGGACCCGGCTTGCGACGCAGCCAGATGACGCTGAAGACCGGCACTAGGACCACCGACAGCCCGGTGATGAAGCCGGCCTTGGAGCTGCTGGTATGGGCGAGCCCGAAGGTCTGCAGCGCGTACGAGGCAAAAAGGAAGCCACCCACTAAAATGCCGGCCGCCCACGTGCGCCGGGGGGCTGCCGCCAGGTGGCGCCGGAAAGCAATGGCCAGGAGCAGAGCAGCCACCGTAAACCGGGCGGCCAGGAACCAGTAGGTCGGTACTCCTCCCTGGGTGAGGTCGGTGGCGTTCTTCACCACCGGAAAGGTGGCGCCCCACACGGCGGCCACCGCCAGCAGCAGCGCATCCGCCTGCCAGGTTCGGATGGGAAGTGGTGATTGCAACGTATACCCCTCCGAGCAATATATAGCTGTAGCGATACCGTTATGATAGCAGAGTCGCAGGCGGACCGTCCATGGTCTGCGTTCCCGTTTCCTTACTGCCTGCCCTGATATTGCCGAAAGGACGGGGCGGCGCCTTGTCGAAACCATTCTCCCAGGCGCCACACACGGCTCGAAAAACAACGTAAGGGATGGGCGCGTTCTACGACATGTCGACAGCAATACAACATCATGTGAGGAAACGCACCGCAGTCTCCCCGGAGCTATTGGCGGGGCAGCTCACCCGCCTGCGGCCCCTTGCAGAGGAAGACCTGCCGGTGCTTCAGGCGTGGGATGAAGATCCCACCATTATCGCACTGATGGGGCCGAAGTTTGACATGCTGCCCGCCAGCGAGTGGCTTACGACTCTGCAGAGCCAGCATCGCTGCTTCGCCTGGGGGATTGAGGATCAGACAGGCAGGCTGATTGGGGAACTGGAACTGGATCACGTGGACTGGCGGACCCGCTCGGCGGAACTGCGCATCTGCATCGGCGCTGAGGAGTGCCGCGGCAGGGGCTACGGGACGGATGCCCTCCGCACTGCCCTCCGCCTGGCCTTTACTGAACTGGCCCTGGACCAGGTCTACCTGCGGGTCTTTGCCTCCAACGCCCCGGCCCTCCGGGTCTACCAGCGTCTCGGCTTTCGGCGCGAGGCGGTGCTCCGCCCCATCGCCCGCCGGCACGACCCGGCGCCCGTTGTCCTGATGAGCCTGACCCGCGACCAGTGGGCAGCCTCCTTCCAAAGTTGACAACGGCCTCCTAACCTCCTATGATGAGCGTATAATAACAGGATCGCCATCAGCACCGAAGCGGAGGAGTAGCTGCCTTCAGCCCCCTACAGCGAGGGAGTCCAGTGGGTGGAAGGGCTCCCGGGAAGGCGAGCAGTGAAGTCGCCGCCGAGCTGCTTCTCTGAACAGCCCAGCTGTAAGGAGAAGCCGGAACTGCCCGTTATCGCAGAGAAAGTGCCTCCGGCCTGTGCCGCGAGGAAGTAAGGTGGTACCGCGAGCCCTGGGCTCGTCCTTATGGACGGCGCCCAGGGCCTTTCCCTTTTGCGATCATTTAGAGGAGGACGGATCGGATCATGGCAGAGGACCAGAAAGAGATAAGCACTGAGGAACTGGCGCCCCGGTATGACCCGAAGCTCGTCGAGGACGAGTACTACCAGTACTGGCTTGACGGGCAGTTTTTCCATGCCCCACGGGTGGAGGGCAAACAGCCTTACACGATTGTGATTCCGCCGCCCAACGTCACCGGACAGCTGCACCTGGGGCATGCCCTTAACAACACCATGATTGACATTATGATCCGCTGGAAGCGGATGCAGGGCTACCCCACCCTCTACCTGCCCGGCACGGACCACGCCGGGCTGGCCACGCAGATCAAGGTGGAAGAGGAGCTCCGGAAGAAGGAGGGCCTCAGCCGCCATCAGCTGGGCCGTGAGCGCTTTGTCGAGCGGGTCTGGCAGTGGAAGGAGCAGTACGGCAGCCGCATCAACCAGCAGCTGCAGAAGTTAGGTGTATCCACGGACTGGAGCCGTGAGCGCTTCACCATGGACGAGGGGCTTTCCCGGGCCGTGAGGGCGTTCTTTGTCCGGCTGTACAAGAAGGGGCTGATCTACCAGGGCACTCGGATTACCCACTGGTGCCCGAAGGACCAGACCGCCCTGTCGGACATCGAGGTGGACTACGAGGAGCAGAACGGCCACCTCTGGTACTTCCGCTTCCCCCTGGCCGACGGCAGCGGTGCCATCGAGATCGCCACCACCCGCCCCGAGACCATGTTGGGCGATACTGCGGTGGCCGTTAACCCGGAGGATGAGCGCTACCAGCACCTTGTCGGCAAGCTGATCAAGCATCCTGCCACCGGCCGGCTGATTCCCATCATCGCCGACGACTACGTCGACAAGGAGTTCGGCACCGGCTGCGTGAAGATTACCCCCTTCCATGATCCCAACGACTATGAAATCGGCCTTCGGCACAAGCTCGAGATGCCGCAGGTGATCGGCCTGAAGGGCGAGATGACCGAAGCGGCTGGCAAGTACGCAGGACTCGACCGCTACGAGTGCCGGAAGCAGATTGTGGCCCAGGCCGAGGCAGAGGGCTGGCTGGTCAAGATCGAGGACCACAAGCACAACGTCGGCTGCTGCGCCCGCTGCGGCACGGTGGTGGAGCCGCTGATCTCCCGCCAGTGGTATGTGAAGATGAAGCCGCTGGCCGAGCCCGCCGCCCGGGCCGTGGCGGAGGGGCAGATCAAGATCGTGCCGGAGCGCTTCACTAAGGTCTACCTGCACTGGATGGAGAACATCCAGGACTGGTGCATCTCCCGGCAGATCTGGTGGGGCCACCGGATTCCCGTCTGGTACTGCGACGACTGCGGTGAGTTGACGGTGGAGATGGAGGATCCCACCCGCTGCAGCCACTGCGGCAGCGAAAAGATTCACCAGGATGAGGATGCCCTGGACACCTGGTTCTCGTCTGCACTCTGGCCCTTCTCGACGCTGGGGTGGCCGGACGAGACGCCGGACCTGGCGTACTTCTATCCCAACGACGTGCTGATCACCGGGTACGACATCCTCTTTTTCTGGGTCGCCCGCATGATCTTCAGCGGCATCGAACTGACCGGCAAGGTGCCCTTCCATACCGTGGTGCTGCACGGTCTGATCCGCGACAGCCAGGGTCGGAAGATGTCCAAGTCGCTGGGCAACGGCGTCGATCCCATCGAGGTCATCGAGAAGTACGGTACCGACGCCCTGCGCTTTACCCTGGTCACCGGCAGCACGCCCGGCAACGATATCCGCTTCTACTGGAACCGGGTGGAGAACTCCCGGAACTTCGCCAACAAGCTTTGGAACGCGAGCCGCTTCGTCCTGATGAACCTGGCCGACTGGGAGCCGGCTGAACCCGCGGACGAAACGGAACTGAACCTCACCGACCGCTGGATCCGGCACCGGTTTAACGAGACCGTGAAGGAAGTGAATGGCTTCCTGGCCGAGTACCAGTACGGCGAGGCCGCCCGGGCGATTTATGACTTCATTTGGAGCGAGTTCTGTGACTGGTATATCGAACTGGTGAAGCCGCGCCTCTACAGTGCGGAGGATCCCAGCCGCAGGGCCGCTCAGGAGACCCTGGCCCTGGTGCTGGAGGGGACCCTCAGACTGCTGCATCCCTTCATGCCCTTCATCACAGAGGCCATCTGGCAGAAGCTGCCCGCCCGTTCCGAACAGGTGGACATCGCTGGCGAAATCGCGCAGCAGAGCGGGCAGACCGAACTGAAGCCCTCCATCTCTGTGGCTCGCTATCCGGAGCCTGTTGCCGGGTGGGAAGATACTGCTGCAGCGGAGCAGATGCAGCTGATCATCGACACCATCAAGAGCCTCCGCTCCATCCGGGCCGAATTCCGACTGGGCGAGCACACCCGGATCGACGCCGTGGTCATGGCCACCTCGGATGCGGCCCTTACCGTGCTGCAGCAGGGACGCTCCTTCATTGAGACGCTGGGCAAGACGGCGAACCTCACCATTCAGCCGGTTTCGGCTGAAAAACCGGCCCACGCCGCCGCTGGCGTAGTGGCAGGTGCGGAGATCTACGTCCCTGTGGGCGGCCTGATCGACGTGCCCAAGGAACTGGAGCGGCTGGCCAAGGAACTGGGCAGCGTCGAGAAGGACCTGGAGAAGCTCCAGAAGAAGCTGGCCAACCCCGGCTTCCTGGCCAAGGCAAAGCCCGAAGTGGTGGAGAAGACCCGGGAAGAGGCGGCAGCCCTCGAGGAGAAACAGGCCGCGATCGCCGGCCGCATGGAGATGCTGAGGAAACTGTAGCAGTACGAAAGCGAGATCTGGCGGCGCCGCAAAGCTGGCTTTGCGGCGCCGCATCACTGGGCACGGGGAGCGGATCGGGCCATGACGTACGACGAGGCGCTGGCATACCTCCACAGCCTGCAGCGGTTCGGCATCAAGCCGGGCCTGGAGCGGACCTGCGAACTGCTCCGGCGGCTGGGGCATCCCGAACGCGAGATTCAGCGGGTGATTCACATCACCGGTACAGCCGGGAAGGGATCGGTCAGCGCCATGGTAGAGGCCGGCCTCCGGGCCGCCGGCTGCAGGGTGGGGCTCTACACTTCGCCACCGCTGGAGCGCTTTACAGAGCGCATCCAGGTAGACCGGCGGGAGATACCCGAGGAACAGGCCGCCAGCCTCATTGAGATGGCAAGGCAGCACGTAGCGGACATGGTGGCGGAGGGGCTGGAGCAGCCCACCGAGTTTGAGGTGATTACCGCCGCGGCGTTCCGCTACTTTGCCGAGCAGCAGGTGGACTGGCTGGTGCTGGAGGTGGGCCTGGGCGGCCGGTACGACGCAACCAACGTGGTGGCCAACCCGGCCGCTACCTGCATCACCAACATCGGGCTGGACCACACCCAATGGCTGGGGAAGACCCACGAAGCCATCGCATGGGATAAGGCCGGCATCATCAAGCAGGGGGTGCCCTGCGTCACCGCCACCGACCACGCAGGTGCACTGCAGGTGATTCGGGACGTGGCGCAGGCCCAGAGCGCCCCGCTGATTGAAGTGACCCCGGCGGACTGGCAGGTCGTCTCGTGGGGCCTGGATGGGCAGGTGGTGGACCTCAGGGGGGCCCGGGGGTGGTACCGGGGCATGCGCCTGCCTCTCCTGGGCGATCACCAGGCTGCCAACGCAGCGGTGGCCCTCAGGGTGCTGGAACAGGCCGGAGTGGACGAGGGGGCCATCCGCCAGGGGTTGGCGGAACTGGTCTGGCCCGGGCGCATGGAACTGATGAAGAGCCCCGCAGGAGTGCCGGTCCTGCTGGATGCGGCACACAACCCCGCCAAGTGCAGTGCGCTGGCCGAGGCGGTGCAGCGCTATTTCCCGGACCGGCGGGTGCTGTTGGTGCTGGGGGTTCTGGCCGACAAGGATGCGGCAGCCATGGTCCGGCCGCTTCTGGACCTGGCGGCAGCGGTCTGGGTGGCAACGCCTGAGAGCCCTCGGGCGCTGCCTGCGGCCGACCTGCAGGTCCTCTGCCGGGGCATGGGGAGAGAGGCTGCAGCCGCACCCTCGGTTGCCGGGGCGCTGCAGGCGGCGCTGCGCGCGGCCTCCCCGGAAGACCTGGTCCTGGTGACGGGCTCATTTTACACAGTGGGACCAGCCAGGCGGTACATGCACCCCACGGGACAAGAATAACGGATACCCTGTCCGCATAGGGTGGTGGGGAAAAACCCGCTATGGCGGAACGGACCCTGCCCGGAAAGTTGGCCGGGCCAGGTGCGTGCCGTCCCACCGGCGGGGAAACCACCCAAGAGCGGGAGGGGACCAGATGCATCGTTTCGGACGCTCGGCGAAACAGAGAATGACGGACCGGTGGGGCGGCGGCGGCTACATTCTTGCCACCATCCTGGCACTGGTCGGCGCCTGGTATTTGGGGGGCTACCTCAGCACGCTGGGAGAGACTCCCGTCACGGATGTGGCACCTCCCGGCAGCAACCTGGTAGCCCAGCCCCCGGCCAGCGGCCTGGAGGCAGCCGCTGAGCCCCACGATTTCCAACTCTGGTTTGTACAGGTAGGCGCATTCCGGTCTGAGGCCGGCGCCCGCTCGCTGGCCGCCAACCTGGCCGGGAGCAACTACGCGGTGATGGTGGCGCCCCGGAATCAGTCCGGGCTTATCCGGGTTCTGGCTGGCCCCTTCACCAGCGTGGAGGCGGTGGAGCAGGCCAAGCAGGACCTGGCCCGGCAGCTCGGCGAGACCTATGCTGTGGAGATGTCGGTGGTCCATAATCCCGAGGCGGTGCCGGCCGTTGCCAGCGGCGGCGAGGATGTGCGCAAGGGGCTGGATGTGCTGAACGCTTATCTCTATGATGTGGCCGTCTGGCTCGAGAACGGATCCTTCAGCCTTACCGGCGCCAATACCATCGCAGGGCTGGGCCAGAAGATCGGCGAGTACGCCCAGGCCCTGAAGGGTGAGGAGGACGCCAAGATTCAAGAGTTCGTGCGGATGGCCGAAGCCGCGTCCGCCAACGCCCGGGCCTTTGAGAACGCCGCACTGGATCCTTCCAGTAAGGAGTACCAGGCGGCACTGGATGGCTATGTCGCCCTGCTGGAACAGTACCGCTCTTTCTATGACAATCCGTAAAGGTGTGGAGCCGCCCCTGAACCGGGGCGGTTTTTTGTGCCAGAGCGGAAAATTGGAAGAACTTGCCACACAGCAGGACCTCTGCTATCCTTACGGACAAACGGGGAAATTCGACAGGATTTTGAGGAGCAGACCGAGAAACCATGGGCATTCTGGCGCCGTCGAATATCCGTGCGGCAGCAACCAAACAGGAGGCATCCCCGTGGGTCGCGGCTGGCTGGTCTTCATGTGGGCGGTGATCGGTGCGGTGGTAGGGCAGCTGGTAGGCACTGCCCTGGCGCCCCAGGTTCCTCTGCTCGATAAGGCGCTGACTCTGGGTTTTGATCCCACCCAGGTGGACCTCAGCTTCGTCGTCATTACCCTGGGCATTCGGCTAAGACTATCGATTGCGGGTGCTCTGGGGCTGGTTCTGGCCCTCTGGCTGGCCCTCCGCAGTACGTAAGTTGCAACGGTCTCGAGGTGATTCCACTTGCAGATCATCCTGGCCTCTGCATCGCCCCGCCGCCAGGAGCTCCTTCGCCAGCTCGACCTGGCCTTCGAAGTGGTACCCAGTCAGTATGATGAGCAGCAGCACCCGCCTCTTCCACCGGACAAGCTGGTGGAGCACCTGGCCCTCTCCAAGGCGCGGGAGGTGGCAGCCCGGTATCCCGATGCGCTGGTGATCGGGGCGGATACGGTGGTAGTGCTGGAGGGCGCCGTCCTGGGCAAGCCCCGGGATGAAGCGGAGGCCGTCGCCATGCTCAGGCGGCTGTCCGGCCGGGAACACCAGGTGATGACCGGTGTTGCCATCGTGGCCGGGGGCCGCTCTCTGGTGGCACATGAGGTGACGACGGTCCACTTCCTCCCGCTGGACGAGGGGCAGATCCGGCGCTACGTCGCCACCGGCGAACCGATGGACAAGGCGGGAGCCTATGCCATTCAGGGTCGGGCCGCTGCCATGATTGGGTCCATTTCGGGGGACTACTTCAACGTGGTGGGGCTTCCCCTCAGCCGTACCGTTCAGATGTTGTCTCAGTTCGGGGTAGAGGTCCTTTAGGGGAGCCCCGGAAAGGGGCAGAGGGATGAGCGTTCCACTCAAAGCGCTGCCCCGGGAGGAACGCCCCCGGGAGCGGCTTCTCCGACTTGGACCCGAGGCACTCTCTGACGCTGAGTTGTTGGCAATCCTGCTCCGTACAGGCACAAAGGGCCGTTCTGTCCTTGAATTGGCTCATCAACTGTTGCATCATTGTGAGTCGAAGGATTCCGGCAATCGCTTGCGGGCGCTGCTGCACCTGCGCAGCAGCGATCTGCAGGAGGCGATTCCCGGCATCGGGGAGGCCAAACTCTGTCAGATTATCGCCGCACTCCATCTGGGGCTGCGGGCCGCCAGCGGCCCTTTGCCGGAAAGAGTGGAACTGTCCAATCCGCGGGCGGTTTTTGAGTATCTGGCTCCCCGCATGAGCCATTTGGATCGGGAACAGTTCATGGTAATTCTTCTCAACGCGAAGAATCACGTGATTGATGTCGAATCTGTCTCGGAAGGCACACTGACGGCCTCTCTGGTTCATCCGCGGGAAGTGTTCAAATCGGCAATTCGGCGGAGCGCCTACGCCATTATCTTGGCCCACAATCACCCCAGCGGCGATCCCTCGCCCAGTCGCGAAGATCGGGCCATAACGGAACGGCTCATCTCAGCCGGCCGGCTATTGGGCATCGAAGTACTCGACCACCTTGTGGTGGGAGACGGCCGGTATGTCAGTTTTCGGGAGCGCGGGCTTGTGGAGTGGACCTAGACCTGCTGTCAGTGGAGAAAGGGGATCTGGGTGGTGTCGTTCATGCAGATGTTTGCACGCGACATGGGAATTGACCTTGGTACAGCGAATACGCTGGTGTTCGTGAAGGGACGCGGCATTGTGATTCAAGAGCCTTCGGTGGTGGCCGTCGACCGCGATCGGAAAGAGCCCCTGGCTGTGGGCTCCGAAGCCAAGCAGATGCTCGGCCGCACGCCGGGCAACATCATCGCGATCCGGCCGCTGAAGGACGGTGTCATTGCAGACTTTGACATCACCCAGACGATGTTGAAGTACTTCATCCAGAAAGCATATCCCCGCCGGGCGCCCTTCCGTCCTCGGGTAGTCATCGGCATCCCCTCCGGCGTTACCGGGGTCGAGCGCCGGGCCGTGCAGGATGCCGCTCTGCAGGCGGGCGCCCGCGAGGCCTACGTTATTGAAGAGCCCATGGCAGCAGCCATCGGCGCAGGGCTGCCGGTGGAGGAGCCAACCGGCAGCATGGTGGTGGACATCGGCGGCGGCACCACCGAGGTGGCCATCATCTCGCTGGGCGGCCTGGTTACTGCCAAGTCCATCCGAGTCGCTGGCGACGAACTGGACGAGGCCATCGTCCAATACGTAAAGCGGACCTACAACCTGCTCATTGGCGAGCGGACTGGCGAGGAAGTGAAGATGACCATCGGCTCCGCCTATCCCACCGGTCCCGAAGAGGCCATGGAGATTCGCGGCCGTGATCTGGTCACTGGCCTGCCCCGTACCCTGCGGGTCACCTCCGAGGAGATTCGCAAGGCCATGCAGGAACCCATCAGCGCAATCATGGAGGCCATCAAGATCACACTGGAGAACACGCCGCCTGAACTAGCCGCAGACATCATGGATCGGGGCATTGTCCTCACAGGCGGGGGAGCTCTGCTGCAGGGGCTCGACGTCCTGATTTCGAAGGAAACCGGCATGCCTGTCCACGTGGCGGACGAGCCGCTGCTCTGCGTCGTGAAGGGTGCCGGCAAGTGCCTGGAAGACATGGAGACGCTGAGGCGGGTGGCGCGGCGGTCGTAGCAGGCCTCTGGGGGAGGGGAGATCGCCATGCCAGCACCTATGAAAAACAGCAAGCTGATCAAGCGCTTGGGTGCCGCGCTGGTGGCGCTGATCGTCATCTTCACGCTGATGACCGCCACCGCTCGGGAGCGGGAGCAGATAACGACTGTGGAAAAGGCGTTGGCAACGGTACTCTATCCGCTGCAGCTCGCTACGAACTGGGTAGCCGAGCAGATCCAGGGCGTTGCCGGCGACGTGTCAGAGCTCATTCACCTGCGGGATGAAAACGCCCAGCTGCGGGAGCAGGTGCAGGAAGCAGCGCAGCTCGCTGCCCGCAACGAACTGTTGGAGCAGGAGAATCAGCAGCTCCGGCGGGAACTGCAGATGAAGGAGCAGTCTGCCTATCCGCTGCTTACGGCGGAGGTTATCAGCCGGACCTCGAACAACTGGTATCGTACTGTGACCATCAACCGGGGCAGCCGCGATGGCGTGCAGCCGAACATGGCGGTGATCAACTGGCAGGGGCTGGTGGGCAAAGTGAGCGCCACCACCCCGTTTACGGCCCAGGTGCAGCTGGTTGTGGATGCCGGCTACGGGCAGGGCGGCTTCGGTGCTGGGGCCAAGCTGCCTACCGGCGAACTGGGTGTAATCGAAACCGTGCAGGGCGGTTTTGTGCGGATGAAGTTCTTCTCCAACGCCCCGGCTGTTGCTGTGGGGCAGCCCGTCTTCACATCTGGCCAGGGCGTCATCCCGCCTGACCTGCTTATCGGCTACATCGACAGTGTCGACGACACCTCAGTCCTCAACCAGTACGCCAACGTGCGTCCCTCCGTCGATTTCCACAAACTCGATGTCGTGCAGGTGGTCATGCACCCCACTGAGGTAGCCGGAGGGGAGGCAGCGCCTTGAGATATTGGGTTCTCGGCGGCATCCTGCTGATCAGCTACCTGCTGCAGTCTGTGGTCTCTACCTACCTCGCCATCGGCGGAGTCGCGCCGGACCTCCTGCTGGTGGTGGTGGTTTGCTATGGCCTGCTTTTCGGCTGGGAGACGGGCCTGGGCGCAGGCGTCATCGGCGGCCTGCTGATGGACCTGACCGCTGGGCGGTTCATCGGCCTCCATGTTCTTTCGCTGGGCCTCACCGGGTTGGCTGTGGGCCTGGCGGAGGATAAGGTCTTTAAGGACAACTACCTGATGGCGCCGGTCATCGGGTTTGGCGGATCGGTGATCAGCCAGCTGATCCAGCTCATCTGCCAGCTGATCTACGGCTGGGAGATTGCCGGTGGGGTGCTGCGCACCACCGTTCTCCCTGCCGCGCTCTACGCGGCAGTCCTCACCTTCTTTATCTATCGTCAGCTCTTTAAATATTACCCTTACCTGAAACCAGATCCCCGGGGTACCATCGAGCTGCGTCGGCACTAGTGGTGGCGGGCCTGCGGGCCCGCTTTTCGCACCAAACTGTCACGCTGCCGAAAGGGCTCGCCCCCCGAAGCGACATTATTTGTAAATCGAAGCAGGAGTTGCAGAATGCCAGGAGAATTAGTCTCAGAGGATCTCCATACCGGTTGCAGGGTCGTGAAACAGCCAATGCGCCAAGATGTCGTGATTCGCGGAACAACACGATCAGGACTCGTCATTCTGCTCCCGGATGACCTTGAGTTTGGCTACCTGTGCCGGCGTCTTCGTGAGAAGCTGGCCAAAGCAGGGCGGTTCTTCGCAGGTGCCGAAGTCACCTTGCATACCGGTCATCGCAAGCTGTCCGAGGCGGACCGGGCAGCCATCGCTGCCATCCTGGGAGAGTCCGACATGTCCCTCCGCTCGATTGCCGAAGGAGGCGATCCTGTGGCTGAGGCACACGCCGCCCTGAAAGCAGCCGCCCAGCGCTGCCGGCCGGGTGGTCCGTCTGCAGTCTCACTCCTCGCCGAATCCCAGACAGCCCTGGTCGTCACACGAACCCTTCGTTCCGGGCAGCGCGTCCAGCACGAGGGCGACGTCATCGTCCTCGGCGACGTCAACCCCGGCGCTGAGGTGATCGCCAGCGGCCACATCGTCGTCATGGGCGCCCTGCGGGGCGTGGCGCATGCGGGCTGCACCGGAAACGAGTCCGCCATTGTGGCCGCCGTGAAACTGCGGCCCACGCAGTTGCGCATCGCCCACGTTATCGGCCGTGCGCCGGATGAACAGGAGGACCTGAAGCCTGTCCCGGAAGTGGCCAGGGTCCGCGACGGGATGATCGTGGTGGAAACACCCACGGAAGCCAAGCGATAGTCGGATGCTCCTGATGCGGGGGGCGCGAAGGAGGAACGTGAATGGGACAGGTCATCGTTGTGACTTCCGGGAAGGGCGGAGTCGGGAAGACGACCACCGCAGCTAACCTGGGGACTGCGCTGGCTCAGTTGGGCAACAAAGTCTGCCTGGTAGACGCGGATATTGGCCTGCGCAACCTCGATGTGGTTATGGGCCTGGAAAACCGCATTGTTTTTGACCTGATCGATGTGGTTGAGGGGCATGCCAGTCTGAAGCGTGCCCTCATTAAGGACAAGCGGATCGACACGCTCTATCTGCTGGCCGCAGCGCAGACTCGGGAAAAGCGGGACGTGTCGCCCCGGCAGATGCAGGAACTGTGCGAGGCGCTGGCACGGGAGTTCGACTATGTTTTGGTCGACTGCCCCGCCGGCATTGAAGACGGTTTCAAGAACGCCATTGCAGGGGCTCAAAAGGCGATTATCGTAGCCAACCCTGAAGTCTCTTCTGTCCGCGACGCAGACCGGGTCATCGGCCTGTGGGACGCCAACCGGGGCGACGATAAACATCCGGCCATGCTGATTGTCAACCGGGTGCGTCCCAAGATGGTGGCCCGGGGCGACATGCTGGAGATCGACGATATGCTGGAGATGCTCGCCATCGACCTGCTGGGTGTGGTACCCGAAGACGAGAGCATCATCGTTTCCACCAACCGCGGCGAACCTGTGGTCTACCATCCCGAAAGCAAGGCCGGGAAGGCGTTCCACAACATCGCCCGGCGCCTGATGGGTGAGCAGGTGCCCATCATGCCGCTCGAAGCGGATGACAGTCTCTGGAGTAAGTTCAAGCGGATTGTCGGCCTCGGGAGGAACTAGGGAAGGAGGGACACAGCTTGCTGGAGCTCATTGCGAAGGTCTTCGGAAGGGAATCCGCTAGTGCAGACATCGCGAAAGAGCGGCTGCGGCTGGTCTTGGTTCACGATCGTACGAATGTCTCTCCTCAGTTCCTGGAAGCGCTGAAAGAGGAACTGATTGCCGTCATCTCTCGCTACATGGAGATTGAAGAAGAATCGATGGACGTTACCCTGCAGAGCGGCGAGCACCAGGTGGCCCTGGTGGCCAACATTCCCATCCGCCGCATGAAGCGGGCCGCCGTGGGTTCGGGCAGGTAACCATTTCTTGCGACGACAGCAGAAACCACCGGCTTTACCGGTGGTTTCTTTGCGCTAATTCGCGCCGTCCCGAGCCTTTCTCGTGTATAATGTATGGGTGTCTGTAGCATTTTCAGACCAATACCATGTAGGTGAAAAGGGGTTTGGCCATGAACCTGGACGCACGTATGCTCCGGCACCTGGACAAGCTCCTCATTCTGGCCACGGCATGCCTGATTCTGTTGGGCCTGGTGGCAATCTCCAGTGCCGCCCAGGGCTACGCTGGCGCTGATCAGGCTCGTGCCTTTGTGAGTAAGCAGATCGTGGCAGGTGTGGCAGGGCTGGTCATGATGGTGGTGGTCCTGCTCTTCGATTATGAGGAGCTGGGCCGCATGGCGTGGCCGATTTACGGGTTGAACGTCGCCTTGTTGGCGATCGTGCTGGTAATCGGCAAGATGACAAATGGCGCCCAGAGCTGGATCCCCCTTGGCTTCTTCAACCTCCAGCCTTCGGAGGTTGGCAAGGTGATGCTGATCCTGACCCTGGGGCGCCAGTTGAGCCGTACAGAGCGCCTGCAGTCGATCTGGGATCTGATCCCAGTGGGACTGCACGTGCTGCCGCTGCTGATTCTGCTCCTGCTGCAGCCGGACCTGGGCACTGCCATCGTCTTTGTGGTGATTACGATTGCCATGGTCTACATGGCCGGCTTCCCCGGCAAGTGGATCGCCCTTTTGGTGGGCGGCCCCATTGGATTGGCCGGCGGGTGGCTCTGGGCCCACATGCGCTTCGGCGTCTCCATGTGGCCGCTCCAGCCGCACCAGGTGGCGCGGCTTGAGACTTTCATCGATCCTACCCGTGATCCACTGGGCGATGGGTACCACGTTATCCAATCCAAAATCTCCATCGGCTCCGGCGGACTGTGGGGCCAGGGGCTCTTTCAGGGCAGCCAGAACCAGTTGGGCTTCCTGCCGGAGCAGCACACCGACTTCATCTACTCGGTGGTTGGTGAGGAGTTGGGCTTCATCGGCGGCGGCCTTGTAATCCTGCTCTTCGGGCTGCTGTTGTGGCGAATCCTCTCCATCGCCGGGTCTGCCAAAGACATGTACGGCTCGCTTATCGCCACGGGTGTGGCCGCGATGATCGGCTTCCATGTGGTGGAGAACATCGGCATGACCCTGGGCGTGATGCCTGTGACCGGCATTCCGCTGCCGTTCATCTCCTACGGCGGCTCATCGCTGCTTACGAACATGGTCGCCATCGGGCTCGTCTTAAACGTCGGGATGAGAAGGCAGAAGATCAATTTCTGACCCGGTTCACTCCGTAATCTCTTCGAGCGTAACCTCATATTCGACCGCACCGATGCGGAGGCGCAGTGTGCGGACGCTCTTTACAGTGGGCACGGCCGGTTCCTGGCTGTGCCCTTCTTGCGCGCTGGCTGCAGGAAGGGCGACCGAGGTAAAGTCAGACGAGCGGTGAGCGATGCACCGCTCCAGGTAGCGGCGAATCTGCCCCAGCCTGCGCCGTTCAGCCCATGCGATGCTGACCGCCTCAGCCTGGTCAACCTCCTGGAAGCGCACGGTGTCGCCGGGGCGCAGCTGGGCGGCCAGGGCCAGGTCCGGGTAGACCGCAGTGGCGATCTTGGTGTAGCCGCCCACGGTTTGGCGGTTGCCCAGAAGGAGAATGGGCTGGCCGTTGGCCGGCACCTGGATGCTGCCTGGGGGGATGGGTTCAGAGATGATGTCTGCCCGGCCGACGTGCTCGATTTGGGGGCCGGAAAGCCGCAGTCCCTGCCGGTCCGACTGGGGCCGCACGGTGTAACTGCCGGACATGAAGGCATCCTGGCCCTCCGTCGTGAATGCATCCCACTGGGGCCCACGGGTCACCCGCAGGGTGGCGGTGCCGCCGTAGGTGGGCACGGCATCGGCCGGAAGCGATCGGCCGGCCAGATCTGCCGGGGGATGCAGCGGCAGTCCCGTGGGCAGCCAGTCGCCGGTCAGCACGGGCCTGCCCAGTGCTCCGATGCCGCCGAAGAGGTCCTCTGCTACACTGCCCAAAACCGGCGGCAGGTCGATGCCACCGGACACGCAGAGGTAGGTGCGGCAGCCCGAAAGCGTGCTGCCCAGCCGGAGCCGGTCGCCGGGGGAAGCCAGCATGGTGGTCCAACCAGACACCGGCACCGGCGAGCCGCCGCCGGCGGGCACCAGTTCGGCCTGAATGGGGGCGCCGGTGAGGCAGAAGGCCACAGCGCCGGTGAACTCCACTTCAGGGCCCGTCATTGTAATCTCCAGGGCGCCGGCCCGGGAGCGGTTGCCCAGGAGCCAGTTGCCTACCATAAGGGACCAGAAGTCGGCTGCGCCGCCCACCGGAACGCCCATGGCCTGGTAGCCCCTGCGGCCCAGGTCCTGTACAGTGGTCAGCATGCCTGGCGAGAGGATGCGCAGTCCGGCCCGGCCCTCTGCAAAAGCAGGCAGGGGCGGTGCTGCAGTCGGGGATGCGGCAGCCATCTCACTGTACTCCGCTTCGGTGATGGGGCGGAAGCGGACCCGGTCGCCGGGGGCCAGCAGGGCCGGTGGGTTGCGCCAGGGGTCGAAGAGGCGCAGCGGCGTGCGGCCGATGATCTGCCAGCCGCCGGGGGAAGGGGAGGGGTAGATGCCGGTCTGGCTCCCTCCTATGCCCACAGAACCCGCCGGAATCTTGAGCCGGGGCTCCGCAAGACGCGGCGTGCTGAGGCGGGGGTCCACCTCGCCCAGGTAGGGGAAGCCGGGGCTGAAGCCCAGGCAGTAGACAGGATAGGCCCGCTCTGTGTGGAGAGCCACCACCTCGTCGGGGGTGAGGCCAGCGTGGGCGGCTACAGTATTCAGGTCCGGGCCCATTTCGCCGCCGTAGCAGACGGGCACCTCCACGTCGCGGGGTTCGGGCGCTGGCTGGGAAAGCTCTGCCGCCCGGGCCCGGATTATCTCCTCCAGATGCTCCAGGCGGATGCGGATGGGGTCGTACTCCACCATGAGGCAGTGGTAGGCGGGGGTAACCTCCACCACAGCCGGGTGGGCGGCTGCGCGCAGACTGCGCGCCAGGGCGTGGACCCGGCGGTTTACCGCCTGGTCGATTTGGTCACCACAGTAAACCAGTAGGGAACGGTCGCCACAGGGTACGAGCCTGAGGGAATCGGGCATACACGATCAACTCCGGCAGCCAGAATGGATAGCGGATTCACCTCGGGACGGGGCGCCTCCTGCCGAGCAGGGCCGGTTTGACGGGGGATCAGCGGGGTTTCAGGTAGGCGAGCCCTTCTGCCAGGGGGGTAAGCCGCACGGGCAGGTCGTGCAGCAGCGGTGCGATGTCCACCGGTTCATCCATCAGGATGAAGTCCACGGCAGCGGGCGTCAGGGGCGGGTTGGGCAGCAGGGCCAGCACGGCCGCGGCAGCCTTTACCAGGACGACGGGGCCATGCAGCAGCGGCCGGCGTTTGCCCATCACCTGCAGCATGGTCTGCAGGATCTCGTTCATGGTAAGAGCCTGCGGGCCGCCTACGTCGTAGGTCTTTTGAAAGGTCTGGGGGGCATCGACGCTCATGGCCACTACCTCTGCCAGGTCCGTCACCAGCAGGGGCTGGACGCGGATCTCGCCGCTGCCGATCACGGGCACGAAGGGAAGGTGGCGGGCAAAGGCGGCGAAGCGGTTGAGGCTCCGGTCTTCCGGCCCGTAAACCCAAGAGGGGCGGAAAATCGTATACGTGAGCCCGCTTTGCCGTATGGCCCCTTCCGCCATCAACTTCGCCCGAAACCAGGGGGTGGTCTGTCCCTCGCGGGTGCCGGCGCCGCTCAGGTAGATGAACCGGCGAACGCCGGCCGCTTTCGCCGCCTCCACCAAGCGCACCGTTCCCTCGCCGTCCACTGCCATGTACGTGTACCCCTTGCGGGGGTTCTCCACAGGGTGGTTGGGAAATTGTACGGTGTTGATTACGACTTCGATTCCTTCCATGGCCGCCGGCAGGGTTTCTGGGCGGCGCACATCGCCGCAGCGCACGGACACCCCCTGCGGCACCGCCTGGGCAGCCCGTTCCGGGTTCCGGCTCATTACAGCCACGGCGTGTCCCCTGTCAATAAGGCTGCGTACGATGTGGCGGCCGATGAAGCCTGTTCCTCCAGCTACCAGCACCTGCGCCATGCTGGATCCCTCCCACTGCACCGGCCCTTGGGCCTGCGTCCAGTAATATTGAGATCGTGTAAAGCATAACAGGTAGACAGGTTTCTGTCACGCTTGCCGAAACCGTTTTGCATGACTGCCATTGGCGTTCTGGCGGGCAAGGCGAAAAGGATCCCCCTGGAGCAGCGGGGCGCTGCACCAGGGGGTTCTTGTCGCATTACTGCGCCGGCGCCTGCGGCTGGTGCCGCCCCGCCTGGAATCGCCAAATGATGAGGAGGGCGCCGGCCACGATCTGCAGGACTGCCATGACCTGAGCCACCCGCATTCCGCCGACGAAGGAGCTGTCCTGCCGGATCGACTCGATCATGAAGCGTCCCACGTTGTAGAGGATCAGGTACAGGCAGAAGACCACCCCTGCCGGGGGCTTGCGGCGCTGGATCAGGTAGAGGATGACAAACATCGCCACATTCCAGACGCTCTCATACAGGAAGGTCGGATGCATGACGGTGCCCTGGATGGTCATCCCGTCACGGAGCCAGCCGGGCATTGCATCCACCAGCCATTGGGGAGCTGGATCCCCGTAGGCCTCCTGATTGAAGAAGTTGCCCCAGCGGCCAATGGCTTGGGCCAGGATGAGGCCGGGGGCGGCCATGTCCGCCCAAAGCCAGAAGGGCTGTTTCTTGTACCAGACCCAAACCCCGCCGGCGATGAGTGCGCCCAATACGCCGCCGTGGATCGCCAGTCCACCGTGCCAAATGGCCAGGATTTCCGAAGGATGCTGACTGTAGTAGGGCCACTGCAGGACAAAGACTTCGTAGAGCCGGGCTCCGATGATGCCAGCAGGCACCACCACCATGCCGATGTCCGGCACCAAGTCTGGGTTCAGGCCCCTGTATGCGGCTGCCCTCATGGTGGTCCAGACGGCCACCAGAATGGCCGCGACGAAGATGATGCCGTACCACCGAATCGAGAGGGGGCCAAGCTGTATGGCCACCGGGTCAATGAAGCCTGCTGAGAACATCAAGGGCGTCCCTCTTTTCGTGCAGGAATCCCCCTTATTATCCCATGAACCCCCCGCCGGGGAAAGGGCCCGCACCGAAACGGGGGTCCGCCCCTGATTGCTGGTCCCCTGCGACAGCCGGATAGCCGCAGAGGGGAAGCAGCAAGCAAGGCGGACCCGCGCGTTTTTCCCGATTCAATTGGTTTTACCCTAATACTGGCCGACCCCCACCGGCCGCACAGGGCTACCGGTAGCGACCCGCACTCTTTACCGGCACCGACTCATCCACCTGCCCCAGCAGGGCAGACTGCTTTTCCAGCTGCTCCGCCAGGACCATGCGGACAGACCGCAGGGTATCGAGGATGTAGCTGGACGCGATGCGGTAGTACATGTTGAGCCCTTCTTTGTGGGACTCTACCAGTCCGTGCTGCTTCATGAGTGAGAGATGCTGGGACAAGTTGGGCATGGTCACGTCCACAGCTTTGGCCAAGTCTCCCGCCGTCATCTCGCCGTTCTTCAGGGTGTAGAGGATCTCCAACCGCTTGGGGCTTGCAAGCACCTGGCAGAGCCGGGCCTGCATTTCGAAAATCCGCTTATCCTGTTCCATCCCTTAGCCTCCCCCCGTTACGAAACTCCTAATATAGTAATTATTGACCTATCAATCAAAGTTGTCAATCCCAATAGATTACGGCAATACTTCGGTGGGGGGCCCATTTTCGCAGCGCCGGCACATGCCATCAGGCAAAAAGGCCAATTATTATACTCGGGCACGCGGAAACCGTCAACGAAATTACGGTGACTTGCCTGAATATAGTTCTATTGACCACAGGGGGAGCGATAAATTACAATGGGACCCACTCCAATGGTTGCCTAAGTGGGGGCCAATTTCTACCCAATTCGTCTACAGAGTTACCCCCCTGGTTTTCGGTTTAGCATACCGAGGGAGGTTCGCAATGTGGCAACAGCAGAATTGACCGGCCTGGATATGGAAGAGCTCTTTCCGATCCAGACCGTGCTGAAGGCTGACGGTACCCTGGTGGGGACGGAGCCGGACTTGTCCCCTGATCAACTGAAGGACGTCTACCGCTGGCTGGTGTACCTTCGCACATTTGACCAGCGCAGCCTCAACCTTTCGCGCCAGGGCCGGATGGGCACCTTCGCACCCTTTGGCGGGCAGGAGGCCTGTCAGGTAGGGGCTGTGTACTGGCTGCAGAAGGGAAAAGACTGGATCTTCCCAACCTACCGGGACCACGGCGCCATGCAGGTGATGGGCGTTCCCGCCAAAAATGTCCTGCGCTACTTCATGGGGGATGAACGGGGCAGTTACGCCCCGGAGGGCGTAAACGTCTTCCCGATCTCCATTCCCATCGCGACGCAGCTGGTGCATGCTGTAGGAGTTGCCTGGGCTGCCAAGCTGAAAGGGGACGACGCGGTCACAGTCGGCTTCGTAGGCGACGGCGGCACCTCCGAAGGGGACTTCCACGAGGCCCTCAACTTCGCGTCTGTCTTCAATACCCCCACCATCATCTTCGTGCAGAACAACCGGTACGCCATCTCCACGCCCAACGTGAAGCAGTTCAAGTCCCGGACCCTCGCCCAGCGGGCCCTGGCTTACGACATTCCGGGGGTCCGGGTAGATGGGCAGGACCCGCTGGCTGTGCTGATGGTGATGAAAGAGGCGGTGGACCGGGCCCGCTCAGGCGGCGGCCCCACGCTGGTGGAGGCCCTCACCTTCCGCTACGGCCCGCACACGACGCCTGACGACCCCAAGAAGTACCGCACCCAGGAAGAGCTCGAGTTGTGGCAGGGCCGGGATCCCCTGCAGCGGATGAAGCGCTACCTGATGCAGAAGGGCATTTGGACAGAGGCGGAGGATGAACAGCTCTACCAGTGGGCCAAGGACCAGGTGAACGCAGCCGTGGCCGAGGCAGAGGCGGAGCCACGCCCCAGCCTTGATGACATGTTTGACTTCGTCTACGCGGCGCCAACGCCTGAGCTGCAGCGGCAGAAGGCGTACCTGAAGGCCTACTTGGAAAAGAAGGGGCGGGGGGGTGCCCGGACACATGCCTAAGATGACACTGATTCAGGCCATCAACGACGCCCTGAAGGTGGCCATGCGGCGAGATCCCAACGTGCTGATTCTGGGTGAAGACGTGGGTGTAAACGGCGGAGTCTTCCGCGCCACCGACGGGATCTACAAGGAGTTCGGCCCAGAGCGGGCCATCGACACCCCCCTCGCGGAGTCCGGCTTTGTGGGCGCCGCCGCCGGCATGGCGGTATACGGACTCCGGCCGGTCGTGGAGATCCAGTTCGACGGTTTCTTGGCGCCGGCTCATGAGCATGTGGTGAACCACATCGCCCGCATTCGGCACCGCAGCCGGGGGCGCTTCTCCTGCCCCATGGTGATCCGCATCCCCTCCTGGGGCGGCATCAAGGCGCTGGAGCACCACTCCGAATCCATCGAGGCCTGGTACGCCAACAACCCAGGGCTTAAGATGGTGGCGCCTTCCAACCCCTACGACGCCAAGGGACTGCTGCTGGCCGCCATCGAAGATCCTGACCCCGTCCTGTACTTTGAGCCGAAGCGCCTCTACCGGGCTTTTCGGGCCGATGTGCCGGAAGAGCACTACACCGTACCCATCGGGCAGGCGGCCATCGCCCGGGACGGCCGCGACCTCACCATCCTCGCCTACGGCGTCCACGTGCGGACGGCTCTGGAGGCGGCGGAGGAGGCGGCCCAGGAGCGGGGCTGGGAGGCGGAGGTGGTTGACCTCCGGACCCTTAATCCGCTGGATCTGGACACTATCATCGGCTCGGTGAAGAAGACCGGCCGGGTCGTGGTGGTGACGGAGGCGCCCCGCACCGGCGGCTTTCACAGCGAACTGATCGCCCTGATCAATGACCACGCCCTGGAGTACCTGGAGGCACCGGTAGCGCGGGTGACGGGCTTTGATGTGCCCATGCCGTACCTGCTCAACGAAGACCTGTTTCTTCCGGACGCAGGGCGGGTCATGGAAGCCATCGAGAGCGTGCGGACCTACTGAGCCCGCTGGACAGACACCGAGGAGGACCAAGACGACCTATGGCATTTCAATTTCGACTGCCGGACATCGGCGAAGGACTGCACGAAGCGGAGCTGCTCCGGTGGCTGGTGAAGGTGGGCGACCAGGTGCAGGAAGACCAGCCGCTCCTGGAAGTGCAGACGGACAAGGCTTCGGTGGAGATCACCTCACCTGTGTCAGGCCGGGTGACGAAGCTGATCGGCAGCGTGGGCGATATCCTCCAGGTGGGCAGCGTGGTGGTGGAGTTTGACGGCGACCAGGCCGCCGCGATGCCTCCCGACCAGGAAGCCGAGGCTGCGGTGGCGGCCGCAGCCCCTGGCGGGCAGCCGCCTAAGGCCGAAGCCGTTCTCACCCCGCCGCCTGCTGCCCCCGCGTCACCTGCAGCCGCCCAAGCCCCGCAGGCGGCGGCTGCTGCCCGTCCTGGTGGAAGGGTCCTGGCTGCTCCCGCCACTCGCCGGCTGGCCCGTGAGATGGGGATCGACATCACGCAGGTGCCCGGCACCGGCCCAGCCGGCCGGGTGACCCCGGAGGACCTCCGCCGTTTTGCGGCAGGCGGTGCCGGCGTTTCGACCGGGCCGACTCCAGCAGCTGAAGCGGCACCCTCGGTGAGTGCGGCTCCGGAGGCCGCGGCAGCGCCTGCCCCAGCGGGGACACCGGGCGCCCGCGAAGAGCGGATTCCGCTCAAGGGCATTCGCAAGGTTATCGCGGAACGGATGGTCCAGTCCAAGCGCACAGCCCCCCACGTCACCACGGTGGACGAAGTGGACATGACTGCTCTGGCCGCTTTCCGGAGCCGGGCCAAAGAGCTGGCCGCCAAGAAGGGCATAAAGCTCTCCTTCCTGCCCTTCTATTTCAAGGCCCTGGCCGCCGCTCTGAAGGAGTTCCCCTACCTGAATGCCTCCATCGATGACGAGAAGCAGGAGATCGTGCTGAAGAAGGAGTACCACATCGGCTTCGCCCTGGACACTGAGGCAGGGCTTTTGGTGCCTGTGGTGCGGGATGTGGACCGCAAGTCGGTCTTCCAAATCGCCCGGGAGATGGAGGATCTGATCCAACGGGGCCGGGCGGGCAAGCTGAAGCCGGATGAACTGAAGGGCAGCACCTTTACCGTCTCCAACCAGGGCTCCATTGGCGGGCTCTACTTCACTCCAATTATCAACTGGCCCGAAGTGGCCATCCTGGGCATCGGCAAGGCGCAGGACCGGCCTGTTGTGCGGGAGGGACAGGTGGTGATCCGGAAGATGGCTTACCTGGCCCTCTCCTTCGACCACCGGCTGGTGGACGGCGGCACGGCGACCCGCTTTATGAACCGGCTGATTCAACTGCTGGAGGATCCGGACCTGCTGATGATGGAGGCGATGTAGCCATGGTCATGGGCCAGTCGAAGATCGGCACAGACGTCCTGGTCATCGGTGCGGGGCCCGGCGGGTATGTGGCGGCTGAACGGGCCGCCCAGCTGGGCCTGGCGGTGACTCTGGTGGAATCTACCCATCTGGGCGGCACCTGCCTGAACGTGGGCTGCATCCCCTCCAAGGCGCTGATCTCCGTGGGCGACCTGCTCCACAAGGTAAAGGCTGCAGAGGAGCGGGGTCTCAAGGTGAACGGCTCGCTGGAACTGGACTTCGCCAAGACGCAGGCGTGGAAAGATACCAAAGTGATCAAACGGCTGACCACAGGTGTGGCCAGCCTGATGAAAGCGGCAGATGTGGAGGTGGTGCGGGGGACGGCCCGCTTCACCGATCCCCACACAGTTCAGATCGACGTGGAAGGCGGTCCCGCCGCCATCTACGGGTTCAAATACGCCATCATCGCCACCGGCTCCCGGCCGGTCAATCCTTCCTTCTTTTCTGTCGACGGCAGGGATGTGGTCGACTCCACCGGCGCACTCGCCTTTACGGAGGTGCCCAAGAACTTCGTGGTAGTGGGCGGCGGCTACATCGGCGTAGAGCTGGGCATCGCCTACGCAAAGCTGGGGGCCAGCGTCACCATCGTGGAGGCCACAGAACAGCTGCTGCCCGGCACCGACCCGGACCTGGTGGCCGTCCTCATGCGGAAGCTCAGGCGGTTGGGAGTTACCGTCATGCTGCAGTGTAAGGCTGCCGGCGGCATTCAGGACGGTAAGGTGAAGGTGACCGACTCCGAGGGCAAGGTGCAGGAGGTACCGGCGGATAAGGCTCTGGTATCGGTGGGGCGCCGCCCCTACACGGAGGGACTGGGCCTGGAGCAGGCCGGGGTCAAGGTGGATGAGAAGGGCTTCATTGTGGTGGACAGCCAGCAGCGGACCAGCGTCAGCCACATCTTCGCCGTGGGGGATGTCTGCAGCCCTGTGATGCTGGCCCACAAGGCCAGCGCCCAGGGCCGGGTGGCAGCGGAGGCCATCGCGGGTCTGCCCAGCTATGCGGACTGGCAGACGGTGCCCGCCGTCGTCTTTACCGACCCGGAAATCGCCTACGTGGGCCTTACTGAGAAGGAGGCCAGAGAGAAGGGCTACGACGTGGTGGTGAGCAAGCACATGTTCACCGCCGTGGGACGGGCCCTTACCATGGGCGAATCAGACGGATTGGTGAAGCTGGTGGCGGACCGGCAGACGGGGGTGCTCCTGGGTGCGCAGATGTGCGGGCCCGAGGTTTCGGAGCTGATTGGCGAGGTTACCCTGGCGCTGGAGATGGGCGCCCAGGTGACGGATTTGGCCCTCACCCCACATTACCATCCCACCCTATCTGAAGGCATTCTGGAGGCTGCCCACAGCCTGCTCAGGAACATCGAGAAGACTGGCAAGGGCAAATAAGACGAAGGGGTTGTCCCGCCGTCATCATCGATGACGGTGGGGACAACCCCTTCTGCTGCTACAGGCTGAACACGGCGCCTGGTGCGCACTGCGCCTGCGAGAGGGCCATGTCGAAGGCCTGCAGGGCGGTCCGGGCGGCGTAGGGATGGTGCCGGTCGTACGCGCTCCAGATGGCAGCCCGCATGGCGTCGGCCTCCAGGGGCGCCAGGAGGCGTACGGCGGCTGCCAGGACAGGGATCAGCGGGTCGGCCCCGGCTTCCTCCGCGATCCCGTCTGCATCCACCGTAGCCACCAAAGCGTGAGAGAGGGCGAGGTCAGCCTGCACAACCCGAGCTGGCCGGGCGCTGGCAGCCACCAGAGCGGTGGGGATGGCGCCGCACGTTGGGGACGTGACGGACGCCACGCTGGTGGGTGCCAACAGCAGATAGATCTCAGCCGGCGCATCTGCTGGCCAGTGGGGGCAGTCAGCCTTCAGCCCATCCTGGAGGGGTTCCGGTCGGCAGCCCAGCCGCTCCAGGCAGTTGGCCAGGAGGGCAGCGGTCCACTGCCGGTCTCCGCCTGGGCGTCCCACCGGTTCACGCGTGACGATGTGAAAGTGCACCTCTCCCATATCCGGCTCCCTCCGCAGCATCTGCCCAGATTGTACGGGTCGGCTGCGCCATTGTCGCCTGAGTCTCCATGAACGGCGGCAATCTGCCCCCCGGCGGCAGCAGCAGGCGGGCGCTGGGCTGCAGTCTGCCGTTCACCGCCGCAATTTGACGCTTCATGGTGGAAAAATGTCAGGGCACCCCAGAGGGGTGCCAAGGGGCGTAGGGCTGTTCAGCGGCGGACTGGCAGGCCCAGCTGTTCGAGGCGAATCTGCATGGCCTGGTGGGATACGTTAAAGTGCTTCACCAGTGCGTCGATCCTGCCGCCCACCACCCGGTACATGGCCCGCAGGGGCCGCTCCGGCATCAGCAGTGCGCCCGCAAATCGGTTGGCCTCCGCCTCCCGCCTGAGGTGCTGGGCCACCGAAGTAGGGGCAGCAGCGGGCACCCGTGCCACCTCCATGTCCGTTCCCGTGCAGGTGAACAGGGCGGTGCTGCCGCCAGGTGCGCAGTGCAGCACGAAGTGGCCGATTTCGTGGGCGATGGAGAACCGCTGCCGGTGGGGATGGTGATGCTCTTCCACCGCAATAAGCCGGGCTTCGGCATCTAGGAAACCCGCGTACTGCCGGCTGCCCACCCTCAGGTCCGAAACTCGCTGCACCCCCAAGCCGAAGAGCAGGCTCCCGATCAGTTCCACATCCACCTGGTAGCCGTTCCATGGCTCTCCCAGGGCTCTGATTTCCGCCTCGGCGGCCTCCAGCACCCTGGCGGCCTCCTGCTCGGCCCGCAGGAACTCGGGTGCCATCTAGCTCTCCTCCGGTGGACGGCGTGCGGCCTCCTGCACTCGCTTCCGCAGCGCTTCCCGCTCGGCATCGCTGCTGGTCTCCCGGTCGCGGGTGAAAACGGCGGCAGGGCCGCTGCTGCGGGTGAGGGCGTCGAGGGAAGTAAGCCGCCGAATCTCCTTGAGCAGGGCGGTAAAGGGCGCCGCTACCCGGGAGGCCAGCTGCCGAATTGCGGCGTTGTCAAGCTGTTCTACGGGCGTTTCTTCCTGGGAAAGCCGCCAGATCGCGTCGACGGGCAGTCCGGAGTGGCGGGCCTGCTCTTCAGGGGTGAGTCCGGCTTCCGCCTGCTCCCGCCGGAACAGCTCTCCGACGGAGGTGGGCCGGGCAGCCGGCGCCAGCTGGCGGAACAGGCCGTGGGCGAAGCTGCGGCTCTGCGCTTCGGCCCGCCGCCAGCGCCTTTCCTGCTCAAGCTGCAGCATTACGGGCAGCAGTTCCTCCAGTTCCGTCCTGTACTCTGGATGGGCGGCTGCAAAGGCTTTCACGTCCAGGCGGCCGTCTCGCTGCAGGCGCTCCTGCGCTTCGGCCACCACCGCTTCTATGGGCCTTGTCATGCTGCGCTTCCTCCTCCGGGATATCCCATGGCAGTCAGCTGCCGCCGCAGTTCCTTGAGACCCCGATAATAGTAGTTCTCCACCCGTTTTTCGATGTCGCCCTCTGGCTTCACCAGCCCTTCGGCCACCAGGAGGGATGCTGCCTCCCGGTTCGACCGGCCCTCCAACTGCCGGGCGACAATCACCAGGCGATAATGGTCCGGCAGGCGGTTCAGCGCTTCGCGCAGGATCTGTCCGGCTTCGGAGCGAACTGCCTCATCAGCGGGGTCGGGGGTGGGGGCAGCCTGCTGCTCCAACAGCGGTGGGCCGTCGCCGGCCTCTTCCTCCAGTGTGGCTGCTTCCCGGGATCGCCCCCGCCGGCGCAGTTCGTCAACAAGCCGCCGCTTCAGCAGGGTCCAGAAGAGGGCGGCGAAGGAATCCGGCTGACCCCGGGAGAGGCTCTGAACCAGGCTGGCCCAGACGTTCTGCATGATATCCTGCGCGAGGTCAGGGTCCTGGATCTGACGGCGGAGGTACCGGAACCCCCTGCCGTGGTACCGGTCCACCAGAGCCGTCCAAGCTTCTTCGCAGCCTGCCAGCGCTTCGTTCAGCAAGGCTTCATCCGTGAGGGCTGTTACCTGGTCCAACCCGGTACGACCTCCTTGCCTATACATAGCGTCGCTGTGGGGGGATCGACTCCTCGCTGGACTGAGGAATTCTGGCTGGCTGCGCCGGAACCCTTTTTGTCAGCGCAAATGCGAAAGGTCCGCCTCCCTCCGGGGGAAGCGGACCAGACATGCAGCCAGCAGCACATCAGAGCGCTGAGACCCGCCAGACGCTGGGACCCGGGCAGTGGACCAGGTACCCCTCCGGCTCTTCGCTGGGAATGCCCAAGGCGGCCGCGGTGACATAGGGCCTGAGCGCCCGCAGCAGGGCCGGGTAGGCCGCCTGCCTGGGCGTGGCCGCCGGGTGGCGGAAAAGCAGGCGGGTGCCGGGCTCCAGCTCGCAGGTTTCGGAACCTTCCACCATGACGGCCTCCACAGGGCGCAAATCGACTGCGTCTGCCAGTTCGAGCAGCAGGGTTACTTCGGATCGATCCAGTTCTGAGATAATGTCCTCAACGCTGTTCAACCGCACGGTGTGTCCCTCCCGGGCCGGGTCCGTATATCGGTCCGTACTACTGTCTATAATTCTGGCTTACCTGCTTCCTCCCTGCCCGCCGGACGAACCCCGGTGCGCAGTTTTGCGTGGTAAGTGCTCCTGCGTTTATACTCATTGCGAAAACGATCTACGGGAGGAGGGTTATGCCTTGCCGGATCGGATCCTGGTGGTGGACGATGACGTGAAGATCACTTCTTTCCTCCGCCGCAGTCTAGTTCTTGAGGGCTTCACGGTAACCACGGCCAACAGCGGCGCCGAGGCCCTCCGGCATGTGGCCCAGGAAGCGCCTGACCTGATGATTTTGGACATCATGATGCCGGGTATTGACGGCATGGAAGTCTGCCGTCGGGTGCGCGCAGCCGGCGAGCGATTTCCCATCCTCATGCTGACCGCCCGGGATGCCGTGGCAGACCGGGTGAGCGGGCTGGATGCCGGCGCTGACGACTACCTGGTAAAGCCCTTTGCCCTGGAGGAGCTGCTGGCCCGGGTCCGGGCGCTTCTGCGCCGGGCCCAGCCCGCAGCCAGCGAGGAACCTGGGGGAACAGTGCTGCGCTACGCAGACCTCTCTTTGGATACGGCCACGTGGGAGGCCAAGCGGGGCGAACGGCGCTTCGACCTCACCGCCAAGGAGTTCGACCTCCTGCTCTTGTTCCTCCAGCATCCCCGCCAGGTGCTGACCCGCGACACCCTGATGGAGAAGGTCTGGGGCTACGACTTCAGCGGTGAGAGCAATGTACTGGAAGTCTTCATTAAGAACCTCCGGCAGAAGATGGAGGCCGGCGGCGAGCCGCGCCTGATCCAGACGGTCAGGGGCGTCGGGTATGTCTTAAAGGAGTGACCCTTTCGTGTCCTTCAGGCTGCGGCTGACGCTCCTCTACTCAGGGCTTCTCGCCGGTGCGCTGGCGCTCTTTGCCACGCTCCTCTACGGTGTACTGCAGTGGGCTTACGTGAACACGGTGGATCGGACCCTCGAGCAGGTGGCAGGGCGGGTGGCCCAGTACTACCAGGTCTCAGGCATGCTGCCCCGGCTCGACGGCCTGGGCGACCGTTCCACGTTCATCCTGGTGCGCATCGATGACACCCCGGTGGCGCAGTCCGGCAACTTTGAGGGGCTCTTCCCCCTGCCGGCCCGTGCCCAAAGGGGACAGGCGGTCTTTACCACAGAGACAGACGCTAAGGGGGAAGCCTACCGCCTCTACACGCTGCCGCTGCGCTTCGGGTCATCTTACCTGTACGTGCAGGTAGCCTATACCCTGCGCTTGCTGGGCATTGCCCAGTCGTGGATGCTGCAGCCCATCATGTTGAGCGCCTGCCTCTTCGTGGCGTTGGGCGCCCTGGGCGTCTGGTTCGTCGCCTGGAAGGCGATTTCGCCGGTGGAGCAGGTGGCCCGGGCTGCCCGGAACATCGGCCAGTCCGGCGACCTCACCCTGCGGGTGCCGTACAGGGGACCGTACGACGAGATCGGCATCCTGGTGCGCACGTTCAACGACATGCTCGATCGGCTGGAAGGGCTTTACGCCAGGCTGGCCGCCTCGGTGGATGCCCAGAAGCGCTTTGTGGCAGATGCTTCCCACGAGCTTCGGACGCCGCTTACCATTATCCGCGGCAACATCGACTATCTGAAGCGGGCCGGCACGCTGGACGAGGAAGCCCTGGCCGACATGGCTTCCGAAGCCGAGCGGATGTCCCGGCTGGTGGAAGAGATGCTGACCATGGCCCGGGCCGATGCCGGCGAAACCGTGACGCTGAAGCCCGTGCTGCTGGGGCCGCTGGTGCGGGACGCCTGCCGCAAGGCCCAGGCCATGCCCCACCAGGTGGAGTTTCGGACTGAACTGCCAGAGGCGCTGGATCGGATCTCTGTGCTGGGCCATGAGGAGTGGCTCCGCCGGGCGCTGTTGATCCTGATCGACAACGCGTTCAAGTATACGCCCTCCGGCAGCGTGACGGTGCGGGCGGGGCGCCAGGGCAGCGGCGTGGTGATCCAGGTGGTGGATACCGGCGTGGGGATCGCACCGGAGGATCTGCCCCATGTGTTCGATCGCTTCTACCGGGCGGACAGGGCCCGGAGCGGCGGCGGCGCCGGGCTGGGGCTTGCCATCGCCAAGTGGACGGTGGGCGTGCACGGCGGACGGATTCTGGTGGAGAGCGAGCAGGGCAAGGGGAGCACCTTCAGCATCTGGCTTCCGGTGGATCGTGGAGAGGCAGGTTCTTAGTTTCTCCTCAGGATCTGTTCAGCTTTGCTTCAGCCTTTGCTGACAAGATGGTAACAGAGATCTGAAGGAGGGATGTCCGCTATGCTGGATGACGATAAGAAATGGGAACAGCCCACAAGCGGTGGCCCTGAGCCCCTGCAGGAGGATCTGCAGTCCGATCGGCCCAGAGCGGCGGAGGACCCGGTAATGGCCCTGCCCGAAATTCCGCTGGCGGCGGAGGGGGCAGGCAGTGAGCAGAGACACTACGCAGACGCGTCGGAGCCGCCTCGCAACGGCCGCAGCGGCGGCTGGCGGCGGTTTGCTGCCGCACTCGCTTTGGTGGCCATGGGCGCTGGTGTGGGCAGCGCCACTACATGGGGGCTGACCCGCAGCACACAGGAGGAGAAGCTGCCCATCGGCGTAAAGGCTGACGAGCAGACTACGACCATTCCGGTGGCTTCCGTTTCGGACGTCAACGGCCTGCTGCCGGCTATTTATAAAAAGGTAGTCCCGTCTGTGGTGATGCTGAGCGTGACCACAGACAACGGCTGGCTGCGGGGCACCAGCACGGGCTCTGGTTTCGTAGTGGACGCGTCGGGCTACATCCTCACCAATTACCATGTGATCGATGATGCCCGGTCAATCCAGGTAAAGTTTTACGACGGCACGATCCTGGCAGGCGAGGTGGTGGGCACCGATCGGTACCAGGACCTGGCGGTGGTAAAGGTAGATCCCGGCGATCGGGGCCTGGTGCCTGTTACGCTGGGCGACTCGGATGCGGTGCAGGTCGGTGAACTGGCTGTGGCCATCGGTTCTCCCTTTGGCCAGGAGTTCACCATGACCGCCGGCATTGTTTCGGCCGTTGACCGGCAGGTCCAGGAGGCCAACAATCCGTTCGCGATTCCTGGAGCGATTCAGACCGACGCCGCCATCAACCCCGGAAACTCCGGCGGTCCGCTGCTGAACAGCCGTGGCGAAGTGATCGGCATCAACACCCTGATTGAGACCGGCTCCACAGGGCTGCAGGCCAACGTGGGCATCGGCTTTGCTGTACCCATCAACGCCGCCAAGAATGCCCTGCCCAAACTGATGAAGGGCGAGCGCGTGGAACATCCGTGGCTGGGCGTCAGCATGGGCACCATGAGCCAGGCGCTGGCCCAGCAGATCGGCAGCACCGTCACAGAGGGCGCCCTGGTGAGCGATGTGTATGATGACAGCCCTGCAGAGAAGGCTGGTCTGCGCCCGGCTGCGTTCAACCGGCGGGGTGAACTGGTATCGGCAGACGTGATCATCCAGGTGGACGATGTGACTGTGAAAGAGGCCGATGACGTGGTGGAGTACGTCCAGAAAAAGAAGGTAGGCGATACGATTACGCTGAAGGTGGTGCGGGGCAGCGAAACCCTGACGCTGACGGCCACACTGGCGGCCCGGCCCAGCGACCTCATCGAATAGTGGCCGTGAGGCTTTTGGGTACCCTACCTGTTGAAGGAGGGATACCCGTGAAAGAGCCCAAACAGAAGCGCAGGGCGGCGTCCGGCGCTGACGAGGAGCGCCGCTTTAAGGGCGACTCTTCTCCGGGGCGCGGCGCCGATTCGCTGGTGAGCATGGACAACCCCGACGACTCACAGTTGGGTGCGGACCGTGTGGAGAGCAGGAACCCGAAACAGCAGATGTGAACGGGAAGCGCCATCGTGCTTGAGCACGGTGGCGCTTTTGCGACCTTGGGTGGTTCTTGGGCCGGCAGTACGCCGGCAGCAGTGCATGACATTCTGTCGCCTGCACAGACTATGCCCTGTCCCCGTTCTGCTCACAATCCCGTGGAGGTGAGGGGCACATGGCCAGGCGCATCGCGGTGCAAGAGGGGCTCACCAACGTGGTGCAGGCACTCCAGGAAGAGGGCTTTGAGGTCACCAAACTGACCGAGGGCCGGCTTCCCGACGTCGCTGCCGCAGTCGTCTCAGGCATGTCCACCAACTTCATGGGCATCGCCGACACAGACGGCAACAAGATGCCGGTGATTGAGGCTGCTGGCCGCACCGCACAGGAGATTGTGGACAGCGTCCGATACGCCGTGGAACTGCAGCAATAGCCGGTCCGAGGGGAGGGGGCTGCTGTGGCGCTTCTGGAGATCAGCGTGGTGCCAGTAGGGACGGAAAGCCCCAGCATCTCCAGCTTCGTCGCTCGAGCCTGCAGGGAAGCGCAGCGCAACGGCATCAAGTACCATGTGACGCCGACCTCTACCGTTTTGGGGGGGGACCTGCCCGCACTGCTGCACGTTGCCCAGCAGATGCATAACGCAGCATTCCAGGCCGGTTCCCGTCGGGTTGTGACCAACATCAGCATCGATGACCGGCGGGATCAGGAACTCACCATGGAGCAGAGCGTGGAGACCGTTCACAGCGAGATTTAGCAGGGGGCAACAGCGAAAAGGAGCACCACAAACGGTGCTCCTTTTTCGCAGGCGGGAGCCGTGCTCCGCCGTGCAGCCTACCGCTCGATCCGCTTGATGCCGGGCTTCGGCCCCTTCTCCTTCGGGATGAAGGTTTCGCAGAGTGTGTGGTTGGACTGCAGGGCCTCGCCCCCCAAAGTGCCGACCTCCATGTTGGTATTGCGCATGGCGGCCGGGTTCGTCTTCACCATGATCTTCTCCGCGAAGCAGAGGTCGCCAGTGCCGTAGTAGAAGCAGCTGTTGACCGTGCAGTAAATCTGCTGCTGCGCCACGTTTTCACCCCCTCCCGGGGTTAGTGTCGGTCGAAGTCGCCGCCTTCATCCCCGGGTTTTGTGGGTGGTATCACTTTCTGCGTTCAGCCTCTTGAACTTCCGAGGCCGATTCGGTATTCTTGGGGAGGTTGCTCACATCCTGTAGGTCGTATCATCACATGCTTCGTCATTTCATCCAAAATGCGTCACCGCAGGATGTTGACATCGAGACCGGTACCTGTTACACTTCGTGCTATTGCGAGAGCCAACTTTCCGGCCATCCAAATTACGGAGGTTGAGACGCTCAACACTGGCTTGATTCACAACAGGAACCTAGTACGCCTTAAAGGGTTGGGGCTTCGATGAGAGTGCCCGACTTTTCCCCCGTTGGCGTAACGATGGTCCCGTCTAGCTTGAGAGGGCTAGAATTATTTACCAAGGGGGAGTACGTCATGGCTTACTCTACGTACGGCAGGCACATCGCCATGGATCTTCGGGAGGTTTCGTTCGAAAAGCTCAATGATGCCGAATTTCTCAGAGAAGCCATGGTAGAGGCGGCTCATCGATGTGGAGCCACCATCGTGGGGGAGAACTTTATTAGGTTTCAACCCCAAGGCGTAACTGGAGTTCTTGTCCTCTCAGAATCCCACCTGTCCATCCACACCTATCCCGAAGAAGGGTTCGCGGCCATCGACTGCTACACGTGCGGCACGACCGTTGATCCCGAAATTGCCTGCGATTACCTCAAGGCCGTGCTGGGCGGCACAGTGGTCGGCTACAGGGCGCTGCAGCGGGGCTCGGGTGAAATCATCGACCTGCCGAAGCTCCGGCTGGCTGCAGCAGCCAACTAAATAGCGAAAGTTACGCGAGGCTTCCCACCGGAAGCCTCGTTTTTGTTGCCCCGTCGCTTTCTCTGTCGATTCCTGCGGTGAAATGAGCAGGGAAAAGAAAATATAAGTTGAATAGGCTGAAAAGACAAAAGGCGATGGGGGAGATGGATGAACGCTCATATTGGAGTAATCTCGCCCTATCCGGCGTTCACCGAGGTGGTAAAGAGGCTCGCCCGCGAACTCTCTCTGCCTATTCGGGTAGAGCAGGCTGTGCTGGCGGGCGGTGTGGCGGTGGCAAAGCACTGGGAGGAAGAGGGCATCCAGGTGGTGGTGGGAAGAGGCCCCACCGCAGTGATGATGAAGCGGGTCCTGCGGGTACCGGTGGTGACCATCAACATTACCGCCTACGATGTGATGGAAGCGCTGTTCCGGGCCGCCCAGGAAGGCCGGCGCATCGCTTTCACCGACTACGATCTAAAGCGGCGCCAGTATGACCTGGCGCACCTGGGTAAGATGCTGCACATCGATTTCGAACCCTTCCTTTATAAGGATGTGGCAGATCTGCGGGCGAAGATCAGCGAGGCGGCCCGACGTGGGTTCGACGTGGTTGTGGGCACCGGCGCCTGCATACCGCCTATGGTGGAGGAGCGGGGGCTGAAGGGCATTCTCGTGCACTCCAGTCAAGAGGCCATCCACGACGCCCTGATGCAGGCCCGGAACCTGATTGAGCTGAAGCTGCAGGAGCGGGCCCGCACCGAAACTGTCCAGGTGGTGGTGGACCTTTCCAGCAACGGCATCCTCGCGCTGGACCGGCAGGGCCGGGTTCACATCTTCAACCGGGCGGCGGAGCGGCTGTTTGGCTGCCAGGCGTCGGAACTGGTGGGCCGCACGCCGGCGGAACTGCGCACAGCCCATCCCTGGGTGGCAGATCTGGTGGGCGACGGGGAAGAGGCGGTGGACGAACTGGTCCGCTCCGGCGAGAGCGCCTTTGTAGTCTCCCGCAAGCCGGTGCGGGTCTCCGCCCACGACCGGAGCCTGGTGGTTACCATTCAGGCAGCCCAGCAGATTCGGCAGCTGGAAGCGAAGATTCGGCGGGAACTCTCAGACCGGGGGCTGGTGGCCCGCTACTCCTTTGCCGACCTGAAGGGCAGCAGCCCTGCGCTGATGGAGACGGTGACCCGCGCCCGCAAGTACGCCCAGTCGGACCTGACGGTGCTGATTACCGGCGAAAGCGGCACCGGCAAGGAGGTGCTGGCCCAGGCGATCCACAACGCCAGCCCCCGGGCGGCAGGGCCCTTCGTGGCCGTCAACTGCGCCGCCATTCCGGAAAACCTGCTTGAGAGCGAACTCTTCGGATACGAAGAGGGCGCCTTTACCGGCGCCCGCAAAGGCGGTGCCCAGGGGCTCTTCGAAGTAGCCCACGGCGGCACGCTGTTCTTGGATGAGATTGGCGAAATGCCGGTGAACCTGCAGGCACGGCTCCTGCGGGCCCTGCAGGAGCGCCGGGTGCGGCGGGTCGGCGGCACCCGCCTCATTCCCGTCGACGTTCGGGTAATCGCCGCCACCAATCGGGACCTGGGGCGGATGGTCCGGGAGGGCCGGTTCCGGGAGGACCTCTATTATCGCTTCAACGTATTGACTCTGCGCCTGCCGCCGCTCAGGGAGCGGACAGGCGACCTCCCGGTATTGGTGCGGGCCATTCTGCAGCGCCTGGGCTGCCCACCCATGCCGGAGCGGGCATGCCGGCTGCTGGAAACCTACGAATGGCCCGGCAACGTGCGGGAGCTGGAAAACTTCTTACAGAAGTATGCTTTGCTGGTGGAGGACGCGGCGGACCCTGCTGCACTGGTGGCTTCCATGCTGGAGGAGGCCCAGCGCATGCACAGCAGGCCGGCGGGTGCGGATTGGGACGGCAGCACCGGTGCCGTCACGGTTACAGTCGGCACCCTGGCGGAGATGGAGCGGGAGATTTTGGTAAAGCTGGACGCCGCCA
>ENA-OWPA01000403-OWPA01000403.1-bioreactor-metagenome-genome-assembly--contig:-NODE-403-length-61371-cov-30.420580_pt1 | contig 61371 bp, 50 predicted proteins | sample MGYA00238139_ERZ651803 | MGnify/ENA primary metagenome ERZ651803 (study PRJEB26909, sample SAMN07631231) | bioreactor metagenome | isolation source: Switchgrass digestor | place: USA: Dartmouth...
ATCGCACTAAACTCTGGATACTTATAGTTTAAAGAGTTTTGCCAACCAATAAGTATAACACGATGTCTGTTCTGCAAAACACCAAAATCTGAGGCATTTAATATTTTATAATCAAGGTTATAGCCTGCAAGTCTGAATTCTTTTTGCATATCTTCAAAATATAATCCTTTATTTGCAGTCAGAACACCTGGTACATTTTCAAAAACAAACATTCTTGGTTTATATTTTAGAAGGACTTGACAGTAAAGTTTATAAAGAAAGTTTCTCGGATCACCAATCATTTTATTCTCTTTTGCTTTTCTAGCTCTGCCTGCAAGAGAATAAGCCTGGCACGGGGGCCCACCAACAACTAAATCAACTTTTTCTATACCTTTCTGGTTCATTATCCTGTCTATTCTACTAAAAATATAATCCATACTTTCATCGCTCAGTTTTTCATTAATTACTGTATCCAAGAGCGATGCAGGGACTATATTATATAATTCATTCCTGCTTATTTCACCCCCAAGGTATCTATAATAATCTATTAATTTATTCTGTTCTTTGAGATAATAGTAACATAACCGTGTTTTTAATGTAAAACACGCATCTTCGTTCATCTCTATATGAGCAATTGCATTAAAACCGTTTTTCAGGAATCCTTCTGACAAACCGCCTGCACCGGCGAATATATCTATATATGTTAATTTACTCATTTTCCTTTCCTTTAGAGTACATTAATTTAAACTTTTATTACCCTTTGCAGATAAAACACACTTATTTGTGTTTATCATCTATATACATAATTCGACACAACAATAAAAATTCCTTTACCACCACAGCGGATTCTGCATAACAGGTTTGTAAGGAACAACATCTATCTTTTTCAGGTCCAGCCATGCCATGGCTTCCTCTATTTCGCAGCTGAAATCGCCTTTGACAATAGGAAAATGATGCTGGAATCGCTGTACAAGTACCGTGTTGACAAAGTCCAACGCAGAAACCGGCTGGTTATTTATTTTTAAATTTCCTGCCCAACCGCGGGACCCGCAGAAACTCGGTTTATCATAATCAACAAAACTGCCGGTTGCCAGAAACATTGAATCGCATTCCCCTGTTAAACGCGCACTCGTAAATGGACCTGAATCAAATACCATGTCACGTACCGTACCTGTGCCGGATACTTCTTTTTCGTGCGGCTCATGCGGTGTTCCTGAATAATTCAGTCCAAGGCTGAAACCGTTCTTTTCACAGAAACGCTTGCTCGCAGGGCCACAATGCCAGAACAGAACAGTATCATCCTTTTCATCGAAAGCTGACATGTCCATTAGCATAGTGGTATCATCGGCAATATATTTAAGCAACAGCATGCTGATGGCACTTGTCAGATCGCCTTCACAGGCAGCAACTACACCTTTATCGTTAATTTCTCCTACGACAGCACAGACACTGTAAAGATAATCATCCTGGAACTTTGGCCAGCAGCTTATTGCAACAGCATTATAGCCATATTTGGCAAGAAAGGCCTCATACGCCAATGAAAAGCGCGCATTGACCTCCATCATTTTCTTAGCCGTGGGGTGAGTAAATCCTTTGGCTTCTGCCGTTTCTGCCGCAATGCGTGCATTTATGTCTTCTGCTTTCATGCCATCAGCCAGTCTCTTTATCTCATCATACTCATGAAGGCGGTTAATGCGAATGCCGTCAAAAAGGCGTATTAGATTCCGTTCATCATCATAAAGATCATCAAAACCGGGCGCAATGCCGCCAATCAAGGCAACGCTGGACTGCTTCATTTTCTTGATGGCACTTAATGCACGTACGGTTATATGGAATCTGTCGATGAACAGCGGATCTTCCACATCTCCGAAAAACCATTTTAAGTGGACCCTATAGTCTTTCAGATAGTGACCGATAATTGAGGAATACATGTTGATGCCGCATAAAGAATTAAAGGGTACCGCTCCTTCCACAGAACCCTCGGGGATAGCCCACAATCCCAGCCTTGCGTTCTTTATGCGTGCGAAAATCGGAGCCAGGAAACCGGCTGAGAAACTCGTTGTCTGCAGCAAAATAAAATCAACCTTCTCCTCTTCCAATGCTTTTGCTGCAATATATGCATCATCTGCTGTAATCACATCGCGGTCATATATGTACAAATCAAAATCCAGCTCTTTTGCAAGTGTTGAAAGTTTTTCAGCGCTCTTACGAAATGCTGCCTTTTTATCACCTGGAAAGCTTAGCTGAGATGTGCTAACCACTCCGACTTTAAACTTATTCATCATGATTCCACCTCGATATGATTTACATTATTGCATGAGCAGATATGACTTCAATATTACTTCTATCAAGAATAGTACCCATAAATCAGGCTTTATTAACCAGTAAAAGCACCTGCTCCTGCTAATTCTCATTAGAGCCATATATGTTGCTGAATATATATATCTGGATTTTTATCCAATAAAATAATCAATAAAACAAAACCTTTCATATCCGCTCAAAAAGGCGGCATGAAAGGTTTTAGAATCAGGAGGTTTCAAATATCCCGGCCTGGATCAGGATCTCTTCGTCAGAGATTAACATGCTATGCGGTTTTTAATCCTCGTGGTCAGCCCTGACAGGTTGAAGCATTCCACGTATTTTCCGATTGATTTCTTCAGATTGCTTATTACTATTTCGTGAGGATTGAGGCCCAGTTCACTTAAATTATTATACATGCGCATTCTTTCCTGTTTTACTGCGGGATTGTCAAATGTGTAATGGCCGCAAATCTCAGTGATGAGATGACTTATCTTTTCATCTTTTAAAATGTCGTCAAGTGAAAGATTTGCCAGTTCTCCGCCCAGCCATTTCTTCCATCGTCCGCTTTTGATTGACTCCTGCTGTATGGTTTTTACGAAGTTTGATTTTTCCTTAATTCTGTTTCTTTCAAACATATAATTTTCTATATCGGCAAGCATAAGGCATGCCCGTGTCTCCACCACTCCAAATTCCGGAGCCACGTTTGTAGCCGTAATTCCCAGCAATGGATGCATGTATAATATTTTCTCGGACAAATAGTCACCATTATGTTCCTTAAGCCCTACCGAATATTTCTTTGCTGCATCTGAAAGGCGCTGTGCCGTGTCTCCGTCAAAATGCCCTATGTTTTCAGTATTTCTTGTAAGCGTGCCTGTCTGCCCCACAATGAAAACCGGAGACGGGAGCCCTTTGGCCGACAGCCTGGAATTGAGTTCCTTAATAAAGTCCATGTATATATCTACCGATGTCAAACCTCCGTTGGTTTCTTCAGTACCCACCTCGTAAGCAACCGGAGGCAAATCTCTTTTCTTTCTTTCGCTTTCTATATACTCGATTAACTCTACTGTATAATCGAGAACCAGGTCTATTGGCACAACACCTTCGTAATGGGGATTTTTTGTGGGGTCTATGTGCAGCAGGTCAAATCCGGCCAACAAGTCCGCAAGATATGATTCCTTAGCCAATTGCATGGCTTTTTCCGGAGGAAGCTTTTCATTTCTTTCATTATCCCGCTGCCAGGGGCCGCCATGATCCCTGCAGATATAGTAGAGCCCTTCGAAACCTGTCTTGCTGCTTATTTTGGAAATATCGTCAACAAACCTGTATTGGTCCCAGTTGCAAACATATCCTCCGCCAAGTTCATCAGCGTCAACCTGGTTTCTGCTGGCGATAAACATCAGGGGAAAATCTTTTTCCCTGGCCAGGAGAAAGCTTGCTTCTATAAGATCAGGGGACATGGGTCCTATTCCTAAAAGGGTACATTTTAAATTCTCTTCCCTCTCAAGTTCAAACATTGCTTTCATCATGTCTGTCATCGTAATTTTTTTCATGTCAGATTACACCTCACGTAGAATATAGATTTTATACGATATCATAACTGTCTTATGATAACTTTTTCAGTGTCAATAACGCAATACCTGTAAGGCCTGCATCTTCGCCAAGGTTGGCCGGCACGATAGTTATATCATCGTTAAAGCACTCATAGGTGTGCTTTTTCACTGTTTCAACCATATCCTGATAAAACAAATCCCATGCCTTTATAACTCCTCCCCCGATAACCACTATATCAGGATCGAGAAGCTGATACAAAATAGATATTCCCTGACCTAATTTTTTACCCATCTGCGACCATATATTCAGAGCAGGCTCATCGCCCTGGCGCGCGGCTAGTTCAACAGTATAGGCGGAAATGTTCTCCCCGTTTTTCTTTGCCAATTCCAATATCAAAGAAGGCTTCCCTTCGGCAACTAATTCTTCTGCCAGGTGTTTTACAGCCGTACCGGAGGCATAAGCCTCAAGACATCCTCTGTTACCGCAGGAACACTTTCTTCCGCCGTATTCTATGCAGATATGGCCCAACTCTCCGGCAGAGTCATGCCTGCCATGGTAAATTTCTTCATCTATAACAATTCCACAACCTATGCCTGTGCTTACAGTTATATAAATCACAGAATTGCATCCTTTGCCTGCGCCACGCAACGCTTCTCCATATGCTGCTGCATTTGCGTCATTTTCAAGGCAGGTATAGATTTTGAACTCATCCTGTATTAAGTCACATATTGGGACATCTTCCCATCCAAGTTTTGATGCACAGACAATTTTTCCCTGTGATACGCTCAGGGGACCTGGGGCGGCTATTCCTATTCCTGAAATTTCACTAATGGGCATACCCGATTTATCAAGCACCTGCCGGATAGAATTCTTGATCCTGTCTATGACGTTGCCAACTTCTTCATATGCTTTTGTTTCGGTCTTGACTTTTGCAATTATATTGCCCTTGTCATCACACAAAGCGGCGGAAGTTTTTGTACCTCCCAGATCCACTCCTATAACATATTTCCTTTTCACAAAATCAACTCCATTTTATCATTCTGATAAAATGTTATACCAAAATAATATTGTTTACAAAAAAATGTTGGTGATGCCGAAAAATCTACTTTTCCGACACCCCCAATACTTCTGAAAATCAGCTCTTAAGGAAGTAAAGCATCTTCCTTATTATATATGTCTAAACTATACTATGCAAATAATTTTTGCTGCTGCTTTTCGGGGCAGCCTCCCTCCAGATTCTTACAGTACATGCGTATTTGCCGGATCAAAGGATACGTATGCCGTATCTCCGATGTCGTAGATCTTCTTGTCCTTCGGATTGTAATCATGAATGATCAGCAGGTTATCATTGACCATAACATGATAAAGCTGATAAGCACCCATGAACGAAGAAACAGTCACCTTCACCGGGAAATAGCCGCTGTCGCCGATAAAAGTAGATTCAGGCCGCAGCACAATGGTAGCATCACTGTCAATCTTAAGATTCGGGCACCCTGTCATACGTATTTCAGCCCCGTATATGTCTATTATGCTGTCATCGCCTTCCTGCCGTACCACTTTGCCGCGGAGGAAGTTCGAATCCCCTATGAAATCGGCAACGAATTCATTTTTCGGACGATAATAAATTTCCTGCGGCGTACCAATCTGCTGTACGAAACCGTCCTTCATCAAAATGATTTTATCGGAGATACTCATTGCCTCGCTTTGGTCATGGGTAACATAAATCGCGGTGATCCCCGCCTTCCGCTGGATGCGGCGTATCTCGGTACGCATTATAACACGCAGTTTTGCATCCAGGTTTGACAGAGGCTCATCAAAGAGCAGCACTGCAGGCTCAACAATAAGAGCTCTTGCAAGTGCCACGCGCTGCTGCTGTCCGCCGGAAAGCTGGTTTGTCATGCGCGATTCCATTCCTGCCAGTCCAACAAGTTCAAGGATTTCGGATACTTTCCTTTTGATTTCTTCTTTCGGTACCTTGCGCAGTTTCAGGCCGTACGCCACGTTGTCAAAGATATTATAGTGCGGAAACAGAGCGTAGCTCTGGAAAACCATCGCTGTATCGCGCTTATCCGGTGTCAGTTCATCAATTCTCTCTCCGCCGAGATAAATGGAACCTTCATCGGGGCTTTCAAATCCGGCTATCATGCGCAGGGTAGTAGTCTTGCCGCATCCGGATGGACCAAGCAGGGTAACAAAGCTTCCTGGTTCAATGTCCAGCGAGACTTTGTTAACTGCATAGAAATCCTTTTTAGTCTTAGGATCAATATATATTTTGGATACGTTTTCTAGTTTAACACCTTTCTTTTCCTTAGTCATGGCTATCCCTCTTATTTACTAAAATACTTACTTGTACCGAAATGTTTTATAAACAGGTCCATAAGTGCCACAGCCGCATATACAATCACAATCAGGATGGTTGCATAAGCACAGGCCGGACCGTAGGTGCCTTTTTCAGCAAGGCTGTTAATTTGAATTGTAACCATGTTCCACCGCGGTGTAACAAGGAGAATAACAGCGGAAATTGCGGTAATACTCCTTACGAAAGTGGTTACAAGACCTGACAGGAATGAATCCTTAATCAGCGGGAGCGTTATAGTGAAAAATACTTTCGGGCTGTTTGCCCCCAGATCTATAGCAGACTCCTCAATGCTTTTGTCAATCTGCTGTAAAGCAGATATACCGCTGCGGGTACCTGTAGGCAGTGAACGTACTATAAAGACAATTATCAGGATTATGGAAGTACCATAGATTCCCTGCAATATTCCTGTATGGAACAATCCATTGGAAAAGCCGCGGATATAACCTACGCCAAGGACGGTTCCGGGTACGGCCATCGCAAGCATTGACAGTATTTCTATCAAGCCTTTTGCCTTAAATTTCTTTTTAACAACGAGATATGCAATAATCATTGACAAAACAGCTGTTATCGGAGCCGCAATTATTGACAGAAGCGAAGAGTCCTTGAAAGCACGTAATCCACCATACTGGAAAATGGACTTAAAATGATCAAGGGTCAGTGAGTAATTGCGTCCCCAAAGCTTAAAGAGCGCACCGAATACAACCATTACATACATGGCAATTACAAATACTGAAATCAATGAACACATAATTGCAAGCGGTATTGTTACCCTCTTTTCGGTGATGGGGGCTCTTCCTCTGGCTGCCTTGCCGGTAAGGGTAGCAGCCGTTTTTGATTCAATATAGTATTTCTGAATGATGAAAAGAATAATTGTCAGGGACAATAGCACAATTGCCATTGCCGCTGCACCGTTTTTATCATAAGCACCTGTTATCTGCAGGTAAATAGAAGTCGCAAGCGTATCGTAGTTGCCGCCGATCAGCATCGGATTGGCAAAATCAGCAGCAGATTCAATAAATGTTATAAGGAATGCATTCCCAAGGCCGGGAAGGATTAACGGAAGAGTTACAGTAAGAAATACCCGGAGCCGGGAAGCACCCATGTCACGGGCAGCCTCTTCCAGGGAAGGGTCGATGTTCCTCAAAAGCCCGCGCAGCATCATGTAGCACACCGGGAAAAATGTCATTGTCTGTACAATAACAATGCCCCATAAACCATAAATATTGGCATCATAGATTTTGAGCAGGTATCTTGTTACAAGTCCTGCTTTGCCGAACAAGCAGATCATGCTGAGGGACAACACAAACGGCGGTGAAACTACGGGCAGCAGCGCTACAATACCAAAAAGCTTTTCAAGAATCCTGGAACGCAGTTTCACATATACATCAACATATGCAAAAATAAGTCCAATTATGGTTGAAAAAGCGCTTGACAGCAAACCTGCCCTGATTGTGTTCCAAAATGCCGTTTTAAAACGAGCCAGCGCCAAAATACGCTGGAATATTCCAATGGTGGGTCTCCCGTTTTCTATCAGGCTGTCAACAAGCAAAATTGCCAGCGGATACAGTACGAACAAAACAAGAAATACGATCAGCAAGGCAACCGTGACAACCAGTACAGGATCGCTGAAAAACTTCGTGCGATCAAGTTTTGCACTTTGTCGCATGTTTTTATAAACCATACACAGTTCTCCAATCTATTTTTTTCCAATCATATGTCATTTATAAGGCGAAGGGATGATCGTAATCACCCCGTCGCCTTTCATACTGATAGAAAACCGTATACAGACAGATTACTCGGTCTTGAAACGATCGTCTGCGCTAACAACTTCAAAGAACCTGTTAACACGTGCTTCAGTATTAGCTTTCGCGTCTGCGAAATCGTAGTCGATACAAGCATCAAGGCTTAAATCAAAGTTCTGGAGAATCTTGGGCTGTTCAGCATTGTCAAGAACCAGGAACTGGAATGAACCGGTATCGTCTGCAAGCTCGACGCATTCAGGAGTCAGTGCGAATTCAACAAACAGTTTTGCAGCATTGGGGTGCTTGCAGCCTTCAAAGATTGAAACTGCACCAACTTCCGCTGCCGTACCGGAAGCAGGAATTGACATACCAATGTTGTCATAACCCAGGCTGATCTGGTAAACGGCATCATGCAGGAAGCCTATACCTATGATACATTCGCCGATACCTACGCTCTTGGACGGACCGCCGCCAGACTTGGTATACTGGTATACATTCTTGTCAAATGCCTTCCAATACTCTTCTGCTTTTTCCTGTCCCCACATCTGGACCGTGGCATTCAGGAACAGTTTGGCGGTGGAAGCTGTATTGGGGTTGGAGAACCAGATAAGTCCCTTATATTTTGGATCGAGCAGATCGTTCCAATCTTTCGGATAATCAAGACCCAGGCGGTCAAGCTCTTCCATATTGTAGAAGAAGCCCATAACGCCGGTATAAATTCCATACCAGTATCCGTCAGGATCACGGTACTTTTTATCAATGAGGTGTACGGCATTTTTAGCTTCATACTTCATTAAGAGGCCCTTGCTTGCCGAAACAGCCTGAGGATCTGACGTGCCGCCAAACCAGACATCAGCGGAAGGATTGCCTGCTTCCTCTTCGATCTTGGCCTGTACTTCGCCGCCAGTGAGACGCTGCCATGAAGTTTTGATTCCATATTTCTTCTGGAAAGCCTCAGCGGCTGCGTTTATGTACGGATCCTCGCATGAACCGTATATAATCAGTTCACCTTCGGCTTTAGCCGCTTTGATCAGTTCTTCAAAATATGCCTCATCACCTGAAGCAGGAGATGATGGGTTTGATGAATCGGACGAATTGGAAGAACCATTGGTGGATTGTGAAGGTGCTGGGGTTGCAGTATTTTGTGGTGTTGTGTCCTTGCCGCATGCGACCAGGGACAGGACCATCAGAACTGCAAGTCCTAATGACAATAACCTTCTCAGTTTCATAAATAATACATCCTCCTTTTTTATAACTTTAAATTTTAATCTTTTATTTTTTATTTCGATACCGCAATGCCGGAGATTTTCATCCCGTTATTCTGACATGGCAGAAGAACGGTCCAACATAAATACGGTATTCCATCATTTATACAGGCTTGCCTTTCCTGCTGTGTGGAACAATTCCATCTTCTTTCTCATTACGGCCTTCATTGCGTCAATGCATGGCGGATAAATTTCCGTAGGGTCGTAAACTTTCGGGTTACTAAGCACCTCTCTGCATTTGTCATAGAACGCACGCTTGATATCGCTTGAAATGTTCAGTTTGGATATACCCATAAGGCAAGCTTGCTCAATCTCATCATCGGGATTATCCGATCCTCCATGCAGAACAAGCGGAACCGAAACCTTGTTACGGATCTCATCAAGCAGGTCCAGTCTTAACTTCGGAGTAAGCCCTTTCGGATATAATCCATGGCGGGTACCGATGGAAACCGCAAGAGCATCAACGCCGGTTTCTTCAACAAAACGCTTTGCTTCGTCGGGATCTGTATAGTGGATTTGGCTGTCATTCATTGAGCCGACTCTGCCAAGCTCGGCTTCAACCGAAACACCTGCTGCATGCGCGGCTTCAACAACTTTCCGTGTCTGCGCGACGTTTTCCTCAAAAGGCATGGCCGAGCAGTCAATCATTACCGAGGTGAAACCGCAGGCAATTGCATGCATGATTTCTTCAAAACTGGAACCATGGTCCAGATGGATACATACGGGAACTTTAGCCCTATGAGCCTCTTCCAAGACTGCTGCGGTGAAACTGTCCCTGGTCATGCGAAGCTCAACGGGATGAATCTCTATTATTACAGGAGCATTCAGTTCTTCAGATGTTTCAATGGCAGCTTTCAGAATCATGCTTGTGCTTGTGTTAAATGCAGGTACTGCGAACTTGTATGTACGCGTAGGTTTTAAAATTTCATCCAATGTACAAAGCATATGTCATTCTCCCTTTTAGTTGCGAAAGATCCTTGCGCAAAATTGTGTTTTTTTCAACCTTTTCATAGCATGAACTAATTTTATAACTTTTGATATATAACTGTCAACCCTTTGTTGGCTATTTTGCACAAAAAACAGAGAGAGATATCTATCTCCTTTTTGCAAATTATTAAATATTAACTGAAATTTGTTAAAAATTTGATAATCTTTCCGTCTTCAGAGCATTTATTCAAGGTTCGCATGCCTTGAGAAAGGTTTATCCAATGGTATGCCTTTCTTTTCAGCCAACGGTATTACCACTGCATCCCCCAGCAGAAGCAGGCTCTGTTCGAAGAGACTCCCCGAAGGCATAATTGGTCTTTTAAGGTCCTGGTAGTCCACCTTGTTTGTATATCCGGGTATTTCTACCAGCAAGTCGGCCATTCTTCCCAAAGAGGAATCTGCTTTTATTGTAATAACCGCAATCGTTCCTCCGATCTTCTTCGCTTTATTTGCTATGCTCAATACGGTGCTTGTTTCGCCTGATCCGGAACCTATGATCAGAAGATCACCGGGTTCAAATGCAGGGGTTGTCGTATCTCCCACGACATAGCTTTCAAAGCCCAAATGCATAAGCCGCATGGCAAAGCATCGAAGCATCAGCAGGGAACGGCCTGCACCCGCTACATATATTCTTTTGGCCTCACAGATTGCATCAATAAGTTTTTGGACCTGTTCATCCTTTATTCTTTTCAGCACATCGGATAATTCAATTGCAGCTTTCGCAGCTGTCTCGGCAACATGCATAAAGATTCCTCCCACCTATCGTATTGTCTTGTCTGTTATTTGTATCTGTCAATGATTTCTCTCATTTTTTCCGCAACTTCCCTCATATTGGGCTGATTATATATTCCTCCGCCTACTATTATCACGTCCGCGGGGCTTTGAACCGCAGCCTCAAAATTGCTTAGTTTTATTCCTCCTGCAATGGCTTTCGGTATTTTGATGCCATCCAGTTTGCGAAGCTCCTGGACCGGGTCGACCCCTTTGTTCTGGACATCATAACCGACATGAACGCATATAAAGTCAGGTCCCAGTGCCTCCACTTCCTTTGCCCTGGCAAAGATGTCCTTTACCGAGCACATGTCCACCAGTACTTTTCTTTCATATTTCCCTGCCAGTTCGATGGTCGCTTCTATAGTACTGTTATCCGCCGCCGCCAGAACGGAGACCATATCCGCTCCGGCGTCAAATACCACCTTCGGAACAATGCTGCCTCCGTCCATAACCTTTATATCCGCAAATACTGTTTTTTCCGGATATAGCTCTTTTACCTTTCTTACTACATGCGCGCCTTCCGCAACCATAAGCGGAGTGCCAAGCTCAATGATATCCACAAATTCCGAAATTTCCTTAAGAACATTCAGTGCTTCATCTGTACTGAACAGGTCCAATGCCACCTGAAAAAGCTTCATTTTATTTCCCCCCATTTTATTTGCATATAAGCATCTGCATTATTGAATCCACGTAATCGTCAGGTTCCGACAAAAACCTGAATGCATCAGGATTTTGTTTATAGCTTTGATATACCGGCAATCCGAATTTTATGCCGAGTTCAGGGTTTTCTCTTACCGACGCGAACCTGGGTTCCGGCACTTTGACATGTTTTTTATTCAGTTCAAACTTTATCTGGCCGTTTCCCTTTTTAACGTAATAACTCATTCCATGAAAGTACTTGACAGGATCATAGTGAATCGGGCATGGTACATATGCCAGGTTGCTGAATACCAGAGGGCCTTCGCCTATATTAACCGAACAGTGTCCATAATTCGGCGGGATTATTACAGACTGCCCTTCTTCCACTGTGACAAAAATGAGATCGTCGATGACCATATTTTCAGGTTTGTCATCAAAATTGCCTGATTTCTGAAGTATATACAATGCAGTCCCTTTTATTACTTCGTATACTTCGGGATATGTGTTTGTCCTCCCCTGATTCCATCCGTGGTAATGGCCGGAAGTTTTCTTGCACTCCCCATTCAGAAGTCCAGGCATAATTACGGTAAAATCATACCTGAAATCATTTTTATTCAGCAATTCTTCATCTTCCGGGAATGCAATCCCTCTGTATACGTCATAAACCACTTCATCAGGATCGAGTCCGGCCTCATCCGCCAATAACCCCTGCATTTGCTTCACTGTTTTTCTTGAGAAGCCGTCATACTTCAGCAAAGCGCTTAATGCAATAACATTGCTGGTACTGTCAATACAAACCGGCAGTCCGCTGTGCTTAAGATCTTCCATGTTTACACCCCTTCCTTATTGTTGCCCAAAAAAATTGCATGTCATGGAATAAGCAAAAAAATAAACAGGCTTATTCGCGACACTGCTGCCCGGAGCATCAACCGACATATCTTTGGCAAGACTTAATGTAACTGCATGGGAGCTGAAGTATCTGGTGCGTTTATATATTCTGATATCGGGGGAATCCATTGGTTCGGCTGAGACTTGCCAATTGCTCTGCACCGTGCTGTATTCATCATCTCTGCTTGTTATATAATTCTTAGTAAATGATAATAAGAAGAATGCTTAATGTCAATGCCGGAATATTTCTGACAATATTGGGAGTTCCGCGCCACAGGATCAAATGATAAACTATAAATTATAAACTATAAACAATTATCTGTAAAAACACGGGACAGAAAGGGAAAAGGAAATGCCGGCAACATCTCAGCAGATTTACTATAAATCCTCCAGGTCCATGAATGAAGTAAAAGACGAGTCGGTTGCGCTGGTTGTGACTTCACCGCCGTATCCCATGATAGAAATGTGGGACGGCATCTTTTCAGCGCAGGACGGGAGAATTGAAGAGGCCTTTAAGAACAGGGAATATTATGCAGCTTTCGAACTGATGCACGAGCTTCTGGATGGCATATGGAAAGAAGTAAACCGAGTATTGATTCCCGGCGGCATCGTTTGCATCAACATTGGCGATGCGACAAGGACACTGGACGGGGTTTTTCGTCTGTTTTCAAACCATTCAAGGATAATCAGAAGCTTTGAGGATATGAACTTTATCGCTTTGCCGGATATCATCTGGAGAAAACCGACAAATGCGCCTAACAAGTTCATGGGTTCCGGGATGTATCCCCCGGGAGCCTATGTCACTTTTGAGCATGAGTATATACTCATATTCCGAAAAGGCGATAAGCGCCTGTTCAAACAGAAGGACATGCTTGCAAGAAGGCATGAAAGCTCTTACTTCTGGGAAGAAAGGAACATATGGTTCTCAGATATCTGGGAAATCAAAGGCACAGGCCAGAATATTGCCGGCATGTCTTCAAGGGAGCGGAGCGCCGCTTTTCCTTTTGAATTGGCATACCGGCTCATCAACATGTTTTCCGTAAAAGGCGATACAGTTTTGGACCCATTCCTGGGAACCGGGACAACGTTGCTTGCGGCAACCGCATCGGAGCGTAACGGGATAGGATATGAAATAGACGGCAGTTTTTCAGAGCTGATAAATAACAACATACGTGCTTCCAGGGGTTTTATAAACGATTACATAGCTGACAGGCTCCGAAGGCATATTGATTTCATAAACACTCAGAAGCAAAAAGAAGGTTCAAAATTATATATCTGCAGGCACCATAATTTCCCTGTCAAGACAAGGCAGGAAACTGAAATATGTATCCGCGCGGTTTCGGAGATAAAGCAAACTAACAGCAATACATTCCATGTCGAGTACGGTGACAATATAAGTCTGAATGAACAGTTATCGCTTTTTTAGCGGGTAAGACATAAGGCTATCTACTGTCAATGATCAGCCTTCATTGTATAACTGACTTACAGAGATGCCTGAACGTTTATCACTCGTATTCGAGCATAATCACTTCAGGAAATGTCTTAATGTTGTCCCTTGTTATCTCGATTTCCTGCCTGCGGACATATATATCCGTTCGTCCTGTAAGTCCCGCTTCGGCAAGGAACTTATCGACCCCGTCCAGGTCAAAACATTGGACTGGTGTCCAGTAATGCATGGGTATTGTTACGGAAGGTTTCAGCAAACTTATAACCTGGCATGCTTCTTTCGCATCCACCGTGTATGTGCCTCCGACCGGCAGCAGCAGTATGTCTGTCCGGCCTATTTCAGCTGCCTGCCTGCTGTCTGGAACGTGGCCAAGGTCTCCGCAGTGGCATACCCTCAGACCGTCGATATCGATGACGAAAACAACGTTGAGTCCTCTTCTCCTGCCTTCGATCTGGTCATGGTATGTTGAAACGCCGGTTATGGTCACATCCTTCAGGCTGTAACGGCCCGGATCTTTTACATGCTGGAGTTTTCCGCCTTTTGGGTTTCTTACTGCTTTAATGTAATTGTGGTCGGAATCGTCATGGCTCGTGAGTACCATGTCAGCCTCTTCATCCGGTACAGGATACCCGGTTTGATCGTCAAAGGGATCAATGATTATCTTTGTGCCTGCATCCGATGTCAAAAGGAAACATGAGTGTCCCAGCCATTTTAATTTCATAATTATCAACCACCACCGAGCAATATTTGCTATTATTATATCACAAGCCCTGTTTCCTTGATTGGCAATAAGCGCAAGGCATTTATGGAGAAACATGTCCCATAGAAGAGAACAGGAGGAGAATACTTGCTGAAGATCAACAAACTGGTGTCCGGCGGAATAATTACGAACTATAAATGCTCGTCAAAGTGCAGGCACTGCTGTTATTCAAGTTCCCCGAAGTGGCCTGACGACTATATGACTGCATCCATGGCAAATGAGGTATTTCCCATACTAAAGAGTTTGGGTTGTGATTCTGTTCATATCGGAGGCGGCGAACCGCTGTTGACACCCGATAAGATCCTCGGTGTTCTTGATGCGGCCAGAAGGAATAATGTCAGCATTGAATATGTTGAAACCAATGCATCCTGGTACAGGGATGAAGCGACGGCGAAATAAATATTTCTCCGCATTTTGCTCCTGAATTGTTGATTTTTTGTAGAAAATCTCTAGAAAATCCCTGTGACGCATTGCCTGTGATACAGCTATTCCTTTTGATTTGCCGGCTGAAAAATGATTCTCATAAGTATTAATGCATATATTCTACAACATAAAGTTTTAAATCTCCACTGTAAGTATAACGAATGATAATTAGTCCCACAGACATAAAATTATATAAAAAATATACCCCCGGCAGTATGGGAATTCCGCCTGGGGGAGGGAGTAGATGCAATTCTTCTGTTCCTGCTGCGTGTTTATTCCGTAATTGTTACGACGAAGTCTTCATTTATCGTCATACCGGCCGGGAGGTCGAATTCACTGTCGTTGATCGGGCCGCCGATCTTGTAGTTTTTATACACGGTCGTCTTCTGGTAACCAAAGTAAAGCATTTCTTTTTTACGTACCAGGCCATCCTCGCCGACCCAGATCTTTGCGAGAACCGTGCCCTCTGCGGTAACGGTGATCACATAGCAATTTACGCCGTCAACCGTTTCATTGCCGGTGATTTTTATGTCGGGAGCGGGGGAACCTTGTGTATAAGGCCCGGTAAAGTTAAACGGGTTGGCGTATTCACTCGGATCCCTGACTTCATATATTCCCTTGACGGCTTGGGATTGGCCTACAAAATAGCTGTAGGATATACCTTTCGACATGTCGATTATGTCCACTTTCGTTCTTTTCTCGTCAAACTGCTCTGCCTGGACTACTTTGACCATATTGCCTTTTTTCCAGTACTTTTCCTCGGTGATATTTCCCTGGACATTCGATGTAGCTTCAAAATAGCCGGTGTAAATGGCCTTTGCCTTGCTGACAAGCGATTCGAGAGTGATTGTTCCCGAAGATCCGCCGCCTGTCTGCGTGCCGGACGAACCGGATGATTTTGATGATTCGATCTGCGGGGCCTTATCAAATGTCCTGAGCGACAGGGCTATCGCCTGCTCCCTGGTTGCCATGCCGTAACCGGCAGCCTCCTGGGCGCTCGTGGTCGCCTTCGGCATGAAGTTGCCGTTGGAATCGCCGGCGATTATGCCCATTTTACTCATATACTTCGCTGCTTCAACCGCCCATGACGAAATGTCTTTCTGGTCCGGGAAATCCTTAACGTCCGAAATATCGTAATCAGCTTCCGGGTAAAGCGCCTTGATCGCCCTGAACAGCATGGCCGCGCATTGCTCACGGTTGATCAGCACTTTGGGAGAAAACGTGGTACTGGATGTCCCTGCTGTTATACCTACTTTATATGCCTTCAATATTTGTGGATTCGTAGTATCGGTAAACGGATTGGGAGAAGCCGGCTGGACTTTTTCCCCTGAAAGATTTTCATACAGTAATATCGCCAGTTCGGCAAATTCCTCGCGGTTTATAGGCTTGGTCATGTCAGCGCCTATAAGTATGTCGGGAATGAGTCCCAGGTCATAAGCTCTCTGGAGTTCAGGCTTCGCCCAGGTGGAAGCGCCGCTGTAGAAAGCAGGTGTACCTATATATGTTACATTTGAATACGGTGATTTCACAACGGTGCCATCTGTTAATTCAATCAAGAAATACGCGCGGAAATAATAGGTGTTTTTCTTTATGTCTACCTCTCCAAAGCCGCCTTCATCAACGGGATCCCCTTCCAAAGCGTCGGTAAGCATAGCTCCTGCTGCTGCAAAAGGCAGCGCTCCGGACTCCGTCGCCCATTTACCGTCGCCGATTTTCCAGTCCACACAGGTCGACACGGGAACTGCCTTATTTACTTCCTCTACACTTTTCGGTATATCCAGCGTGAAGTAGAAATACGGAGCGCCGGTACCTTCCCTGTTTTTCAGTTCTACCTTCAGGTTGGCTGGAGCATCCAGTTTGTCGGGAACCGCACTGCCCTTGCCTATCGTTACTACTTCGGAATAGGGCGAGGAAACAACCATGTATCCATATTCCCCGGTCACGGGATCCTGGGCAGGATAATCGAAAACATAACGGAAGCGGAAGGAATAGGTGTTGTTTTGCAGGTCATAGGGCGAATCCAAACCAATACTCCAGTAGTGCATCGGTATGTCTACGCCGTTCCTGTCGTCATGGCCCATAGCAGCAATTGCATGATAGACTTCCAGATCGCCGAATGCTTCATAAGCGTAACCCGTGTGGTTTAAATAATTTTTTACTACACGTCTAATTCTGCAGCTATACTATAATAACACAGACCATTACCAATTCTCTACCATACTTCCGGGGAAAGCGAGTCGTCATGATGTTGATTATAATGCCGACTGTAAATCGACAAATTTCGACAATAAAATACCACCATTTTCTCTTTTTAAACAGCTAATTTAAAGATGCTGATTCATTTGCCGGAGCATATGGTTCCTGCCTGCCTTTTACCGTCAAGGTTGCGCATGCCGCGCACACAAGCAAAAGGCTTTCAAAACTCAAAGTTCTGAAAGCCTTTATTTTATGGAGCCCTCAGCCAGAATCGAACTGGCGACCTCATCCTTACCATGGATGCGCTCTGCCGACTGAGCTATGAGGGCGTTATTATTGCTGGAGCGGGTGAAGGGAATCGAACCCTCGCTGTCAGCTTGGGAAGCTGATGTTCTACCATTGAACTACACCCGCATGCCTCGCGGTGCAGCGATATTTATTGTAGCACAAGCTGATTTAGTTGTCCATACTTTTGTGGTGGGTAATTCTATCATTTTTTCTTCCTATAAAGTCAACCGATTCCTGTTTGGTCTTTCCTCTCAGCTTTTCCCAGGCCATTTTGAGGACGGAAACATCCAGTCTGTCGGAAAGAAAGTCCAGCCCAAGCCCGCTTAAGATGAACAGGAAGGGTTGCTGCAGATAGGCATACCTGGGCTGCACCTCAATCAGCAGATATACCACGAAGGATATCAGAAGAAGCGCCACAGGAATGGCCAGCCTTTCGTCCTTCTCCTCCCTTCGTCGCGCAAAGACGCCTATGAGGCTGAGGAGCATGGCCGTATAGATGAATAGTTCGTTCAAATCCTTTAGCACCGCATCGATATCGCTGAACTTGACCGGGCTTCCCAGCAAATAAAACACCTTGTTGGCCCGCAGAATGTGCCCGTAGCTCCAGTCCAGCGCATTGTCGCACCAGAAAAACTGGATTTTCTGCATAAACAAGCTGGCAAGCTTCAATGGGCCCATGCCGAGCCTCTCGAGGATCATCTGTTTTTCCAGTTCATCTCTCTTTTCTTCCGACAATCCGCTCCCATATATGAGGCCGTAATCATCCTCGTTATAACCTCCTCTGTGCTCATAATTGAGCCCGACAACAAACTTCCACAAGAAGTTATTGTTGCTTAACCCCGCGTCATTGACGCCGCTTCTGATAATGGCCTGGGAGGCTAGTCCGTTAATCGCCAGATAAACCAGGAACACAGCCAGGCATTGCATGAGCCGTTCCAGCCTCTGCCGCCTGTTGCCGGCACGCAAAACCACGATGAAAAAATAGGCGGCAAGGGAAACCATAACCAGCAACGCATCAGGCCTCATGATGTTGCCAAGGGCTATAAAAAGCCCGGCAAGAACACCCCTGGGCACAGATTTCATCCTGGTAAGCTTCCGATCCACAAAAAAATACAGACCCAGCAGGATAAAAAAGGCGGAAATATGCTGGTTTGACAATACCGATACAAAGGTGACCGGAAAGACGAAACCCATGTAGAGAACCGAGGCCAGGCGTGAAGAGCGTTCCTTGAAAAAGTTCCGGGCAATGAGGTAAATGAGCAGCGTGATTCCCGTATTCCAGAAGCAGTTGAGGATCTTCAGGGCCATGATGCCTCCGGACGGCCCGAATAGCTTCACAATGATTCCCTCATAAATGACAAAGCCCGTCTGGTAGGCCCAATCCTTAAAATAAACAAGCCGGCTGAAACTGTAATCCCCTTTTGAAAAAAGAACGGCTGCCTCATAAAGCAGCTGGAAGTCGGATTCGAGGGGTGTGTCGACGATGCAAATATAAGCAAGTCGGATCAGGAAAGAGCCAAAAACCAAAAGGACAACAAAGCCTTTTCCCTTCACCTTGTATACCAACACCAGGCTCAGGGCAACATATGCGATAAAAATGACTGTTGGCACTCTGAATGCCATTAGCAGGCAAGTCACACCAAAGAAGACCACAAAAAAGGCATCCAGCAATCTTCTTATCAGCCTTAGAATCATGGGATGGCCTCCCGGAGTGGTTATGATAAATGTTTATGACGGACTGACGATCTTAATCGTCGTCCTTGATCCGTCCGTCAATCCGGTCGTTAAAGATCACCAGGTTTTCCTGGATGGAGAAGAACACCATGATGAGTTCGAAAAATATCCTGAGGACAAGTTCAAGGATGAGCATGCCGATGAGCCCGACAAAGAAGTTGGCTACAAATATGGCCACAATGCCCACAATGAACACGACAATGGCAAAGGCAATGTAAAGGATCTTGGCCACAATACCGGTCAGCATCACCTTGAAATTCAGCACATCGTTTAAATATTCTGCAAAGCTGTCATAGCGCCTTGTTTTCCTGGGAATCAGAAAAAGGAAATAAATCCAGATAGCGGCGATTACAGCCCCGGTTACAATAAACGGAAAGGGTCCCTTGAGCGCTGCGGTTATCTTTTCTGCCATCGTAAAAAAGCCAAGCCTCAGTATTCCTTCCATGTCATTACCCCCAATAATTCTTTATTTATGCGCACTAATTTTTATCGGTCAAATAAATCCTCTTATTAAGCGGATCCCGGAGCTGCCTGCCGAAAGGCGTCACTTTTGTCTATTGCTTTCGGTGTCCTGCACGAGGGATTCGGCCAACTTCACAGCGGAATAGGCATCCTTTGAGTAATATGCGCCGAAGCTGGCGGCATACTCCTCATCCAGGACGGCTCCCCCTACCATAATTCTGGCTTCGAGCCCAGCCTCGGAAGCCATGCGGGCCACCTTCGGCATTTCAACCATAGTGGTGGTCATCAGGGCTGAGAGTGCGATTATATCTGCATTATTATCCTTCGCCGCCTGAATTATACGGTCGGCAGGGACATCCTTGCCCAGGTCAAGCACTTCAAAGCCGTAGTTACGTAAAAGAAGCGCCACAATGTTTTTGCCGATATCATGGATATCTCCCTTAACCGTGGCAATCACAATCCTGCCCTTCTTCCCGATGCCGGCCACAGCGTCCCTTTCCAGATACGGGCCAAGAACCTCCATGGCTTTTTGCATGGCCTCGGCACCTTTTATGAGCTGGGGCAGGAAGTATTTCTTCTCCTCATACAGCGTCCCAACTTTCTGGATGGCGGGAATCAGGCTGTTGTCAATGATGTCCTGTGGTGATATTCCCTTGTCCAGATCGGTAAGGACCGCGTCCGTTATTTCGTCGCTCATGCCTTTCAGCACCGCGTCATAGACCGACGGTTTGGCTTTGGCGGGCTGGGCAGCCTGAACGCCTTTGGCTTCAACGGTGGAATAATGCCGGATATACTCCTGGGCGTCGACATCCCTGGCCCGGAGCACGTCGGAGGCCCGCTTGATATCCATCAGCTGCTGGCTGTTGGGATTCAGGATGGCCGTACTGAGGCCATTGGCCACAGCCATAGCCAGGAAAGCCGCGTTGATGTTCTCCCTCGCCGGAAGGCCAAAGGATACGTTTGAAAGGCCCACCACCGTGTTGAAGCCGTTTTCGGTACACCATCTGAGGACTTTCAGGGTTTCACCGGCCGCCTGGCCGCCGGTGGCGACGGTCATAACAACACCGTCCACCAGGATATCTTCCTTTTCCATGCCATAGACTCTGGCGGCCTCATAAACCTTCCCAATGATACGGATACGCTCTTCCGCGGTTTCCGGAACACCGTTGTCGTCGATGGGAAGCAGGATGAACATGGCGCCGTATTTGGCTGCCAGAGGCAGAATCTTTTCCATCTTGACCTTCTCGCCGGACACGGAATTGATCACAGCCCGGCCGGGATAAATGCGCAAAGCCGCCTCCAAAGCCTCCGGATTTGATGAGTCAAGGCACAGAGGAAGCGGGACGGCATCCAGCACAGCCCGGACCATGTTTACCAACACCCTCGGCTCATCTATTCCCGGAACACCGGCATTCACATCCAAAAGCGCTGCGCCTGCCTCCATCTGCTCCCGGGCCAACTGGGCCACCTTGTCCATATTGTTCTGGACAAGGGCTTCCCGTAGGAATTTCTTTCCGGTCGGGTTCAGGCGCTCCCCTATGACAGTCAGCGGGAGTTCCTGGTGGATAAACACGGTCTGCCTGTTGGAGGATACCATGCCAAGAATGGGTTTTGCGGGTTTTTGCGGGGAAAAATTCTGCGCCAGTCTGGACAGTTTCCGGATATATTCGGGCGCGGTACCGCAGCATCCGCCGAGGGCATTGGCCCCCGCCTCGATCAGCAGCGGGGCATAGGAACAGAAGGTTTCCACATCCATATTGAAAACGGTCTTACCGTCCACAAGCCTGGGTTTTCCCGCGTTGGGCTTCGCGATAAGCGGTACCCTGGCATAAGGCTTCATGGCCTTCAGAATATCCACCATCTCGGCAGGACCGCTGGAGCAGTTGCAGCCTACGGCATCCGCTCCCAGGGACTGGAGTGTTACCAGCGCGGTAACCGGATCGGTACCCATCAGGGTCCTCATGCCGTCCTCAAAGGTCATGGTCACCATGACGGGCAGATCGCAGAGCTCCCTGATGGCGATGAGGGCGGCACGGGTTTCCTGGATATCCAGCATGGTTTCAATGACAAAGAGATCCACGCCACCCTCCAGAAGGCCACGGACCTGTTCCTTGTAACCCTCCACCGACTCCTCAAAGCCGACTTCACCGTAAGGCTCAAGCAGCATGCCACAAGACGAGATGTCGCCGGCCACAAGGGCTTTACCGGCAGCCGCTTCTTTTGTTATCTCCGCAAGCCGCCTGTTCAGTTCCCTGGTCTGATCCCTAAGGCCATATTCGGCCAGCTTGATGGCATTGCCACCCATTGTAAAGGTGTATAGAATCCGGGTGCCGGATTCCACGTAATTCTTCTGAACGGCTATCAGGGCTTCCGGATTCTCCGCAGCCCATTTTTCAGGACAGGTTTCCACGGGCATACCGCTTTTGATAAGCTGCGTCCCGGTGGCCCCGTCAAGAATCACAACCCTGTTACTGAATAAGGCTCTGAACTCCTGTCTTGTCATGGCTCTCCAATCTTTCTCAACCTGTTATTTCAATAATCCCTGCAACAGCCAGCACCGACTTTTCCGGGATGAGCATATACGTCTCGGTCAGGGTGACGCCCAGCCTGTCAATCTCCAGGAGCCTTGCCAGATGGGCCTGCTGCTCGATGCCCACGTCACCGTATCCCGGACTGAAGCGATGCCTGGTGAGGGCTTTCCCACGCCTTCTCAAAAAGGTACCTATGTAATCCATTAAAAAATCCAAGCCGGCATCGGCGATTTCCGATGCGGCGGCATCCAGGATCACCGCCTCGCTGGTCCTGCCGTTATCCATCAGGTTCCTGATCTCTTCCATAATGCGAGGACCCGCCGTTGAAGCCATCAGGACAGCCTGCTGCGACTGTGAAAGCAGCATGGACAGTCCTTTACCGGACAGCACGGTTCCTTCCTCCAATTTCACGGAATTCTCCGCGCACGCTTCAATACCCACCATGCGATAAGCCAGAACCAGCGGGCAGAGGCTTACCGCCCTTTGTATCGTGTCATCCAACAGCTTCCGAAAATCCTCGTCCAGGCCGGTGGTACCGCGCTTATATCCCAGCCGTGACAGGATGAGGTTTCTGTTGTATGAAGGGCGTATCCCTTGTAATACTTTAATACTCTCCATTGCCCCGCCCTCAGTTCCTATGGCGGCATGGACCCGCGCCGATAAGTTGATATAACCTTCCCGCAAGGTTTTTCACCAAACCAGGCGATCCGGTAAAATGAACCTGTAATTTTTATTCATTTTATCACAGGAGATTTTTTCTTACAAACCATTTTTCCCTGCCCGGCGATGCCCCGGACACGGCATCCGCGCTTCTGTCAAGCCTTGCGGCGCAGTAACGGAACGGATATAATGGGTTTTACCAAATTGCGAATTTCCAGGAGAGTAGCATGGGAAAAGAGGCTCGCTCCACTTTCGTGTTTCTGGCTCAAAGCGCTTTGCTGTGGTCTTGCGTACCCATCGTATACAGTTTTCTGCCTGTTTACCTGGACCAATCCGGTTTCCGGGAAAGCCAGATTGGGATTTTTCTGGCTCTGGGTCCGCTGATGTCCATCATCCTCCAACCGTTTATCGGCATACTGGTGGATCGTTCTCCTTACAAAAACACTTTCCTCATCCTGCTCAATGCGGGGACCATGGTCGCCATACTGCTCTTCCCATTGCATAACAGCCTAATGCATGTTGCCCTGGCCAGCTTCCTGCTGGCTTCCTTCCAGGCTGCCTTGATCGCCGTTTCGGAGGCCATAATCCTGGAAGGGCTTGACAGGATTCAGAAGCCATATGGTCCCGTCAGGCTGGCCGGTACGGTGGGATATGCCGTGGTTTCGGTCGTCGCAGGCTTTTTCATGGAGAAAGAGATTCGTTCTTTCTTCTACATAACCGCCATCACGGCCTTCTTCAGCATTCTTTCGGCCTGGTCACTGCCGAAAGTGGCAGGTCACCAGTCCAAAGCCCGGAAAGTTCCTGCCACGGTTCTCTTCAAAGACAGGGGGCTCATCCTCCTGATGGCTTTTTCCATGGTGTCTCACATGGGTATTTCCTTTTACCAGAACTTCTTTCCCCTTTATTTTTCATTCATTGGCGGGACAAGCGATGTCCTGGGGATCCTTTATTTCATCTCGGGCATGAGCGAGCTGCCCTTTCTGCTCTATGCGGATCGAATCGAGAAAAAACTGGGCATATACAAAACACTCGCCCTTTCCACGGGGATTATAGGAGCGCGCTTTGTCCTGCTTTTTTTCATTAAAAGTCCGGTGCTCATGTATCCCGTCATGCTGCTCAACGGCCTGACATACATCGTTTTCGCCTTCAGCCTGGCAGTTCATATCAATAGAACAGTCCCCATGGAACTAAGGGCAACGGGGCAGACCATCCATGGCATGTGTATGGCTTTGGGACGCATCCTGGGATCGGTACTGGGAGGTTATCTGATTGAAGCGATCGGCCTTCAGAATACCCTGCTAGGTTTTGCTTTGCTGTCCCTGGCTGCTATCCTGGTGTTTACAGCAGCCGGCGCAATGCTTGGCAGAGCCTATGCATCCCCTAATGAGCAGGAGCATCAATGAACCGGGCACCAGACCGTAAATCATCTGCGCGCCTCGTGCTTCAGAAGCCATTCCTTGCGCCAGATCCCGCCATTATAGCCGGTGAGGGTGCCGCCCTTGCCAATCACGCGGTGGCAGGGAATGAGGATCGGTATGGGGTTGTTTCGGTTGGCATTTCCCACAGCCCTGCAGGCCTTCACGTTACCTACGGCAGACGCTATTTGCTGATAGGAACGGGTTTCCCCATAGGGAATGCTGCAAAGCGCATCCCAGACCTTCCGGTTGAACTCGGTTCCCTGCGGGGCAAGGTTCAATTGAAAGGCTTTTCTCTTTCCGGAAAAGTATTCGTCGAGCTGCGTGATGCACTCCCGGATAACCGGGTTGGGATTTTCCGCTCCCCGTTCTTCGCAGAACCGTATTGCTGTGATGGCCTTATCATTTGCCTGGATTTCCATAAGCCCGATGGGGGACTGGTAGTATTCTCTGAACACCTGTTCCATACCTTTGCTCCTTATTGGCTATTCATCTCTATACCTTATGATACCGCATCTGCCATTGCGCGGGTACCCCCGGCTGCCATTGAGGGAGAAACGACCGAGATTGCTTCTCTTTGCTCGCAGAGATTGCCGCGCTGCGCTTCCGCTCCGCTCGCAATGACACCTCGCTTGGGCTGGGGGCCTGTAATGGTTAAGGCCGCATTGCGATAAGGCGCCGAAATAACCTGTGAGAATGGGATAAGGGCACAAAAAACCCTCCCGGAATGCCTTCGGGAGGGCTGTCGGCAAAGCAGTGTTACGATACGGGTACCGGCGGATTGTAGCCGTTCTTGAAGATTTCCTCGAACTCATCGGCTTCAATGCGCTCCTTCTCAAGCAGCGCCCTTGCCACATCCTCAAGCTTGTTCCTGTTCTCTGTAAGCAGTTGTTTAATTTTATTGTAAGCATTGTCAATGATCGCCTTGACTTCGGCATCGATCTTGGCGGATATCTCTTCGCTGTAATTCCTGATATGGCCGTAGCTCTTGCCCAGGAAGACCTCGTCGTTTTCATCGCCGAATACCAGGTTGGTGAGGGTTTCACTCATGCCGTACTTGGTGATCATGTCACGGGCAATCTGGTTGGCCTTCTGCAGGTCATTGGCGGCGCCTGTGCTGATCTCGCCCAGCACCAGTTCCTCGGCGGCCCGTCCGCCCAGGCTCACCATGATCTGTTCAATCAACTGGGACTTGGTGGTATAGTGCTGATCTTCTTCAGGCTTGTAGGAAGTGAAACCGCCTGCCCTGCCGGAAGGAATGATTGTAACCCGATCCACCTTCATGGTGGAGGACACAAGACGCACTGCAATGGCATGGCCTGCTTCGTGGTAAGCCGTAAGCTTCTTTTCCTTGTCGCTGATAACACGGCTCTTCTTTTCGGGCCCCATGATGACCTTGTAGTTGGCCTCCTTGATCTCTTCCATGGTAATGACCTTTTTGTTCTTCCTCGCCGCAAGAAGAGCCGCTTCATTGAGCAGGTTCTCCAGATCGGCTCCGGTAAAGCCGGGAGTGGTTTTTGCGATATCCTTCAAGTCCACATCGGGACCAAGGGGCTTATTCCTGGAGTGCACTTTCAGGATCTCCTCGCGTCCCTTGATGTCAGGATAGTTTACAACCACCCTTCTGTCAAACCGACCGGGGCGCATCAGGGCGGGATCCAGGATATCCGGCCTGTTGGTGGCGGCCAGGATGATGACGCCTTCGTTAACGCCAAAACCGTCCATCTCAACAAGCAGCTGGTTAAGCGTCTGCTCGCGCTCGTCATGGCCTCCGCCGAGCCCGGCGCCGCGATGGCGACCCACAGCATCGATCTCATCGATGAACACGATACAGGGCGCGTTCTTCTTCGCCTGCTCAAAAAGGTCACGGACACGGGATGCGCCTACACCAACGAACATTTCCACAAAGTCCGAACCGCTGATGCTGAAGAAAGGCGTACCGGCCTCACCGGCGACCGCTTTCGCAAGCAGGGTTTTACCCGTTCCGGGAGGACCCACCAGGAGCACACCCTTGGGAATGCGCGCTCCCAACTCCACGTATTTTTTAGGCTCCTTCAGGAATTCCACAATCTCTTCCAGTTCGGCTTTCTCTTCATCGGCGCCGGCCACATCGCTGAACCTGACGCGCATCTTGCTGTCTTCATTGGCCATGCGCGCCCTGCTCTTACCAAAGGACATGACGCGGTTGCCGCCGCCCTGGGTTTGCTGAACAAAGAAAATCCAGAAAAAAACAAAAAGTACCACCATGGCAATCATGGGCAACATTTCAAGCCACCATGGCGGGGTAGCCTTTTTCTCGATATCATAGTTGGTCAGCAGGCCCTTCTCATATGCTTTGTCAAGCAGGGCGATAAAGGATTCCTGCGACAGGAAATTTACGGTATATCTGAAGTCGGCAGCATACAGCCCCGAAGGCCTGCTCAGGACCACATCGGCGTTCAGGGTGCGAACCAGTACGCTGCTGACATTGCCCGCATCCAGTTCCTTCCTGAAGTCCGAATATTTCATGTCGGTTGGATTGCTTATATTGCTATACATCATAAGGAACAGGGCCATTATGACGAATATGATGATGTAAAAACTGATTCCTCGAAAATTCTTCAATAAACTTCAACCTCCTATGAAGACCCAACTCCTGTCTCCACACTCATCCATATGCAGCCATTCGCCTGCCTTTTATTATTACGTTAATCCTAGCCGAATGTTTACGCCAGAAGCCCAAAAGGTACAAAAACTCATTATAATATCTTATCACATAGGCTGTGAGAAAACAACCTTATATTTCCTCCACCACATAAACTTCGGGCAGGTTCCGGTATTTTTCGGCATAATCCAGACCGTAACCGACCACGAACTTGTCCGGGATTATTATTCCCTGATAATCCACCTGCAAATCAACCTTGCGCCTGGACGGCTTGTCCAGAATGGTGCATATCTTCACGCTGGCGCAATGCTTCGCCATGAACAGGTCCTTCAGGTATGTAAGCGTGAGGCCTGTATCGATCAGATCCTCCACCAGAAGTACATGCTTTCCGGTGATATCATAGTCGATATCCTTCAGAATACGGACAATTCCCGATGAAACGGTGGAATTGCCGTAACTGGAGCATGAAATAAAGTCTATGCTGACATCAATGGTAATTTCCCTGACAAGATCGGCCAGGAACATGAAGCCGCCCTTCAATACTCCTACCAGGAGAAGCTCTTTGCCCTCATAATCCTTTGAAATCCTTTGGCCAAGCTCTTTCACCTTTGCTGCCAGTTCTTCCCTCGTGATGAGTACCTTCAGTTTGCTCATTGTTCTTCTCCTCCACTGTTTAAGTCATGCCATGTTAAGACAAGATAGGATTGGGTTCGCTCATCGGGCCTGCACTCATCCGAGGTTCTCATGCCAATCACCCACAGGATCCTCGAACCGGCTGCCACGAGCGGTATGTTATCCCGTTTCTCTACCGGGATTTTTTGATCAATAAAAAACTTCTTCAGTTTTTTCTCTCCCGGAGACTTAAAGGGGCGGATGCGATCGCCGTCCCTTCTGTTCCTTATATTTATTCCACAATTGATTTTTAAATAATCAAACACCTGGATATTTGATGTTTCCTTTATTTTCGGCCTGTCTCCGAACTCTTTCACGAATTGTTCCCTGGTAAGCACCATGGCCTTCAGCATGCCGTTGGTTTCTTTCACATGGACGGTTCCCGGCACGTTTACAGGATACGACCATTGGGTCTTTTGGGCTTCACGCGCCGGAGCCAAAATCAGGCGCCCATAGGAAAGCAAAGCCGACCATCCCCCCGGCAGGCACAGCCGCTTGCCTGTCATGGACTGCCGGCACAATCTGAGCACATCATCCACATGGATGCTTTCAAGCCCTTTCAGGCTCCCTGTCGCCTGCTCCCAGGCCATCCGGACCACCCGGCTGGAAATGGCGACGTCCAGGCGACACAGGGCCTTTGCATCAAGGCTGAGGCCGGGGTTTAGCGGTCTGTTCATATCCAGAAAAGTCTTGCGGGCCAGCTCGGCCAGATACGCCTCATCCCGCCTGGCCAGAGCCGACATGCGGTTAAGCAGGGGAACAGGGTCACACTCAAAATACTCCCTTATAGCCGGGAACAGCAGGTTTCGAACTCGGTTCCGGACATATTTACAGGAAGAATTGCTGCTGTCGGTCCGCCATGGGATGCCTTCCCGCTTTAGAAAATCCTCAATTTGACTTCTGCGCAGACCTAGAAGCGGCCTGATGACGGGACCGCTCTTGTAATCCATACCGGTAAGGCCTTCCAGGCCGCATCCGCGCAGGATATTCAGCATGACGGTTTCCGCATTGTCCTCGTAATGGTGACCAACGGCGATGGCATCCGCGGACGTCTCCCGAAGCACCTGGTAGAAGTACCCGTATCTGGTTTCACGGCCTGCTTCTTCTTCAGATATGCCGCTGGTCCGGCTTATTTCAGCAATATCGGCGTGGAAAACCCTGATGGGAATATCCCACTTTCGGCAAAGATCAACCACGAAAGCTTCATCCGCATCGGATTCGGCTCCCCTGAGCATATGGTTGACATGGACAGCCGTAATGGCAAGTTCAAATTCCGGGCTCAACTGCTTCAGAACATAGAGAAGGCATACCGAATCCGCCCCGCCGGAAAGGCCTGCCACCACATGAGAACCGGGCCGGATAAGTCCGTGGTCATGGATATCTTTTCTGACCTGCTGCAAAACCAAGTTATCCTGCATTTGCCTTACCTGCCCCTGGAGCGCTCTTGTACATGCCTCCATCGGGCATGCGGTTTCCAAACTTTGTGAACTGCGGGATCCAAGCCAACTCCACGGTTCCTGTGGAACCATTCCTGTGCTTGGCTATGATAACCTCTACAATGTTCCGCTTCTCAGAGTCTTCATTATAGTAATCATCCCGGTAAATAAAAAGGACCATGTCCGCATCCTGCTCTATGGCACCGGATTCGCGCAGATCGCTCAGGATAGGACGGTGATCGGTACGCGTTTCCGGGGCACGGCTGAGCTGGGACAGGGCTATTACCGGCACATTCAGTTCCTTTGCCATGATCTTCAGGCTACGGGAGATCTCGGAAATCTCCTGCTGCCTGTTCTCGGTCTTTTTCCTACCCTCCATCAGCTGGAGATAGTCAATGACCACCAAATCGAGCCCTCTTTCAAGCTTCAACCGCCTCAGCTTCGACATCATCTCCATCACATTGGTGCTGGCGTTATCGTCGATGTAGATGGGCGCCTTGGAAAGAGGTCCCAGCGCGAATCCGATCTTCTTCCAGTCGTCGGCTTCAAGTTTACCGCTCCGCATTTTTTCAAGTTCCACCATGGCTTCGCAGGACAATAGGCGCTGGACCAGCTGCTGCCGTGACATCTCAAGGCTGAAGATGGCCACCGGATGCTGTCTCAGCGCGGCGTTAACAGCGATGTTGAGTGCAAAGGAGGTCTTTCCCATGGCCGGTCTTGCTGCGATCAGGATCAGATCGGATTTCTGGAAACCGGTGGTCTTCCGGTCCAAATCAATAAAGCCGCTGGGAACGCCGGTGAGCTCGCCCTTTTTGCGGCACAGTTCTTCCAGTTGGGTAAATGTCGTGTCCAGGATGGAACTGATGGGTTCCAGGCCTGTCCGGCTCAGACCCTGCGACAAGTCAAAAATCTCTTTTTCGGCAGCGGCCAGTACCTCCATGCCTTCCATGGAGCCCTGGTAGCCCATATCGGTAATCCTTCCGGATATATCAATCAGCTTTCTCAGCAGCGCTTTGTCTTCGACGATGGAAACATAGTGAAGGACATTGGCTGTGGTGGGTACGCTGTTGGCCAGTTGGGCTATGTAGTCCACATCTCCCACCTTTTCGAGGGTCCCCCGCTTGGCCAGCGCATCCGATACGGTGACGATATCCACGGGCTGGCTGTCCTCATAGAGCTCCAGGATGACTTCATAGAGCTCCCTGTGCTTTTCCAGGTAAAACGCGTCGGGTTTCAGCCTACCGCTGACATCCGACAGGGCATGGCGATCAATGAGTATAGAGCCCAGGATGGACTGCTCAGCCTCCACATGGTGAGGAGGTATTCTGTTATACCCGGCATCCATGAGCCAATCTCCCCCCTAATTCAAGGATGAACTAAACCGTCTCATCAGGCTCTACCTTCACTTTAAGCTTCGCAACAACCCCCTGGTACAGCCTGACTTCCACCTCGGTCAAGCCCAGGGTTTTGATGGCGGCGTCGGGAAGGTTGATCATCTTTTTGTCCAGTGTGATATTGAAATCTTTCTGGATTTTCTCCACGATATCCTTGCTGGTGATGGAGCCAAACAGTTTTCCGTTGGCTCCTGCCTTTGACCGGATAACAACGGTGAGTTCGGACAATTTCTTCTTCAGAGCCTGTGCCTCGGCCAGCTCGACTTCCTGGCGGTGCTTCTGCGCTCCCTGCTTGATTTTCACTTCATTGAGGGCAGCGGCGGTGGCTTCAACCGCAAGTCCCTTAGGGATCAGGTAGTTTCTTGCGTAGCCGTCATTGACTTCGACAACGGCGTCCTTCTTTCCCAATGCCTTGACATCCTGTTTCAGAATCACTTTCATCCCCGCAACCTCCGTTCAATGACGAACATCCGCCGCGCGAGCGCTGCTTGTCCTCAGGATGCGTTACCGGCAGATGATTGCCTTTTTCTGAAATGGGACAGCGCGGATAGATCGCCAAAGTATTTTTCTGTCTCGTGTTCCTGGATCAGACCCAGGCGTATTTTGGCCGATATGTCTTTTTCAAGCATGGGATAATCCAGGCCCAACCGTCTGGACAGCAGATAACTGATAATGATCACATTGGAGAGCGTGTCCAGGGCTGTTTCCTTAATGTTGTCACAATAATCGTCGGCCAGCCTGCTGTACAGATGGGCGACCGAATTAAGAAGCTCACATTTGAGATTTTCAATGATCCTGTTGTTCCTGCTGATATCCATACCATTAAAACTCATGCCGCTGTCACTCCATCAACGAAACGTTCTTCCGGACATCATTATAGCACTGTCCGGATGGCGCATTCCAATTTCCCGGAGCCGCCGGCAAAGCTATTGGCATCGTCTTGCCCGTAAGGCAGCGATAACGGGATCATTGAAATACAGCCTATAGATATCATCTATAGGCTGTTGTCGTTTTAATCGGTTGTATAGGGCAATAACGCTAAGTGTCTGGCTCGTTTGATGGCTGTTGTGAGCTGTCTCTGATGCTTTGCGCAGGTACCGGATATTCTCCTGGGCAGAATCTTGCCCTTCTCAGAGAGGAATTTTCTCAGCTTCACACTGTCCTTATAATCTATGGTTTCAACCTTGTCAGCACAGAACGAACAAACCTTGCGTCTTGCTCTTCTTACGGCACGGCCGGTTTTCTGGGTTTCCGCGCCTGTGCTCTTCTTAGCGCTCTTTTCTTTTTTCGCTTCTGACATTTTAATGAATGCCTCCTTCCAAGACTTTTCCGGTAAACTTAAGGCATACACGCATTCCACTTCTCTATCTCTATATTATCCGTCATAATCCTTACAGTATGGCTAAACTAATATATCATAATAAACGCGGTAATGTCAACAAACTTATTCACCTGACGCCATCCCGGGCATCTTTTCGTTTGCGAGGAGCGATTCCACGCCGGCTTCGGGAAGCGGCTTACTCATATAGAATCCCTGCACTCTGTCGCACTTTCGCCGCATCAGGTAGTTCATTGGCTCCCGATGCTCCACGCCCTCCGCTACGGTGGTCAGCCCAAGTTTGCGCCCTATGGACATGATGGCGCTGACCAAAAGGTCGCTCCCCCTGGCCTGACCGATATTGTCGATAAAGGACTTGTCGATCTTTAATGTACTGATGGGCAGATGCATGAGATAATTCAGGGACGAATAACCCGTTCCGAAATCATCGAGGGCGATCTTGACACCGGCCTCCCTCAGCAGCAGGATATTTTCCCGGGCCGAAGCCACCGATTCCAGCATGACTGACTCAGTTATCTCCAATTCCAGGAAGCGGCTGGGAATCCCGTATTCCTCCAGGATATCCAGCACTTTTCCGATGAAGTCCTTCTGCATGAGCTGAATGATGGATATATTGACGCACATGATCAGCTGGTCATATCCCTTTTCCCTGAGCTTTTTCAGAAAAGCCAGCGCGGATCTAAGCACATATTCCCCTATGGGGATGATCAGTCCGGTTTCCTCGGCCACAGGGATGAACCGGGAAGGCGGAACCCTGCCCAGATACCTGTTCTCCCAGCGAAGCAGCGCCTCAAGGGCCACGATCCTTTTGCTGCGGATATCATATTGGGGCTGGTAATGGATGGTGAACTCATTGGATTCCAGGGCACCCTTCAGGCAGTTAATCAGATTGAGGCGCTCCACAACGGCATCATTGAGATCCCGGTGGTAAAACAGGCACTTGCATTTTTTGTCCTTGGCCTTGTACATGGCCATTTCCGCATTCTTGAACAATCCGTCAAAGCCCTGAGCATCCTGGGGAAAGCGGGCGATGCCAATACTCGTGGAAAGGCTGATATTCGCGTCGTTGATGCAAATAAACCCGTCAACCTTCTCTTCAATCTTCTGCGCAAGATGGGCCAGGCTGTGCTCCGACACGAAATTCCACATGAGAATGGCGAATTCGTCCCCACCCAGACGGGCAAGGAACATGTTGTCCCTGACGAGCTGCCTGAGCCGCTCCGCCACTTCAATCAGGATTTTATCTCCTGTCAGGTGGCCATAGGTTTCATTGACCAGCTTGAAGTCATCCAAGTCGATGAGCAGCAGAGCCATGCCCGTCCGCTTGGTTTATATGAGATAAAATTTGGCCGTTGAGCACCCAAAGATGGAATAATAAATACCCAATTCCCACTAATTGAAACAGGCCTCCCTACATTTTTCCGGGAGGCCCGCCATGGACTGACCAATGTTATTGTTTCCGCTTATCGCGAATCCTGTGATCCGTTGTTATCCGCGCTTTCCGATGCAATCTCAGCGGCTGCGGTATGTTTTCTTTTCTTTCTTCGCCTTTTTACAAAAATGATGATAACTACCCCAAGAACGAGCACCAGCGCCAGCGGGATCCAGTTGTACACCAGCCACACCACGAAGTTTTCCATATCCGCCACAAACGCGTCAATGGCCGCCTGGAAGGCGTGACCCATCCGGCCGCCCAGGGTTCTGGCAACGGGTGTCACAGGGGTTGTCTCCACCACTTCCGCCAGTTCAACGGTTATCCTGCTGTATTGCACCAGCCGGTCATAATTTTTGAGCTGATTTTCTATGCTTTCGATCTCATAGCGGACTTCAGAAATTCTGGATTCCAGCGTGATGACGTCCTCAAGCTTATCCGCCCTGGAGAGGATGTCCAGCAGGGTATCTTCCTGGACTTTGAGGTTTCTGAGCCTTGTTTCGTAGTCTAAGTACTGGTCCGTAATGTCGGTTCCGCTGGTGCTGCTTTGGGTCACAACGCCCACGGACCCCATGTTTTCCATGATGGTTTCAAACTGTTGGGCGGGAACCCGGAACACGATGGTGGCATGCCTGAGATCATCGGCGTTGTAGCTGCTGCCCCGCACGTTCTTCTGCTCGACAAACCCGCCTGACTGGGCGATCATCTGGTCAATGGCGGCCATGGATCGTTCAAAATCCTTGGTTTCAATATTGGCACTGCCTTCCTTGATAATTTTGCGGTCCATGGGCAGAGCCTCATCCGCCAATTCTTCGCTGAAGGTTAGTTTTACATTATTCTGCTCATACCCGATGCCCCCGTAGCCCGAGTCTTTGGCAACGGCTGGGGGCTCCGGCACTCTTTGGGCCTGAGATTCGGCTTTCACAAAATAGGATCCGGTGCTTCCCGAATGAACCGGAGCGGCATTCTGTCCGTATGTATACCTATTATCGTCCGGAACCCGGCTAAAAGCGGTAAATATGAGAAACAGCACAAGGACGATCCCTAGAGCGGCTATGAACCCCTTCCAGCATGATTGGGCCGAAAAACGCTTCATATCAACACATCCTTTCGTTGTTGTGTTCGTTCTGTTCAATTGGACGAAAGGGATTGCCTGCGGGTTCATTTTTTTCCATTGGTTTTCCGGCTTCACGTCTGTCCATTATTCATTCTTTTTTTCGGGATTCTCCGCTCCCTTCGGACCAGCCGCTCACAAGATGCCCTTTTCAGGCAGTTAAGGCCGATCTTTTCAAATAGTCCGGAATAAACGACAAACCGGCTCTATCCTTCTCAGGTATAGACCCGGTCTGTCGCCTGCTTCCTATATAGAAACCTGCTGCATCCTTGCTCCTCACGGAGCAGGCTTTTAGCATTTCATGAATGCACTTGCCAGCCGCCTTCAACTCCCAGTCTATTTCCAACGGCAAGGTCTCAGCCGATTTATCTTTGGTGTCTTCAAATTCTGCATTTTTCCGGGATACTCGGCTGGCTTGTTTTACTCTGCAGAATCTTCGGAGCTGTTCTCGCCCGATGGCGGTTTCATCCGAAGCGCTTTAGGCTTTCGTATCTCGTCTCTTTTTGTCCTTAAAGGTTCAGCCGCTAATCATTGTGCCATTCCGGAAGTATCGGTAAGGGCGCAGTCGCTCATCTTCGCCCATGCGAATACATCCTTTACCGGCACATTGCCCTGTCCATTCTTTGTGTTTATTTTAACATGCCCGGGAAATCATATCATCCGCCGCATGAACTGAAATGTTCAGGTCTTTGGTCCTATGATCGGAGGGGAAAGCCGGACTTCCCGACGGGGATATCTAGGAAGAACAGCTGCAGAATCGTCAAGGTCAGGCGCATACGGTACGCACTATGAATAAACCCCTGAAAGCTTGACTCTTTCAGGGGTCTTTGGCGCGCCCAGTAGGACTTGAACCCGCAACCTTCTGGTCCGTAGCCAGACGCTCTATCCAGTTGAGCTATGGGCGCATACAATCATCACGGTAACGACGTGCATAGATTATAATAATACAATCCCGGATAAAAATCAACGGTCAGCTATAATTTCCTTTTTATCTCCTTTCTGGAAACCGTCCGGCGAGTACGGCCCGCCAAGGCTTTCCGGCTATACCTTCCGAATTGGCTTTCAGAACATGTCCCTCCTGTAAAGGATAAATGCCACGAAGAGAGTTATGGCGATGGCACCGACGGTAACGTAGAGCCACATAAACGGATTGCCCGCAAATGGCCATTCAAAGTTCTGCCCGAAAAAGCTGAATATGACATTGGGGACAGAAAGCACAATGGTGATGGCCGCCAGGAACTTCATAACCATGTTCTGGTTGTTGGAGATGATGGACGCAAAGGCATCCATCATGCCGCTGAGGATGGAACTGTAGATGTTGGCCATCTCAATGGCCTGCTTGTTCTCAATGATGGTATCCTCCAGCAAGTCCTGGTCTTCCTCGTACATCTTGATGAGTTTGCCTGAAAGGAGCCTCTCCAAAACGGTCTCGTTGGACTTTAATGACGTGGTGAAATACACCAGGCTCTTGCTGAGCTCCATCATCTTGTACAGTTCCTTGTTTCTCATGGATTTATAAAGAGAATTTTCAATGAATTCGCTTTTCTTGTCGATATGCTTCAGGTATTTCAGGAAGTCTTTTGCCACATGGTAGAGGACCTGAAAGATAAAGCGGGTTTTCTTGTAGGTATACAGATTCTTTATCTGCCCGTTCCTGAAACGCTCCAGGACGGGAACCTGCTTGCTGCATATGGTGATGATGTAGTCGTCCCTCACCTGGAGCAAACCCATTGGCAGCGTTTCAAACTTGATGGATTTATCATCCTCGTAAACATAGGGGATATCGACGATGATGAGTATCTGGTCATCTTCGGTATCAATACGGGGCTTCTCTTCCACATCGAGGGGGTCCCGCAGGAATGTCGGTTCGGCACCGATAAGTTGGGTCAATTTGTCAAGTTCTTCTTCGTCGGGCTCGGTCAGATTGATCCAGCACCCCTTCTCAATAGCGTCAATCGAGAGGGTTTCCAGCCCGTGTTCCGATGTCCTGAAGATTTCCATCATGGAAATCACCTTCCTTCTATAAAAATCACCTCACCAGAATTATGCCTGTAGCCTATGAAAGCAATCACCTCATGATGGCCATCATTTTCATGAAGCCTGCACCCTGATACGCTCATAACAGCGAACCGGGCGCATAACAAAAGTCCGCGAGAGCGGACTTTGATCACTGTTGTCCAACATGATCTCATTCCCCCTCATCGAGTTTTGGCACTATACGGCGTAGGCTAAAAAGCCAACTGCATTAAACAAAACCTTAATCCGGCAATGTTTGTTTACCCATTGGCGTCTCTCGACGTTTCCGGGCAGCAGCCTGTATCCGTATAGGAGCCTCACCTAACAGAGATATTGAGTTTTACAACTTGATTATAGGATTTATTACTCACGCCGTCAATATAAACTGCATCGCCAAACGGGCGTGTTTTGCGTTCCATGCATATCCTTCCGTCTAATCCATCCAATACTGGGTCTGCGTTTCATTCTTTGACGGGCATTTTCTATAAAATAAAGAAGTGGTATTATATAATAAAATAGGATTGTTAGCGCTTTTTTTGGAATTTGGGGGGTCTTATGAGAATAGGTTTCTTGACAAGCTCCATCTACGGCCATTATGGACAGGCTTTGAGCAAGTCCCTTTGGCGGGAGTTGGAACCTCGCAACTGTTCCCTGATCATCTTCGAAGGATATAGCCTGATAAACAACACAGTCGCAGACTACCACTGCAACGTTTTGCACCGCATGATATCCAACGGGCGCATCGATGCGCTGGTCTTGTCCGGCCAGCTGTCGTCAAAGGCCGGTGTGGAGCTGATGCAGGATTTGGCCGTCAAGACCGGCATGCCAACCGTTTCTTTCGGCATAGAGCTTGAGGGTATTCCGTCGGTCACCACCGACAATTTTTCAGGATTTGAACAAATTGTTTCCCATCTGTTATCCCATGGTTACCATAAGCTGGCCCATATCAGCGGCCCTCTGAAAAACCCGGAAGCCCTGCTGCGGCGGGATGCATTTCTTAAGGTCGTTTACCGGAACGGGCTGGAAGTTCCCACCCATTTCCTCCTGGAGGGCGATTTCAGCGACATCAAAGGGTACCATCTGACCAAAAAGCTTATCCCCTACATCAAAGCCAAAGAGATCGACGCCCTGGTCTGCACCAATGACGACACGGCCATAGGCGCCATAAAATGCCTGAACGAGAACGGGATCTGCGTGCCCAGGGATGTTGCGGTAACAGGCTTTGACGACGTGGGAGATCCTACGGGTATGATCCAGACCTTGACGACCGTTTCCCAGCCTATTGCGGAAATGGGCCGCAAAGCCATTGAACTGCTTTTTGAACGGATCGAGCAGAAACCGGACATATCCGGCGGATCCGTCCATACCATCCAGCCCCGTTTGATCGTACGGAACTCCTGCGGATGCAAGGAATCGGGCCAACCTATCACCAACCATCCCGGACACGTATTCAATCCCCTCAGGACCCACGGGCGATTCCAGTCCCTCGATGAAGCGGCCTTTTATTCCGACCTCAGCGAATGCCTGTCCGAGTATGGCATAAGTTCCTGCTATATTGTCCGCTTCTTAACGCCGACACGGTTCGATGACTATGCTTCTGCCAGGCAGAGCCTGAAGGGAACGCTTCTCTATGGCTTTTCGGAAGGACGGAGAATCCACTATACCAACCCCTTCGACGTATCGCAGATCCTGCCCGGCACCATCTGCGATACTCTCGACGCCATCACCTTAGTGAAGTTAATCTATATCGGCAAAAACCAGCTGGGATATGTCGTCATGTCGGCTCCGGAGAACCTGACAGCCACCATGGCCAACCTTAGCCTTGAAGTGCAGCAGTATATGGAGAACGCCTTCCTTTCCTATGAAAAGCGGCAGGTGGAAATGAAGCTGTCCGATATGCTTGAAAGGCTTATCAATACCAACCGCAAGCTGAACGAGCTGACCGTGCGTGACAATCTGGACAAGATGAAAAGGCTGCGGTTCCTGGCCAACAACATGCTCCAGAACCGGAAGGCAGACAGCGGGGAGTACTATTTATTCCTGGTTGAAATAGATAATTTCTTTGAGATCAATGCCAATTACGGCTTTGAAGAGGGCGAACGCATCATGAACGAGGTCACCAAGATCCTTTCCGGTTCCATCAGGGAGGACGATTTCTTGTCCCATGAAAGCTGCGAACGTTACATGGTGCTTATCAAGAACATCCATGGCGACGTGATCCACGCCATCGAAGATCGTTTTCTCAAAAAGCTGGAACAATTGAACAACAGCCTGGGTAAGCCCTATAAGGTCTCGCTCTTATGGGGGGGTGCGCGGGCGGACATAGATTCGGATTTTGAACAGGTCTACGCGGAAGCCGAAGCGAATCTTGCCGCCAGGAAAGCGGAGGCGCGAAATAAGCCCTAACGGGCTGGAAAAAGCGGGTCGCGGATTTTTCCGCAGCCCGCTTGTTTAATGCACACCGAGCCTTTATTCTTTTGGTCTTATCGCGAACCCGCCTTTTCAAACGCCTCCTGCCGGTGCTCTTCCATGAGCTGGTTGGTATAGAGCCTGTAATAGTAACCTTTTTTCTTAAGCAGCTCCTTGTGGGTTCCTTCTTCGATAATCCTTCCCTTGTCGATGACCAGAATCCTGTCTGCCGACCGAATGGTGGACAGCCTGTGGGCGATGATGAAGCTGGTTCTCCCTTCCAGGGCCCGGTTCAGCGCATCCTGGATCAGGTGCTCGGTTTCGGTATCCACCGACGAGGTCGCTTCATCCAGCACGAACATGCCCGGATCGGACAGGATGGCGCGGGCAAAGGAAATGAGCTGCTTCTGGCCGGTGGAAAGCCTGCTTCCCCGTTCTCCCACCTGTGTGTCATAACCCTTTTCCAGGCGCATGATAAAATCATGGGCGTTGACGATCTTCGCCGCCCGGACGATGTCCTCCATGGTGGTCTCTTTCCGGCCATAGGCGATGTTTTCCTTCACCGTGCCGCTGAACAGGTAGGGCTCCTGCAGCACATAGCCGATGTTGGAGTACAGCCACAAAAGCGGTCTTTCCCGGTAATCCACGCCGTCGATCAGGATGCTTCCCTCGGTGGGCTCATAAAAGCGGCACGCCAGGTTGACGATGGTGGTCTTGCCGGAACCGGTCTCACCCACCAGGGCGATCTTTTCACCGGGCCTGACCTCCAGGTTGAAATTCTCCAGGACATTCTCCCCATCTTTATAGCGGAAGGTCACATTCCGGAAAACGATATGCCCATGGAACTTTGGCCATTCCGACTTGTCGGATTCCAGCATATTGCCGTACCGGGCAACCACTTCCCTGCTGTCCGCGATCTCATTTTCAGTTTCGAGCAGCGTGACCACCCTTTCGGCCGCCGCCTGGGTGTACTGGAGCTCCGTAAAGACCCTGGCAAAGGACTTGACGGGCTCAAAGAACTGGACGGCATAGGATATGAACAGTACAAGCGTTCCATAGCTGGTGATGTTTCGGCTGACCTCAAAACCGCCCTTCCATAGCACCAGCCCGGTGGCGATGCTCCCCAGGAGGATTATCAGCGGGGTGTAGATGGATGAGACAGTTGCCGCCCGGACCGAAAAATCCCGCATCTGCCGGGTTGTCTTTTCGAATTCTGCCAGCATGTCATCCTCTATCCCCAGTGTCTTGATGGTCTTCGCACCCGTAATGCCCTCATTGAAGGCCGCGGTGATCTGGGAATTGTATTTGCGCACCTTCCTGTAATTGAACAGGATCTTTTTCTGAAAAACCATGCTGATGATGACCAGGGCCGGAACCACGCAAAGGACCATCAGGGCATAGCCCACATCGGTGATGAGCATGAACACGGTCATGATGATCACCAGGAAGATGGACCAGAAAAAGTCCACCACGTGCCAGGACAGGGTTATGCCGATCCGGTTGATGTCGGAGGTCATCCTGGACACCAGCCAGCCCACCGGCGTCCTGTCGTAATAGGATATGGACAGTTCCTGCAACTTCTTGAAGACGCCTTTCCGCATGTCATACGGAATGCCGTATTCAATCGTTCCAGCATTCCGGATCATGAGCCATACATTGGCCGCCTGGATCACCACCAGGCCCACCGCCACCAGGCAAAAGGCCCAGAATCCCTCCAGCGACTTTTTAACGGCAAAGTGATCGATGGCATACTCGCTCAGCTTGGGAAACAGGGCATCCACCAGCGCCAGGAAAAGCATCTGCACCATCAGCATGATGATGGTCTTCTTATAGGGTTTCGCAAATATCGCCAGCTTTTTCACAACGTTTATGTCAAACCGTTTGCCATATTCGGCTTCCTCGAAATACACGATCTCACACCTTTCAGCCTGTCGCTTCTTCCACATCAATGCCCAGGGCGCTCTGGATTTCCCATATTCTTCTGTAAGGCCCGTCAACCTTTATCAGTTCCTCATGGGTACCTGACTGGATGATCCGGCCCTTATCCAGCACCAGGATCTTATCTGCCTCCGCAAGGGTGGTGATCCTGTGGGAGATGATGATGGTGGTTGTATTCTTCCGCCGTTCCTTCAGCGCCCTTCGTATTCTGGCATCGGTCTCGGCATCCACGGCGCTTAGGGAGTCATCAAAGATGAGGATGGGCACATCCCGGATGATGGTTCTGGCGATGGCTATCCTTTGCCTTTGACCTCCCGACAGGGTTACGCCCCGCTCACCCACAAGGGTGTCGTAGCCCATCCCGAATTCCTGAATGGCCTCGTCCACACAGGCCGTCCTGGCGGCGGCAAGGATTCTGTCCTCATCCACCTGGCCGCAGCCTATCCCGATGTTCTCCCTGATGCTTTTTGAGAACAGGAACGGCTCCTGAAGGACGATGCCGATGTGCTTCCTGATCCACTGCCGGCTGATGCGTTTCAATTCCACGCCGTCGATGCGGATGCTGCCCTTCGTGTAATCGTACAGCCTAAGCAGCAGATGGACCAGCGAGCTCTTTCCGGCGCCTGTGGCGCCCAGTATGGCCACTGTCTCGCCTTTCTCTATTCTGAAGGATACGCCGTCCAGAACGGGCTTACCCTTCTCATATTCAAAATGGACATCCTCAAAGACAATCTCCCCCTGAACGGGAGGTGTCTCGCCCGTGGTGTAATCTTCGGGCTTGTTGTCCAGGATCTCCTGGATCCTGCCCAGCGAAACGAAGGCCTGGCCCATGAATCCCATCATCTGGCCAAGGTTTCGTAAGGGCCATACCAGCATTCCCGCATAGGATGAAAAGGCGACCACCGTGCCAATGGTGACCTGGCCCCTGACCACCCAATAGGTGCCCACCGCGATAACCAGCGCATGCTGGAGCATGCACATCAGGTCGGTTCCTCCATAGAAATTGGCCATGATCCGAACGATATCCATGTTCAGGTCCCGGTGGGTCCTGTTCTTCTCATCAAACTTCTCCATCTCGAAATTCTGGGCGCCAAAGGCTTTTACGACCCGAACGCCGGCCAGGTTCTCCTGCAGGGTTGCGGTCATATGGCCTTCGGCTTCGTCCGCCCTGACAAACACCTTCATCATGTTGATGAAGAAGCGGACGGTTATGACAAACACAATGGGTATCAGCAGGATGGAAATCAAGGTATACTTCAGGTCCATGGCAATCATTACGGCCAGCACCACGATGACCTGCAGGATGATCTGGAGCGCCTCGATGGACTGGGTGGATATGAAGTTCTGGATGGTCTCTATGTCGGAGGTACACCGCTGGATGATATCCCCGGTCTGTACCTTCACATGATAATCAAAGGGCAGGTGCTGCAAATGCCCGTACAGTTTTTCCCGCATCCGCTTGGAAGATGCCTGGGCCGCAACGGCCGAGCATTTTCCTTTCAGGTACATGAAGATGCCCTGAAGCAGTGTAATCACAACAAGCACCGCCAGGATGATCCACAGATTGTTCCTGATGGTGCTAATCCCACTTGCCACATCGATCCGGGATGCCAGGGCAGCAGGCAGTTCAACCGGTTTGTCGCCGATGACGTAATCCACCGTGAAGGCGATGACCAGCGGCACCATGGACGAAAAAACAGTCATCAGGAGCACGGACAGCATGGACAGAAGATAGGTCATGCCGCTTCCGCGCAAATACTCACGAAGCAACTTCAGTTTTCTCACGTTGCGCCTCCTTTCGGGCGGTATCAGCAGCTAAAATGGTGTACATAGATTATCATGTGCATCCGGTCATGAAGAAACGCGAAAAAAGAGCCATCACATCAACCATCGCATGACTCAGCCATCAAAAATGGATTTGAAATTGCCGTAGGGACAGATAGGATCAGCTCAGATGGGCCTGTCGGCTGCGACAATGCCAACTCCATGTTTGATTCCGAATCCTGCAAAAATAAACTTGCTTGCCATATCGCAGCCTCCTCTCAAGACGGATTGGTTTGGCGGCACAAGCCACCAGTATAATATACCACATGGCAATCTAAAAAGGAATACTTTTTATGCCAGATCCATATGCCCGTCCTGAAGCTTGTTAGCGAAAAAACCGTATAAAAAAGCGCCACGCTTCCGCGTGACGCTTCAACGCGTTTTCCGGTTATTCCTGGCGTAAAGCTTTCATGACGCTGAGCTTCATGGCACGCCTTGCGGGAAGCAACCCGGCCAGAAGGCTTGCCAGGAAGGAGAACCCCGCTCCCGCCAGCATGAGCCAGGGAGGAATATAGGAGGACATCATCCCCTCCGCCTCAGGCATCCACATGATCTGGCCACCGAGGTTAATCTTGAACTTGTTCAGCGCCATGGAGGCCAGCAGGCTCAGCCCGATCCCGAACACACCGCCGAAGATGCCGATCCAGCCAGCTTCCATCAGGAAGATGCGCCGGATATCCCTCAGCCTTGCACCGATGACCTTGATAATGCCGATTTCCCGGGTTCTTTCATAGATGGACATATACATGGTGTTGGCGATACCGATGGCCGCTATGATAAAGGCCGTGATCCCGATGCCGCCCAGTATCTGTCTGAGACCTGCCGACTGCTGCTGCATCTGTTCAAGGATCTGAATAGGGCTGTAGACCTCATAGCCCATGTTCTTTATCTGGTCCATCACTTTCTTCACGCTGTCTATGTCCTTAACCTTGACGATGGCCTGATTATATCCCTGGTTTTCACCGGAGCTCCTGGAGCCGTTCCGGCTTACGGCAAATGTGATTCCTCCGCCGCTTTCCTGCTGCTGATTGAATTTATCCTGCTCCTTCTTGTACTTTTTAACAGTCTCCAAGGGCATGATAATGGAATAATCATACTGACCGCCGCTTTCAGCCACCATGCCCACGACCTCGACAGCAACAGGTTTCACCTTCTTGGTGGTCTTAGGCATGCCCGGATAGGGTTTTTCGCCGTAATTCATGTCCCAGCTCAGGGTAACCTTTTCCTCCATCAGGTCGAGATCCTCGGGCGCCGGATCCCATCGTGAGGATCTGGGATTGTAAAGATTGTACCTGATATATTGCCCCACCACCATATGATCGGTGTCCTCGCTGGTAAGCCCGCGACCTACGCTTATAGGTATATCCAGCATTTCAAAAACATCCGGATCGATTCCCAGGATATAGGCCCAGCCTACATACTTGCCCACCACCATTTTGAGGTTGATCTCCATAATAGGCGTAGCGCCCTCAACGCCTTCCATCCTGGAGAATTCAGCAATCTTGGCATCGTTCAGGGGCTCGATCTTTTTCCCGTCAGGCGTCATACCGCCCGCATTCCAGTTGTAAACCTGGATCTGCATGATGTTTCCCATCTGGCTGAGCTGTTCCATGAAATTTTTGTTCATGGCCAGGCCCAGGGAAATCATCACCACAATGGCGCAGGTACCGATCATGACGCCAATGATGGTGAGGGTGGTTCTGAGCTTGCGCCGCCATAGGTTCCTTACGCTGAGCGTGAGTGTATCAATAAATCTCATCAGAATTCAATCTCCTTGTTCTTCCTGCGCTTCCTGACGACTAATATGACGGTCACAACCACACCGACTACGACAACGCCAATGATGACAAAGAACCAGACGCTCCCGATAAAGCCGCCGCTTTCCCCTTCCTCCATGCCAGGCTCCATCGGGAACCCGCCGTCAACAGGGAATCCGGGGTCAAAGCTTGGCGCTTCAAGGACATTCAGGGCAAACTCCTTCTCATAGGTCATCAGCTCGCCGCTGGTAGTTTCGTATTCCACCACAATCTTACCCTTACCCATCCCAGGCTGCATGGGGATCAGATTGATCTCGCACCATTCCGAATAACCGGGCGTGAAGTTGCCGAAATAGGTGCTCATGGGATCCGCGGCGAAATCGCCCTGAACGGACATCTTGACATTATACAGGTCGGTCTTGCCCATATTGTACAGGCTGAAATTGATGTAGACCGAGTCTCCCATGTATACCTCGGAAGGCATTGAGATCTCGGATACCTCAAAGCGGGATGGCTGATACACGGGAATACCGATGATTTCCTGCGCCGTATAGGGATTGCCCTGTTCATCCTCGTATTCAAAGGAGATGTTGACGGTATAGGTCTTGGATAGGGCATCCGGTATGGTGTACAGGTTTAGGGTCCAATCATATGTATCCCTCGGCCTGATTTCATCAATGTAGAAGGTATTGCTGCAGTTCACAGGGGTAAAGACATTTCCTGTCTCGTTGGATTTCTCTTCCACGTTGAAGCTGCCCTTGATATTTCTGATGGTCTTTGACCCATGGGTATTCCTGAAGGTCATGTACAGGGTGAACTGTTCCCCGGCCTTGACCTGCCTGGGTTCATAGGTATAGCTCTCCACAATGATCTTGGGAACGTTCTTGTTGGGATCCGATTCACCGCCATCCGCGTCCACGAAGACCGAAACCGCCTGGGAAATTGTCGCGTTATTTCCCGAGCCGTCCGGGGCCTCCACCTTGATGACGATGGGCACGCTCCCGCGTTTCGCATCGGGAGAAGGCTGGAACTTGAAGTTCAGTGTTCTGCTCTCATTGGGCCCCAGTTTGGAAACGATGAAAAGGTTCTGGGTTACCGGCAGGAGGGCGTCGGTCCCGTCTGCGGAGACCTTGACCTGATCGATCTGGGTGTTCCCGGTGTTCTTTATGGTGGCCGAGACATCGAAGATATCGGATGGGGTTACCGTGGCCTTGGAAGTTCCAACATTAAGGATCTCCAGGGCATTCACCGTATCCCCGCTGCCGGTTACAGGGATCCAGATCTCCTGGTCCTCGCTGATCTTTTCCCCGGATTCGGTGGTGTATTCCACCTTGAAAGACAAAGGATAGCTTGCGGTTTTAAGGCCTTTTGCCGCCAACAGGTTGAGGGTGAATTTCTGATTGCTTCCTCCGTTGATCCGATCAAAGGTGATGCGGCTTGAACCGGAGCTCAGCATAAAGGTGTCCTGGGACAGCCCTTTAACAGTTATTGTGATGTCCTTGGCCAAATAATTGCCTGCGTTCACCACGTACACCGGCACGATAAAGCTCTTGCCGGCCTCGGCTGTCACATTGTCGGCCGAGGATGTGCGCACGATGAGCCTGGCGTCCTGCTTGTTGTTTACAACATTGATGTAGACGATATGCTCGCTGGTGAAATCTTCTCCCCAGGCATTGGTGAAGGTCAGCTTAAATTTGAAGGGATAATAGCCGGGTTTTATGAACTTGTCGGTGTTGACGGATAATTTGATCACATCCACTCCCCTTGGCCTGATCTCCCTGATGGACGTGCCGTTCACCGTAACATGGATGAAGGGGGAACCGGTCTCATACACGGGCGTGAAGGTAATATTTTTGGCGGTGGCTGCACCGCTGATGTTTTTCAGGGTGATGTTCAGGCCGGAATACTGGCCGGCTGTCACCGAGGCATTTTCTGCCACCGAAGCCTGCAGGCTGGGTTTATAGGGATTGGCCTCATAGGACTCGTCATCTGCCACACTAATCGTATATTCAACGGTTGTGTCTCCTCTTCTTCCATCCTCAAACTCATAGTAAATGGTTATTGCAAATTTATTGTTGCCTTGATTGCCAACAAACTGCAGAGGATACGCATCCAGTATCCTGACACGCTGACCCGGCCCCACAACATTTTCTTCAGGAATGATACTGTAGCGATCATCATCATCCTCAACAGAGATGACAGCGCCCTTGTTTAAGGACATGGATGTTATGGTTAATTTCGGGTTGTCTTCGCCTTCTCTATCTTTATTGGTAAGTGTTAACGTGAAATCAAAGGTTTCACCCGGCGACAAGTAGCTATTATAGTCTGCCTCAAGCGTAAAGGCAGCAAGTTTATGTACCGTTGCCGCCATGGCTACATCGGTTGGCACCATGGCAAGCATGGCCGTCACAACAAAGAGCAGAGCAAGTGCAAAATGCAGGGTTCTCTTAAGCATTTTCCGTTTCATAACCATTATCCCTTCCATTCTCAATCTTTTCTATCTTGCCGTCACGCACCCTGACAATGCGTGTGCAGTAATCCGACAATTCCGGGTTGTGGGTAACCATCACCAGGGTCTGTTTCCTCTCGTAGGCCAGGGAGGTCATGAGCTGCATCATTTCATGGGTGGTTACCGTATCCAGGTTGCCCGTGGGCTCATCTGCGAAGACCACCTTGGGATTGTTCACAAAGGCCCGTGCGATGGAGACCCTCTGCTGCTGGCCGCCGCTCATCTCGGAGGGCTTGTGTTTCATCCTGTCCTTCAGCCCGACAGCCTCCAAAAGTTCCTTCGCCCGTTTGATCCGTTTGGAACGCGGCACACCGCAGAAGGTAAGGGGCAGGGCCACATTTTCCAGCGCGGTGAGGGTGGGAATCAGGTAATAGCTCTGGAAGATGAAGCCGATATGCTTCTGCCTGAACAGGGCCAGCTGATTTTCGCTGAGCTTGTCGATTCGGGTGTTCCCGATGGTGATGGAACCCTTCGTCGGCCTGTCCAGCCCGGCCATCATGTGGAGCAGCGTCGATTTGCCGGAACCGGACGGTCCCTGAAGGCAGCAAATTTCGCCTTCCTCGATGGTCAGGCTGATGCCGTTGACGGCATAGATGCGTTCCTGGCCCATGCGAAAGATACGGTAAACATTATCCAGGGTAATGATTGCAGACATTTATGTATCTCCTTGGTATGGTTCATTCCCGGCGCTACTTGCGCCTAAAATCTGGCATCAAGGTTGTCTCAGTTAATTATATAACAAAATCCTTAAAATAAAACAGGTTGATCTCAAATCTTTCCAAGTCGGATTCCCGGGGCATAATTTTCCAGCCTATATTAATAAGACGTAAGAGGATGAAAATGGTTCACTGTTTTTTAATTTTTTATTAACTTGCCTGAATTGACACGGGCGGCAAGGCCCGGTGCCATAGGCTGAAGCTTTAAGGTATAAAAAAAGATGATCGCGAGATCGGATCCCGCGGATCATCCTTTTGTCTTCTCGATGGTTATATCAATCAATAACCCGTCTTGCGCCGTAGTAGGGAGCAGGATATTCTGACAGGGAAGCAACAACGACTTTACCCTTGGTGGTGGAGGCATGAATGAATTTGCCGTTGCCAATATAAATCCCCACGTGGCTCACGTCCCAGTTACCCCCGTCTGTGTCAAAGAGCAGGATATCCGACGGCCTCAGGTTTTCCCTTGAAACTTTCTTGCCGAAGCCGGCGTAATCGGCCGAGCTTCTTGGGACATTGATGCCGAAATGGGCATAGACATACTTGACAAAACCGGAACAGTCAAAACCTTTGGTGCTGTATCCGCCGTATACATACTTCACACCCTGAAGGCTCATGCTGTAATCCACAATCTGTTGCGCCAGCGGTGTTACCGCGCTTGAGCCGGCTGTTGGAATGGATGAGGCCCGATCCACTTCACTTTCGCTTTCCACCAGGTACTTCAGCAACATATAGCCGGTTTTCCCGGATGGCGTCAGGATCCTGGCCCATTCGCCCTCGCTGGCGAAATAACCTATCTTTGCGCCGCGGGAGAGCGTTTCGATCTTTTCATATTCGGTGCCCGGTCCGCTGCGCACATTGAGCTGATTTGCGTTGATATACCAGTAGGCGATGGGTTTTTCGGGTTCTACCTCCGCTTCGCTGTTCACAAGATACCTTGCCACCACATAACCGGTGAGTCCGGATAGTGTCCGGATTTTTGCCCATTCCCCTTCCATCCGTATCAGACCGACCTTGTCGCCCCTCTTGAGTGTGGTCAGTTTGTCATAATCGGTGCCTACACCGCTTCTGACATTGAGCTGGTTCGCGTTGACATACTTATAGCCTGTGACCTGTTCCGTCGCCGCCATGGTTTTGCCGGCATCCCGGGAATCGCCGGCAATACCCCTTGCCACCGAAGCCGTCAGCATGAGTTCATCGTCTGATTCGGCTTCCGTTTCGCCGGCTGCAAGGATCGCATTATTTTGGCCGGATTGTGAGGAATAAAGGGCTATAATTTCCTCGGATTTGGCCTGGTACTCCAATTGCTGGTCAATGGCTGTGAAATACTGATAAGGAAGGGAATAATCAAATGAGACATCCGGGATATCGGAAAGTGTTGAGGCAGAAGCCTGAGCGGATATATCAGAAGTCGATGCCGGGGTTTGTTCTGGCAACCCCGTAACAATAAATACGCTGACAGTTAGGATAAAAAGTAAGCCTATGGTCACCACCAAATACTTATTTGAAGTTTGCCATAAATGCATCGTGCGTCCTCCTATTTAAGGCTTCCGGAGTTAGCTGACGGGCTCGGGAAATAGGGAACCCTACCTTGAGGATTAGCCCCCAAAAAAAACTGGTTCCTCCGTACTCTATAATAGAGATTCAGCCTGTTAATCATATCCCCTTTGGGGGTATATATATTTTTTTAGCAGAGCGCTTCTATTTATTGGTTTTTATTATATCAATAATATCTTTCAGAAGCAACACAAGGTAACAATTACCAATTTTAGGGGTCTGCCCATAGAGGAAAGTCCGTTTTGAAAAGGAAATTGCCATTTTTGCCTGTACGGTCTGCCTGTACGCAGGGTTTAACAGCCATACAGCTGTGCTTTCACCGCAGTATTCACTCTGAAGCGATGAGCCTTCCGACTCCCTGCCTGGATGCGGATCGAGAAGATTCAATTGCCGATGGTGCCGTCATAACCAGTATATGCTTGTACTTTTTTTGAGTTTCCTGTTTATTTCCCGGTATTTCCGTTTTTTATCCCCGTCGGGGGAAGAAGCCCCAGGCACCGTATTCGAAGGCCTCCCTGCACCCAAAAGGCCGTGTTGAAGCCTTTTTTAAATATAGAATTAGGACAGGTGCTTCCAATATCAGGTGACGGGTCAAAGGGTCTTGCATTTAAAAAAGGAACGTGCTATACTTTAATGCGTCGGTTGGGTACCGACATGATAACGACGCGGAGTGGAGCAGTCTGGTAGCTCGTCGGGCTCATAACCCGAAGGTCGTGTGGTTCAAATCCCACCTCCGCAACCAGAAAAAACCGCCTGTCAGAAATGACAGGCGGTTTTCCTTCTGATCAAGGATATGGGCTTCAATCTCTTTCGACAGTTCATCATGAACCTTTTTATACCGAATCTGCTCCAGGACGGCCGAGAGATAGGCCTTGGTTTCAGAGTGCCGTTCCATCTGCGATAGCCTCCTTCAGCACCTTGTTGACCGCAGAAGAAAACTTCTGCCACTCCGCCTTTTTGTCAGCGAGAAGCCCTCTGCCCTTCCTGGTGATGCTGTAATACTTCCGCATTTTGGCGTTTCCGGCCGAGTCATAATAGGAAGATACCATCCCCTGCTGTTCCAGGCCGTGAAGCAGGGGATAGAGAGTACCGGCCTTCAGCGCAAAGGTATTGTCGGAACGCTTCGCCAGTTCCTCGATCATCTGGTAACCGTACATGTCTCCATCCTCAAGCAGCCTCAGGATCAGCATAGCCGTGCTGCCGCTCAGAAGGCTTTTGTCAATTCCCACAGGATCATCCCCCGAACTCATTATATCGAACATCTATATATACATCTATCGATGTTCGATATATCTGCCAAGGGTTATTTTTTTCGTCTCTTGTACATATCATTCTCATGTCATCACTGGAATACCGCGGTGTCTTCTACGCCTGAACTTTTGAATTTAACCGTGAACCATAATTATCCTGGCGCGTCTAATAGAACAGAAGAGACAATCACACCGTAGGTGCAAATCATGAAAAAAGGACTTCTTTCGCTGACCATCGTTTTTGTTCTGTTGCTGTCCCTGGCATTTCCCGTTTTCGCACAAAATGCGGGGGATAATCTCATCATTTCGCCGATCAAAAGGCACTGGGCCCAGGATTACGTGGACGATTTGGCATCCAGGTCCAATATTGATGCTATATTCCATGGCAAGAACCTTGACGAGCCTATCACCGTGGAGGACTTCCAGGGCCTTGTCCGGCTGGTGATCGACGAGGCCTACGACAGCGCGCCGGATTCAATACTCAGGGAAGCCGTTGTGTATGAATGCGCGCGGATCTGGGCTGAACAGACAGGCAACAACCTGGACGAAATGGTCTTTATCCAGATAGTCTTCTATTCGGACATGGATCAAGTAGATGCAAAGTATGTTCAGGGCATCTACGCGGCTTACACGCAGGAGATCGCCCGCGGCAGGGGCAACGATATCTTTGCTCCCAAAGCTCAAACCACTTACGGCGAGCTGGCCACTTTGATCAGCCGGACTGCCCAGGCCATTGAAAAGGCATCGATCCAGGCTCCCCAGCCCATTGTGGCAGGGCGGTTCGAAACAAGGGGCACATATGCGCTCAAAGAAGATAAGGTGGTGTTTGACTTTGAATTGATGAGCCACTATACCGAGCCCAGGGATATCACCTTCTCTTCGGGACAGCAGTTTGAGCTCACCATCACAGACGAAAGCGGAAAGGAAGTCTACCGGTATTCGGACGGCAAGTTCTTCACCATGGCCCTTATCCTCAAAACCATCAATCCCGGCGAGTCCCTGAAATGGCAGGACGAATGGGACATGACCGACAAGGATGGCAACAGGCTGACATCCGGAAATTACAAAGCCGTGATCACCATCCTGGCCTATCCGGATGAGGGCAGGGAAAAGCTTGACGAAAGCCAGTTTACAACCACCATTGACTTTTCCCTCTGAAATTTACGTTAAACATCTTTAATCCCTTGAGACGATTCGACCAGACAATAAACGCTCGGCTTGCTAAACCGGGCGCTTTGTCTGTTCGGTTACTTTTAAAATGCTTTGTAGGCTTCCTTCTTAGCTCCGCAAACCGGGCATTTGTCGGGTGCCTCATTGAGAATGGTATGACCGCAAACGGGACAGATATATACCTTCTGGAATTCCATATCCTTGCCGGCCTTAGCGGCATCCTGGGCCTGCTTGAAGAGTTCGGCATGGATTTTCTCAGCTTCCAGCGCAAAGTGGAAGGAACGTTTGGCCCCCTCTTCCTTCTGGAACTCGGCGGCATTCAGATAAACCGGATACATCTGGTTGACCTCATGGAGCTCGCCGTTGATGGCGCCCTGCAGGTTGTCAACGGTCTTGCCCACTCCGAATACGGCGCCGGCTACCACTGTCGCATCGGCGGTTTCGCCGCCAATTTCCTTGAAATGGTTGCTGGCATGAACCTGTTCGGCATAGGCGATTGCTTCAAAGAGCCTGCCTATGTTCGGGAACCCTTCTTTTTCCGCCATTTTGCCCCAGATGAGGTAACGCATGTGGGCCATGCTCTCGCCGCCATATGCCGAATGAAGAAAATCGTTTGTCATCGCATTTTTTACTGCCATAATAACCCCTCCATTTTCCATTATTTATTGCTATATCGCGAAAATCCGGCCAAAAAGCGGAGAATCAGAAGTCCGCTTTCCAAAGGCCGTGAATATTGCAGTACTCATAAACCGTACCAGATTCAGCCCCGTCAAATTCGGCTATGGGTTCCTCGCCGGGCTTCAGGTACTTGAATTCCAGCCTGTCGCCGGAAACAAGGGCGATCCATTCAATGTAATGTTCAGGCACCATGGGATGCAGGGTGGAGCCGACAGCCACCTTGATCTTGCCATTCTCCTTCGTAATAACGGGAACATGCTTTTCCTTTGAAGCGTCTGTCGTATTGGCTTCAAGGCGGGTCATTTCCTGATCACAGCAGACCAGGGTTCCTCCTCCCTTTTTGAGCAGCGCAACGAAATTCCCACATTTTTCGCAGCGGTAAAATGCAATAGACATAATGACCTCTCCTTTCCCCATTAATTCCAGCCCGCAGGCTGTTAAGCGGTCGAACCGCCTCTGTTTTATTCAAACACAACGATGGCCTGGCTGCGTTTGATGCGGAGCAGCACGGTCTCCAGCACGCGCAGCCTGTGGTTGAGTTCGGTCTGTTCCAGATAGGCCGCGGCCATATCCTGTCCAACCACGAGATCCATATTTCTTTCGTCGGAAGCCACCAGAACAGCCTTGCCCCTTCCCAGGACCGGAGATTTGAAGACATGCCCGTCCACAAGCTTGCTCACCCTGTCAATTTCGAGGAGTCCGGTCCCCGGCTGGAGCCTCTGCATCTGCATATACAGGTCCGGGCTCAGGGCAAGGGCGTATGGACCATAGATGCCTTTTTCCGTGAGCAGTTCAATTGCCGCGGCAATATCGGTAAAAGCGTTCTCGCCGGTGCTCCAGTCCTTCCTTTCAATCTTGTTGGCGCCGGGAGCCGTGAGCAATCCGTCATATCCAACCCGACTGTCCCCGAAAAAGATCAGCTTGTCCTCTTTCAGGGCACAAGCTTCGGCCGCAGCGGCGGCTTTAGAGAGATCCACCGGGAAACCCGACCGCTCCGCGGCTTCCAGATCCCTGGCATACAGGAGGAAGTCGTCATAGATCATGGGGATCTCCAGGACCTTCCTGCCGCGGGTCGTGATAAGGCCGTCCTCTGCAACCTGTTCCACATTATCCGCGTCATCCACTGAAATATGCTCCACTCCGATACCAAGAGGACCGAAAAGCTTTAAAAACCTTCTGCCTATGAGTACCCTGGTTGCCGCTCTGACAACCGTGGCATCGATCTGTTTCCATAACGCCTCGGGAAGCGGGGATGCTTCTCTTGACAAGAAATCCATATGCATACCCTCCTTTGCGGTTACCTATTTCCCAATCAGGCTGCCAACGGTGGCGCCTCCATTATCCTGAGTATTGAGCTGCGGTTCTTTAATTCCCAGTTCGGCAAGCATTTCACGGACCTCTTCTTCGCCGGATGCGAACAACTCTGCTTCCTTGGGATCCAGCAGCCTTAGCAGCGCCATCAGTTCGCCCACATGGGCCTTCTCCTCATCACGGATGTCCGCAATGATCTTTTTGGCCACCTCGTCATCGGTTGCCTGAACATGGGCATCGTAGAGAAAAATGGCTTCCAGTTCGCCGGCGATATCCAGCCTGATGGCCTGGATAAGTTCTTCCTTGGTTAGTTTTCTTGGAATATTGCCTTGAAATGGATTCGGAAAAGCGGGCATGATAAAACACCTCCGGAAAAATAATGAGAAAAGCTTGTCTACAACACGATTTCGCGCCGGATTGCAAAGCCCGGTCGCGGAAAGGTCATTATTCGTTTTGTGCTTGGCTTAATGGCTGTCGGAAAACCCTGATAATTTATCATTTGCTGTCCGGCATTTCCACCGGCTGGTCATACTCCAGGTCCTTGCAGCCTTCTGAAAACTCGGGCGAACAGCAGATTTGTTCGCTTACAATGTTATTGTTATGATTGTTAGTTTCGTCCACTCTATGTAATTTGTTTACTTCGGTCATAACCTATACCTCCCAGATCATGGAATCTGTTGTATATAGTATATACCACTTTTATAATGATTACAATACAATGCGCGTAATAAATCCGGGACATTTTTTAAATGAATAAACGTGATTTTTTCAAATGCCATAAAGTATTCCACATGCCCGACCGTACGGCGGAGGGGCTTTTAAAGGTTGGGAAATAAATAACCGGCGGATGGTATGAGATGACAGTAGCATATGGTAAAATGATAGGGCTGGAATTCCGTAATCAGGCGATTACAGATGAAGAGGTGCGGCAATGAATATTGGGTTCTTTGATTCCGGAATCGGCGGGCTATCCGTGCTGCGCGAGGCGCTGGCCCTCATGCCCAATGAAAACTACCTCTATTATGCGGATTCTGACAATACGCCCTATGGCACAAAAACCAAGGATGAAGTGAAAAAATTAGCCTTCAGAGCGGTTGAATTTCTCCTGTCCAAGGGGATCAAGGCGCTTGTCATCGCGTGTAACACAGCCACCAGCGCATCCGTCGAAGACTTGAGAAAAGCATACGATTTTCCCATCATAGGTATGGAACCGGCGGTGAAACCGGCAGTTGCCAGGAACCTGAACGGAGGCAAAAGGGTTCTGGTTCTCACGACGCCGCTGACTTTGCGTGAAGTCAAGTTCCGGGACCTGGTGACCCGGGTGGATCCGGAGCATATCGTGGACGGGCTTCCCGCGCCAAAACTGGTGGAACTGGCGGAGCGCTTCACCTTTGACGGACCTGAAGTTGAGGAATATTTTCGTGAGATTCTCCCGTGGGATAAAATCAACAGCTATGGTACCATTGTCCTTGGCTGCACCCATTTCCCGTTTTTCCGCAATGCCCTGGCCCGGATCCTGCCGGATGGCATCGACATCATTGACGGGAACCGTGGCACCGTTAATCACCTGTATGATGTTTTAAAGTCAAAAAACCTGCTGAATCCATCCAGTGAAACAGGTCGGGTGCTTTTCTTCCGGTCAGGCGTTCCGGTGGAAGACCCGAGCCTCCTGGAGAAATACAACCGGCTGCTCCGTTTCTGACGTAAACCATATAGAGGCTTATCATATCGCCCAGTAATGGGTATACCAAGGAGGGAGATACTCTCCCTCCTTTTATCTGCTTGGTAGCATGTCATTGCGAGGAGGCAACCGCCGACGAAGCAATCTCAGTTGCTTATACAGCCGCTGTCGGGTTCTCAGAGATTGCCACGCACCGCTTATGCGATACTCGCAATGACAGCTTTGCAAGCAGGGAGTCCGTAAAGGTAAAGGCCGCATTGCGATAAGGCGCCAAAACTTCCTGTGAGAGCGGGAACCGGGCGGCTGCTGTTTGAGCGCAGCGAGTTCAGCCGCCCCCCGCTCGAACAGCAGATGTTTTGCAGCCGTGCAGCACAGTGGCCGGGCTTTACGGGCTCCCGGCCCGAGAGATTGCCACGTATCGCTTATGCGGTACTCGCAATGACAGTGCGGCGCTCACAGGGCATTAACACAGTCCTTGAACCGGTTGCCGCGGATTTCAAAATTCTCATACTGATCCCAGGACGCGCAGGCCGGGCTGAGCAGAACAACATCGCCGGGGCTGGACGCATTGTAGGCCGCGGTAACCGCGTCATCCAGCACTTCAACGATGGTGCATGGAATCCCCTGTTCCGACGCGAATTTCCCGATACGCTCCCTTGTTTCGCCAAAGGCCACGATGCGCTTGACCCATTTCAAGTAATCCTTCAGTCCTTCAAAACTGTGTCCCCTGTCCAGGCCGCCCAGAAGCAGAATGACGGGCCGCTCAAAGGAAGAAAGGGCAATCTGTGTAGACGTGATATTGGTCGATTTGGAGTCGTTATAGAAATCAACATGTTTGATGGTCCGGACGTATTCCAGGCGATGTTCCACACCGCCGAAGGTTTTGAGCACTTCCACAATCGGCCGGTTCTCCACCCCAAGCTCCTTGACGGCGGCAATGGCCGCCATGGCGTTTTCATAATTGTGCCTTCCCTTGATCTTCACATCGCTTATGGGTATGATCCTTTCCTTGTTGTAACAGATCACCCCGTCAAGAATACAGCATCCCGGCTGATCTGCAGGATGCGACGAGAAGTACCGTTTTGTGGATCGAATGTCCCGGGTGAGGTCCAGTACTTCCTTGTTGTCCAGGTTGAGGATGGCGATGTCCTTTTCGGTATGGTGGTTGAATACCCGCTTCTTCACAGCCTTGTACGCTTCATAGGAACCATGGAAGTCAAGATGGGCTTCATACAGGTTGGTCATGACCGAAATATGTGTCTTGAACCTGTCCACATTGCATAACTGGTGATCCGATACCTCCATGACGGCGATATCGCCTTCCTTCAGCCGTGAAACGAAGGAACACACGGGAAAACCGATGTTGCCCATAAGCCAGGCCGGCTTTGAGGCAGCTTTCAGCATCTTATAAATAAGCGTGGTGGTCGTGGTCTTCCCGTTGGTGCCGGTAACCCCGATAATGGTCACTCCATTAGGGAAGTAGCGGTAAGCCAGCTCCATCTCATTAATGACAGGTACATTGAGCCTTATGGCTTTCTCTACATAAGGATGGGTATTGGGAATGCCCGGGTTCTTCACCATGATAGACACGGATTCATCCAGCAAATGCTCAGGATGGCTCCCAAGGACCACTTCCACGCCCAACGTCTCAAGCTCCTTCACCTGATCCGGATTCTGGTCTGCCTTTGCATCGTTGAGCACAACACGGTATCCCTTATCGGCCAGAAATTTAGCGGCTTCATAGCCGCTCCTGGCCATCCCCAGTACTAAGGCTTTTCTTTTACCGCCCATTTCACTGCACGCTCCTTCCCCTGTTCCTGTATATTATACACCAGACGGCTTACTTGGTTACATGTCCCTCTGCCAACTGGATGAAGAAAAAAACGCACAGCAAAAGGCCTCCTTTCATCCGGGAGACCTTGGCGCAAAAAGCTTAGTTCTGCATTGACGGCGGGTTGGGGGCAGCCAACGTCACAAACCGCACGTCATGGTCGTGGAGAACAACACCGTTCACCGTGGTTTCACCTTCCACAAAATGGATGTGCATCTGTTCGTCAGGCGGCGCTTCGGGATTGACCGTGATACCCAATCCGGTTTTCAGGATGACTTCATGAAAGTGCCCAACATCAAAGGTGGTGTTCACCTTTATTCTATGGAAATGGTTCTGGCCAACAGGTATCGCTTCACCGGTCACACCGGCAAAACGGTGTTTATGCCTTAAATCGCCCTGGAGCTCCAGTTCGGTGGAAGCGGTAAATTCATGAGTATGGGTCTGCGCCGGGGGATTGGGCTTGCATTTCTTGTGGGTGATCTCGGTCGGCCATACGCTATAGCTGTTTCTCTTGCAAAGCTCGAGTGCGGTATTGTAATCCATTGCATGACCTCCTTTTTTGCTCAGATACTACATGGTATTCTTGTCCCGGCAACATGGTTACGGAGGCCCGACCTTTAGTTCCGCACCCTTTCCCGGCACTTGTCACTTCCTCAAAAAAACAACATCCCCTGCGCGTTAGGGCAGGGGATGAACTTATGCGGAAGAATCGTCTATTTGTTGGCCATGGCATAAATCTGGTAGACATCGTCGCGGCCCAGCACCCTGAAGCTCCCGATGGTGCGCTGGCCAAAGAATACACACCGATCGGCCAGTTCCTGGACAACCTTGTCCGGCTGGACGCCGATGCCCAATTCCGAAAAGCATGTGGGCGCTCCCACTGAGGCGAAGAAGGCTTCTGTCTTCTCAATGGCAGCTTTGCCGATGGCCTCGGTACTTCCTTCAGCGATTCCCCATACCATCCGTCCAAACTGGGCAAACCGCTCCGGATTGACATTGAAGCAGTACCGGGCCCATGAGCCCCAAACTGCGGACAGGCTGGCACCGTGGGCTACATCAAACATGGCGCTGAGTTCATGGCCCAACTGGTGCGTGGCAAAGTCCCCCTTGCCGCCAAGGCCGGTAAGGCCGTTATGGGAAAGGCTTCCGCACCACATGATCTCGCTCATGGCGTGATAATCGGTGGGATTTTCCAGGGCAACAGGGCCGTTTTTAATCATCACCCGCAGAAGGGATGCCGCTATCTCGTCGGTGAGCTCATTGCCCAGTTCCGGCGAGAAAAAGCGTTCCATGGTATGCATCATGATATCCACAATGCCGCATGTGATCTGGTACTTGGGGAGCGTATAGGTCAGTTCCGGGTTCATGAGGGCAAAGCGCGGGCGGTTGAAGTCGGTGCTAAGTCCGCGTTTTGATCGGGTCTCATCATTGGTGATCACAGCCGAATCGCTGGTCTCACTACCCGCCGCCGACAGGGTAAGGACAACACCTACCGGAAGGCTTTTCTCAACCACAGCCTCCCTGGTCCAGAACTTCCATATATCGATATCCGGGTTGGCAACGCCATGGGCTATGGCCTTTGCCGTATCGATAACGCTGCCGCCGCCCACGGCCAATATGAAATCGACTCCGAATTCAAGGGCTTGCTTGATGCCTTCCCTGGCAAGGGACAGCAGGGGATTGGGCTTGACACCCCCTAACGTGGTGTACGGGATTTGGTTATCCTCAAGCTGCTTGGTGATTTTTTGCAGCAAACCGCTCTTCACAACACTGCCCCCGCCATAAACAACCATAACCCGGGTTCCGCCAAAGGCTTTAATCTCCCTGGCTGCATGCATCTCGGCGTCCTTCCCGAAAATCACTTTGGTCGGTGAATAAAACGTAAAGGAATTCATCGCCACCATCCTTTCTATCGCGTCTTTGCTTTTATCATAACATTAATTGTCCGGAATTTACAGGATATAATCGACCAGTTTCCCTTGAATCCGCCTTGTAAAAAATCCGGAAGTTGCGCTTTGGCTTAAGCCGTATACCAGGATGCTTCCCGATCGCCGTTTTCTGATATAAAACACCTGGAATACCTTCATTAGAATATATTGACACATTCAAACAGTCTATATACAATTTTCAATGTGAACCGAGAAGACCTGCCCAATAACATGGCATACCATAAGATAACCGCGGGATAGGATGGCATCAACAGCTTGTTGCCTTTTGTCACGCCGGTTCAGGATGCAGGCAATAACACATTAATCAATTGCACATATCCATTCTTGCCCTTGCGGCAGCGATCTCATGCCGAAGTCTATCACCGTATAACCGGATGGAAAAGCCCTGAGAGGCTGCATCGTAATGGGAAAGGAGATATGCTTATGGGGAGAATCAGAGTTTTTTTACTGTTCGCGCTTATAAGTCTGTTTATCCTTGTTAACTGTGTTTTTGCAGACAGCGAGATCATCCATGTTCCAGATACGGATCTCTCATCTGCCCCTGTGCTCGCTGCCGGCGAGGTGACCGAAAAACCGGTGCAAAATGCCGGCAATACCGCTGCAGGAAAAGAAAAGAATCTTTTGTGGATCCGACTCAACCCTCTTTCATACACATCCGAGTTTCCGCAGATCAGCTATTTTGTGGATGCCGATGACATTCGCAGTATCAAAGGGTATTATGAAATATCCGATACCGTTATCCTTCAGGAGGAATTGTGGAAGGATGCGCTGAGGATATCGGAAGACGGCAAAAGGGTTTTGCTGGCGCATAACCATTATCTTGTTGATGGCGGGGACACCATTCTTGAAGTCTATGATTTGGAACAGCAAAAGACCCTTTATCAATACAATGCAGGAAAGTACCGGTATGATTTTGATTCCATGTCCACAAGCCCAAACATGGAATACCTTCTGCTGCCAACAGGAAAGGATCACCTGCTGCATGTTGATGTCAACAACAATAAGGAAACAAAAATCTATACCTTCCCCAACGGTCTCATCTCACCCGACGGCACAAAGATAGCTGCCCGGAAATGGGGGACGGAACCCGGCAAGATCGTCGTGCAAATACGCGATGCGTTTACGGGGAAACCTCAGGAAGAATTCATGTTTGAAACAGACTACAACGCGCTTTACCTGACACAATGGCACTCGTCCGGGAAGATATTGTTTTATACCTATGAGGGTTCGTTCTATTATGATCTGAATACCAAGAAAATAGTACAGGTCGGTTCCTATTACTATGAGCCCTATATGTCGCCTGACGGCAGGTATGTGGCGTATCGCAGAGATCAGGATGTTGACGGCATTGGTTTGTATGTGGGAACCTTATGGCTGTACAAAGATCGCGGCTATAAGGATGGGCTGTATGTGAAAGATCTGGTAACCGGCGAGCTCATCCAGGTAGCCCAGATGCTTTACAACGACTTCCAGTCATACTGCATGAAACCCCTGCAATGGATTCGTACGGATAAGGATTTTGATAAACTGGCAAACAGGTACATCGTTTCTTCAGACCCGGGCGTTAAACTGGCCGCAAGAAGTTCTTTATTCACAAACTCCGGCAGCGTAATCGACAACGACGTGTCCACAAGGGGACCGGAATCACAATATTATACCTGCACGGCAGGCGATTGGGTGCAGATTTATAAACTCAGACAGGTTAAACTACCGGTATCGGAGGAAGGGCTGGCCAAGTATGATTGCTCCACTCTGTATACGGAACCCATGAAGCTTAAAGGGATAAAAATCATCAACGGTTATGCCAAAAGCGCGCAGACATATCGGGAATACAGCCGCGCCAGGAAGGTTCAGGTCATATTCTCCAACGGTTCCAGCTACACTTTTGACCTCAAAAACAATACCACAGGATTCCAGACCCTTAATTTCGGAAAAGTTGTGGAAACGCGGGATGTGACAATCAAAATTCTGAGTGTCTATCCGGGCACCAAATATGCCGACACCTTTATGGAAGTTCAATTGATCGAGGCGCCGTAAAGGCGCCTTCTTTATGATGAGGCACGCCGGGGTTATGGCACCCGGCAGGTATTGAAACCGTCTGTTCGATACAGGATAACGCGTCATCCAGGTTTGCCAGAAGGATTTCTTGTTAATGCCTGGGAAGCGTTATCGAGCATTCGATCTTTACCCCTCGGCGATATCGGGCGCCTTCGGCTGTTCTCATGGATGAAAACCGCAGCCTTTTTACAAAAAGCACGGTATGCGGGGGTACCGTCAAGAATTTTTCGCAAATTCATAACCCGCTTGGTAGTCGTCAACTAGCCAGCAGTTACCTGTGAATCA
>ENA-OWPA01000404-OWPA01000404.1-bioreactor-metagenome-genome-assembly--contig:-NODE-404-length-61356-cov-1005.256744_pt1 | contig 61356 bp, 49 predicted proteins | sample MGYA00238139_ERZ651803 | MGnify/ENA primary metagenome ERZ651803 (study PRJEB26909, sample SAMN07631231) | bioreactor metagenome | isolation source: Switchgrass digestor | place: USA: Dartmouth...
TCAGGAACAATGCCGACTCGATGGTCTACCAGTCCGAAAAGACGCTGAAAGATCTCGGCGACAAACTGTCGCCTGAAGACAGGTCGAAGATCGAGACTGAGATCAACAATGTGAAGGAAGCGCTGAAAGGTACTGACACGGCAAGGATCAAATCGGCTACCGAAGCCCTTACGCAGGCGTTCTATGAGATCTCCGCAAAGATCTACCAGCAGAATCCGGGCGCCCAGGGAGGGCCGAACCCCGGTGCCGGCTTCGATGCAGGGCAGCAGGCAGGTCCCGGGATGGGGCAGGATAATGTGTATGACGCCGATTACAAGGTCGTTGACGAGGACGATAAAAAATAAGGGCTGATCTGAAGCGGGTAAATTCCTGTAAAAGAAAACTCCTGTAAAAAATACGCTGTAATGATGCAGCGAGGCGATGGACGTCCTGCCGTCGCCTCGTTGGAATACAGCTGGATAAGTAAATTTTTTCTGCAAACGAAAATTTTATATGAAAAGTATGTTATAATATCGAGGCATGAAAATGGAATTTATCGTAAAGCCGATGGATTTCATCAGAGCGGAAGCTTTACGAGTCATGGCTTCCAGGAGCAAGCAGGCGATAAAGGGGACAGTGTCAATTGTCCCCTTTTGATGAGTTTACATGAGAATTTGCATGAGATATTGTATTGTACTCATATGAGCTATTATACTTATATGGGCAACAGTATTCGGTGAAAAGATAGTTTTGTGATAGGAGATGTGGAGAATTGCCGCAGTCAAAGAGGGATTACTACGAAGTGCTCGGGGTAAACCGGAACGCGGATGAGGACGAGATAAAAAAGGCTTACAGGAAACTGGCAAAACAGTACCATCCCGATATGAACCCCGGGGACAAGGATGCGGAAGCGAAATTCAAGGAGATAAATGAAGCGTACGAAGTGCTGAGCGACCCTCAGAAGAGGGCAAGATATGACCAGTTCGGACATGCAGGTGTGGATCCCAACGGATTCGGCAGCGCCGGTGCCGGCTTCGGAGGTTTTGACTTCGGTGGATTCAGCGATATATTCGAAACATTCGAGTCGTTTTTCGGCGGCGCCGGGTTCGGACGTTCATCGAGGAGCCGCACAGGCCCGCAGAAAGGCGCGGATCTGAAGTATTCCGTCGAGATCACGTTCGAAGAGGCTGCTTTTGGTGTTGAAAAGGAAATAACCATGAGCAGGCATGAGAACTGTCCGAAATGCGGAGGTTCCGGATCGAAACCCGGCACAAGTCCGGCCACCTGCAGGAAGTGCGGCGGGACGGGGCAGATACAGCACAAGCATGCCACTGCTTTTGGCCAGTTTATCGACGTCAGGACGTGTGACATGTGCCGCGGCGAGGGCAAAATAGTAACGGATCCGTGCCCTGAATGCAAAGGCATGGGCAAGGTCAGGAAGACATTCAGGAAAAAGATAAATATCCCGGCAGGGATCGACGACGGGCAGATCATAACAAGCAGGGGCGACGGAGAACCCGGCATGAGGGGAGGCCCGCCCGGAGACCTGTTCATAACCGTGAATGTTAAGCCTCATCCTATTTTCAGAAGACAGGGCAATGATGTGGTATGCGAGATACCCATCACATTCGTGCAGGCCGCATTGGGCGCAGAACTCGAAGTACCGACGCTGGACGGGAAAGTCAGGTACAACATCCCGGAAGGCACCCAGACCGGTACCATATTCCGGTTGAAGAACAAAGGAATACCCTACCTTAGAGGCAACGGCAGGGGAGACCAGTACGTCAGGGTCGAGATTGAGGTGCCCAAGAAGCTCAACGAAAAGCAGAAAGAGCTGCTCAGGCAGTTTGCCGAGTTGAGCGGAGATGAAGTATACGAGCAGCGCAAGGGCTTCTTCGACAAAATGAAGGATGCGCTGGGGATGTAGCAGCCTGGCTGATCTGAGCGTACCGGACGCACCGGCCGCATGGTCAACAGAACTGCAGCAGGATCCGGGTGCCGGACCGTCGGCAGCTATGGGCGGCAAGAACGACTTTCAGTGCCGGATCGGCCGGAATGGATGGACCTATGGAACGAGGACAAAACGGAGGATCGATATATGAAATGGACACAGGTCATGATAAAAACGACCGAAGAGGCATGTGAAGCGGTATCGGAGATGCTCACATCCATCGGTGCCGGCGGCGTTGTGATAGAGGATCCCAATGAGATAAGAAGGCAGCTGGAAAGCCTGGACTCACCGGACTACGCCGACTGGAGGATCCTCGAGAGGTATGACGGCGATGTGACGGTAAAGGCATATTTCAACCAGGAATACGATCCCGATGGACTGGCCGCGGAGATAAAGGAAAGGCTGGGATCCTTTTCTCAGTACCTGGATGTGGGCAAAGGTTTTGCGGGATATGAAACAGTGGATGATGAGGACTGGTCCGAGGCATGGAAGAAATATTACAAGCCGTTCCATATCTCAAAGAGCGTCGTGATAAAGCCCAGTTGGGAAGAGTATGCCGCAAATGAGAGCGAGATCGTCATCGAACTGGATCCGGGGATGGCGTTCGGCACCGGGACCCATGAGACCACCCGCCTTTGCGCGCAGATGCTTGAGGCTTACGTCAAAGAGGGAGACCATGTGCTGGATGTCGGATGCGGAACGGGCATACTCTCGATAATCGCATCGAAACTCGGCGCGTCTCATGTTGATGCAGTAGATATAGATGAAGTTGCAGTAAGGGTAACGGAAGAGAACTGCGCCGCCAACCGCGTCAGTCAGACCGTATCGGTTTACAAGGGAGTTCTTTCAGACCTGCCGAAGGTCAAAGCCGACGTTATTGTGGCAAACATCATCGCTGATGTGGTCATAGGCCTTTCCGGCATTGTGGGAGGGTACCTGAAAAAAGATGGCATTCTGATAGCTTCCGGCATTATCCGGGAGCGGAAGCAGGAGGTCATCGATGCTTACAATGACAAGGGCTTTGAATTGGTAAGTACTGATGAAATGGGCGAGTGGACGGCTGTAGTTTGGCGAATGAGCGGTGATGGCCGGGGTGCATAGCGGCAATCCGGATGTGTTGCGATAATCCCCATGTGTTTTGATAATCTGAATGGGTGGCGATGATCCTTAATGGCGAGATTTTTCGTTAAGACCGATCCTGCGGATCTGGATAACGGCAGGATCACGATAACCGGTCCTGATGTGAACCACATCACAAATGTCCTGAGGGCGTCGAAAGGCGATACACTCGTCCTTTGCGACGGTGCAGGGACCGATTATGATGTTGTAATAGACCAGGTATCCAGGGAAAAAATCGGGACCGTCATCATGGGCAAAAGGGCAAGCACAACGGAGCCTCCTGTTGGGATCACACTGTTCCAGGGCATTCCCAAGGCCGACAAGATGGACTATATCATCCAGAAGTGCGTGGAACTTGGCGTCAGGAGGATAGTGCCCGTCCTTGCTTCCAGGTCTGTCGTCAGGTTCGGCACTGCCCGGGATGCGGCAGCAAAGACGGCCAGGTGGAACCGCATCTCGCTCGAAGCTGCAAAGCAGTGCGACAGGGGTATCGTTCCCGAAGTATACGATCCGGTCAAATTCGACGAGGCACTGGAACTGGCAGATGGACACGGCCTGAAGCTTTTTCCATATGAAGAGGAGAAGGAAGGCAGCCTGCGGAAAGTGCTGCAGGAACACCGTATGGCGATGATGGGCAGCAGTCCTGGTATAGCTGTTTTTATAGGGCCGGAGGGCGGTTTCGACCCTGAAGAGGCTGAAAAAGCGGTGAAATCCGGATTCAAGCCTGTTACGCTGGGGCCGAGGATACTCAGGACCGAGACGGCCGGGATCGCGGTCGCGGCGATAGTGATGTACGAACTGGGCGATATGGGCGGCCCCGGTGCTGTTTGATACCGGGCAGCCACGAAATGAATAATATCGGAGCGTACGAATCAAATAATTTGGCAAAACAGCCTTTTAATTGGCATAGATTGTGTTATAATACGAATTGAACAAGATTGGAAAGTACGAGGTAAAACATGGTAAGGAGCATGACCGGTTTTGGCAGGGGTGAGGTTTCCCGTGACGGGAAAGAGTTCACCGTCGAGATCAAAACTGTTAACCACAGATATCTGGATATTTTCATAAAGATGCCGAGGCAGATAGGTTTCCTGGAAGACAGGGTAAGAGAGCTTGTAAGCAAAGCGATCTCGCGCGGCAAGATAGATGTTTACATTACATACAGCAACTATGGCGACGACTCAAGGCAGGTCACTATAGATGAACAGTTGGCAAAGGCTTATATAACAGCGTTGGAAAGACTGAGGGACCTGTTTTCGCTGGCTGACGATATTTCGGTTTCATTGCTCTCGAAATGCCCGGAAGTCCTGAAGGTGGAACAGGCCGAAGAGGACGGGGAGCAGCTTTGGGAGATACTGAAGACAGCGCTGGACGATGCGGTCGCATCGCTTATCAGGATGAGGGAGATCGAGGGCGAAGCGATGAAGAAGGCGCTCCTGGAACGCGCGGATGCCATCGAGGCCGTGATAGGGAAGATAGAGGCGCGGGCGCCCGAGGTCCCCAGGGAGTATAAGACGAAGCTGACTGAACGCATCAGCGATCTGCTTGAGCAGCAGGTGGCAGATGAGAGCAGGATCGCAATGGAAGTGGCCCTGTTTGCCGACAGATGCAGCATCGACGAGGAATTGGTCAGGCTGAGGAGCCATTTCGGGCAGATGAGGCAGATCCTCGACATGGACCAGCCTGTCGGGCGCAAGCTGGATTTCCTTGTACAGGAGATGAACAGGGAGATCAATACCATCGGATCGAAAGCGAACGACCTTGAGATAACAAGATATGTAGTGGATGTAAAAAGCGAGATCGAAAAAATCAGGGAACAGGTACAGAACATTGAGTGAGCTGTCAGGAGCAGCGGTTAAGGAGGGTAGTTCATGAAACTGATCAATATCGGATTCGGAAACATAGTTTCTGCCAACAGGCTCGTTGCCATCGTCAGTCCCGAATCAGCGCCTATAAAAAGGATAATACAGGAAGCAAGGGACAGGGGCATGCTCATCGATGCCACCTATGGGCGCAGGACCCGGGCTGTCATAATCACGGACAGCGACCATATCATTTTGTCTGCAGTACAGCCGGAGACCGTCGCTCACAGACTGAGTTCGAAAGAACCTGATCTGGCTGTTGATATTCCTGAAGATGAGGAATGACGGACAATTTTGGTGCATGATCGAGACAACGACAAGACTGCAAAGGAGGTCTGATAAATGATATTTCCACCCCTGAGTTCACTTTTGGAGAAAGTCGACAGCAGGTACACACTGGTGGTTGCGACCGCCAAGAGAGCAAGGCAGCTGGCTGACGGCGCGAACAAGCTCACGGATTGTGAATCGGAAAAGCCGGTAACGGTAGCGTTGCACGAGATCAATGAAAACAAGATCACTTACGTCAGGACAAAAAGCGGCATCAAGTGATTTGATCCATAAACGGGTGCATCTGATTCGGGCTGCGGCATAAAGTGCAGACTGCAGCGCAGGGTTAAGGTCATTTTGGATTATACCTTAACCTTTTTGGCATAATGATCATTCGACCGGAAGGAGGCGTTAACATGGATCTGAAGGGCAAATCGGTAGTTGTGGGCGTATGCGGCGGCATAGCAGCATACAAGGTGGTTGAAGTCGTCAGCCGACTGAAGAAACTGGGAGCCGAGGTGGACGTCATCATGACTGCCAATGCCCAGAAGTTTGTCACGCCTCTGACTTTCAGGTCGCTGTCCCACAGGCCTGTTGTCACGGATATGTTCAGCGACCCTGAATACTGGGAAATAAAGCATGTTTCGCTGGCGCAGAAAGCCGACCTTTTCATCATCGTCCCGGCTACCGCCAATATCATAGGCAAGCTGGCTTCGGGCATAGCCGATGATATGCTGAGCACCACGGTCGTCGCGACAAAGGCGCCGGTGCTGATTGTCCCGGCGATGAACCACAATATGTACGCCAATGCTGTTGTACAACGGAACATCAGGATACTCAAGGAACTCGGATACATATTCATGGAGCCGGATACCGGCAGGATGGCGGAAGGATCTTCAGGCAAAGGAAGGCTGCCTGAGCCGTCTGCCATAGTTGAGAAAGCATGTTCGATCTTAAGGCCCGAACAGGATCTCGAAGGTATCAGGATGATCGTTACGGCCGGTCCGACCAGGGAAAGCATAGATCCGGTCAGGTACATTTCGAACCACTCATCGGGAAAGATGGGTTACGCCGTCGCACAGGCGGCCCGTGAACGCGGCGCCGATGTCCTCCTGGTCTCAGGGCCTGTCGGGATCGAGTGCCCTGAAGGAGTTGATATGATCGGCACCACCACTGCCGAGGAGATGTGTAAGGCTGTCCTCGAGAATTTCGGGAACTGCGATGTGGTGGTAATGGCGGCTGCCGTGGCTGATTACCGGCCTGCCGAGATATCGGGGACGAAAATAAAGAAGAATGACGACGAAATGGTGTTGAGACTAGTAAAAACTCCCGATATACTTAAAAAGCTGGGGACAATAAAGGGTAACAGGATACTTGTCGGTTTCAGCGCCGAAACCGACCATCTGATGGATAATGCCATTAAGAAACTGGAGTCGAAGAACCTGGACATGATCGTGGCAAATGATGTTACGATGGAAGGCGCTGGCTTTGGTACCGATACGAACATCATCAAGATGATAAAGCGCGACGGGACTGTCGTCGATCTGCCGCTGATGAGCAAGCTGGAAGCTGCCCACAGGATACTGGACGAAGTCCGGAGCCTGGCGGCAGGGCGGGAGCATGGAAGAGGCAAAGACAGATTAAACGGCTGATTTGCTGAAATATGAACGATTGAGTTACTGAAACAGATTTAAATAAAATAGAATAATTTTCGTGGAGGCTTGAGATGTTGGCGGAAAAATCAATGGAGAAAATCGTGGCTTTATGCAAAAACAGGGGTTTTGTCTATCCCGGTTCCGAAATATACGGCGGTCTTGCCAATGCGTGGGATTACGGACCTCTTGGTGTAGAGCTCAAAAACAACGTAAAAAAGGCGTGGTGGAAGAAGTTCGTACAGGAGAACATCTATAATGTGGGAGTAGACTGTGCCATACTGATGAACCGACGCGTATGGGAGGCTTCAGGACATGTGGGAGGCTTCAGCGATCCTCTCATCGACTGCAAAAGCTGCAAAACAAGGCACAGGGCAGACAAGCTTGTCGAGGACTGGAATGCGGAGAATGGCATAGAACTTGTGGTGAGCGGATGGAAGAATGAGCAGTTGATGGAATATATAAAGGAAAAAGGAGTCAAGTGCCCGAACTGCGGCTCGAGCAACTTTACCGATATCCGTAAATTCAACCTGATGTTCAAGACGTACCAGGGCGTCACCGAGGACTCACAGGCAGAGATATTCCTGAGGCCTGAGACTGCACAGGGCATTTTCGTCAATTTCAAAAATGTCCAGAGAACTACCAGGAGAAAGATGCCGTTCGGCATATGCCAGATAGGCAAATCGTTCAGGAATGAGATAACCCCGGGAAATTTCACATTCAGGACCCGTGAGTTCGAGCAGATGGAGCTTGAGTTTTTCTGCAAGCCGGGTACTGATCTCGAATGGTTTGCGTACTGGAAGGATTTCTGTTACCAGTGGCTCCTTAATTATGGCATTTCAAAGGAGAACCTCAGGCTGAGGGACCATTCGAAGGAAGAGTTGTCGCATTACAGTAACGCCACTACGGATATAGAATACAAATTCCCATTCGGGTGGGGCGAACTGTGGGGCATAGCAGACAGGACGGATTTCGACCTCAGGCAGCACATGGAGTATTCAAAAGAAGACCTGAGTTACTTCGATCCGAACACTAATGAGAAATATATACCATACTGCATAGAACCTTCTGTTGGCGCCGACAGGGTAGCTCTCGCATATCTGTGCGAGGCATATGACGAAGAAGAGTTGGAAGACGGCGACGTGAGGACCGTGCTGCACTTCCATCCGGCACTTGCGCCGGTCAAGATCGCGGTGCTGCCTCTTTCGAAAAAGCTTGGTGAAGATGCGTTCAAGATATATGAGAAGCTGATCAAGAAGTATGTCTGTGAATACGACGAGACCGGCAGCATAGGCAAGCGGTACAGGAGGCAGGACGAGATAGGCACGCCGTACTGCATCACATTCGACTTCGATTCCCTGGAAGACGCCAGCGTAACGATAAGGGACAGGGATACGATGGACCAGGTCAGGATAAAGATCGACGAACTGGAGACTTACTTCGAGGGCAAGTTCGACTTTTGACGGACGGACAGTCCCTGAAAGCTGCTCAACATAACATGTAAGGGAAAGGGACAGGCAGGAGCGGCACTTTCAGGAACTGTCCTTTGTTTTGTTATAGTTGCGTTTCAAAATGCGAATAATGGGAATGTAATATAGGTGACTTTTTATTGTTATAAGTTTAACGGTGCTGAAAAACACTGTTGATATCCTATAATTCAGTAATTCGGGAGATGGCCATGGATACGAAGATAGTTATAGTTGGAGCGGGTTATGCCGGAATTCTGACAGCGAAGAAGCTGGCGAAGAAGTTCAAAAAGGATAAAAGCGTTTCTATAACGGTCATTGACAAGAATCCTTTCCATACGATGCTGACGGAGCTTCACGAAGTGGCTGCCGGAAGGGTGGACGAGAACGGCATCAGGATCAGCCTGAAACGTGTTTTTGCCGGCAGGAATGTGGATGTGAAGCAGGATCTGGTCACAGATATCGATTTTGAAAAAAGAACAGTGGTCGGCACCAATGAGCGCTACGAGTATGATTATCTCGTGTTGTGCGCCGGATCCAAGCCGACTTTTTTCGGCGTAAGCGGAGCCAAAGAGAATGCGTTTACGCTCTGGAGCTATGAAGATGCGATCGTGCTGAAAGACCGGATCCCCGACATGTTCAGGAAGGCGGCCAATGAAACCGATGAAGAGGAAAAGAGGCGTCTGCTCACCTTCCATATCGTCGGTGCAGGCTTCACTGGCGTTGAAATGGCTGGCGAACTGGCCGAATATGTTCCGGTGCTGTGCGACAAGTTTGAGATAGACAGGGGACTTGTCTCGATATCTGTTATAGACGTACTGGACCGCACCGTGCCGACATTGCCTCCGAAACTTTCGGCAAAAGTCGAGAGGCGCCTGAAGAAGATGGGTGTGCGTGTCCTGCTTAATACACGTGTCGCAAGCATAGGCGCGGATTACATCGAACTTGGCGATGGCGAGAAACCTACCCGTGAAAAATCCGGAACGGTCATCTGGGCGGCCGGCATCGAATCCGCCGATATTACCGGAAAAGCAGCCGAGGATCTGGATTCGGCGGGCAGAGGACGCATAAAGGTGGACCGTTACCTGCGATCGGTCAACGACGAGCGCGTTTATGTCATTGGCGACAATATGTTTTATATACCGCCGGACGAGGAGCATCCCGTGCCGCAGGTGGTTGAAAACTGCGAACACAGCGCCGCTGTTGCGGCACATAATATAGTTTGCGCCGTTACGGGCAAAGACGGGATGAAAGAATACAAGCCCAGTTTCCACGGCATAATGGTGAGCATTGGCGGACGTTATGGCGTTGCGCATGTAGGTACCGCGAAGAGAAAGTTCAGCCTGCCTTCGTTCTTTGCAATGTTCGTCAAGCACTTCATCAATATGGTCTATTTCGTGCAGCTGCTTGGATGGAACAAGATCTTCAGCTATATGAAGAAGGAGTTCTTTACCATCAGGCATTGCAGGAGCTTCGTGGGCGGACATTTCTCGAACAGGACTCCAAGCTTCCTGCTGGTGCCGCTGAGGATATGGCTCGGCGCCGTATGGGTATTTGAGGGCGTTAAAAAGATTCTGGAAGGATGGTTCGTTTCGCCGAAACTCGCCGGATTCTTCAATGGCGCCAACCAGTGGTACAACAGCATATTGAGCGGTACCGGCGGAGCAGCCGATGGGACGAGCGGCGCCACACCGGCGGCGGCCGATGCTGTAAGCCAGGCGACCGGGGCGGTTTCCGACGCGGTCAGTTCAGCTACGGGAGCGATTGCTGACGCAGTCAGCTCAGCCACAAGTACGGTGGCGGATGCGGTAAACTCAGCTGCGACCGCGGTGGCGGATGTGGTCAGTTCAGCAACTGCAGTGGCTGCTGATGCGGCAAGTACGGCGACTCCGGCGGCAGAAGCCGTAAGTTCGGTCGGAAAAGCAATAGTCAATTTTGATTTCCTCGGTTTGTTCAAGGTGCTGTTCGCAAGCGGCAAGGATCCGATGGACGCAGCTTTGAGCGATTATGCGTTCAGGCTGGATGTGCCGCTGATCAACCGTATGATAAATGATCTTATACTGCCAAGCGAAGGCTTTACGATGTTTATGCAGATAGCCATCGTGCTGGCTGAGATCCTGATCGGCCTTGCCCTGATCGGGGGTCTTTTCACAACGCCGGCTTCTGCTGCGTCACTTGTACTGCAGGCGATGTTCGTGACCACCACAGGCCTTTACCTGTCGACATTCTGGATGGTCTTTGCAGGCATTGCGGTCCTGGTAGGCGGAGGCAGGATATTCGGGCTTGATTATTATGTCATGCCCGCTCTGAAGAGAAAATGGAAGAACGTGAAATGGGTAAGAAAGTGGTATTTGTATAATGACTGATGGGGTTGTAACAGGTAGCATGACTGACCGGGTCAGGGCGGACGGTAATGGTTCGGTTGAAAAGAAGTTAGTCGATTTTGAAAGCGCTCTTTCACTTGTAAGGGAAGAGGTCGACAGAGCGCTTTTGTCTTCACCTGCCGTAGTACGGACATATACCAGCCACCTGGCGCTCGCCAGGGGGAAATTTTTCCGGGCGGTTTCACTGCTTACCTGCGCTATGAACAGCGACGGCCTGATAGACGCAAATGCGGTAAAACTGGCGGCAGCAGTAGAGGTTCTGCACCTGGCGACACTTGTCCATGATGACGTTATCGATGATGCGGATATCAGGCGTGGACTTCCGACACTGCAGAAAAAATTCGGAAAGAGGACCGCGGTGATATGCGGCGATTACCTTCTGAGCAGGGCTTTGCAGATCGCTGCGTCGATCGAAAACAAAAAAGATTATCTCGATATCGATGTACCGGACTATGTGGCAAGGATCTGCACAGGTGAACTGAGTGAGCAGATAAATACCGGGAATTACGACCTTTCGATCTATAAGTATCTAAAAATAATCGCAGGGAAGACAGCGGCGCTGTTCGAGGCATCGTTTTATGCAGGCGCTGTCCTTTCCGGCTGTGACAGTTCCGAGTTCAGAGCATATAAGAAAATGGGGTACTATCTTGGCATGATATTCCAACTGACGGATGACTGCATGGATTTCGAGTCAACGGAAAGCGTTGCACAAAAACCTGTACAGTCCGATTTTGAAAAAGGTGTGGTGACACTGCCTGTTATCCGTGCCCTGCAGATGGATGCCGGCCTGAAACAGCGGGCGGCAAGGAAAGAAGTGACTGCGGACGAGATCAGCAGGGCCGTTGTCAGAGCCGGAGGCCTGAGCTTTACCAAACTTGTAGCCAAAAGGTATCACAGCAAGTATATGGATCTGCTGGACAGGCTCGATGCGTCGGACGAGAAAAAGAGAAGGCTTGCGGAGATCGTGGATCGGGCATTGAAAAGGTAAGACCGCAGCTCCGAGGATGCAGGATGAGGTCCCTGTTTCCCGAACAATGTTTTGCCGAACCAAGTCTAAGGGAGAGGTGCATGAGAAGTTTTGATTAAGCGGTTCTTGAGCTATGTTGAGATCAAAACGAAAATAACAAGCACATTTGCCTTTATGCTGACCATTGCGTTCCTTCTGTACGACGGCCGGCCGATCGACTGGCTGAGGACGCTGGTATTCTTCTTCTCCATGTTTTTGTTCGACCTGACCACTACAGCCATCAACAACTATATCGATACGAAGACCAACGACCAGGTGCTCCAGTTCGAAAGACGCACCGCCCTGGCGATCATCCTGATACTGTTTGCAATGAGCACTGCGCTGGGTTTGTACCTGGCATACCTGACAGACATCGTTGTGCTGCTTCTGGGCGGACTATGCTTCCTGACCGGAGTGTTTTACACATACGGCCCTGTGCCGATATCGAGGATGCCGCTGGGCGAGGTGATGTCGGGACTGTTTTACGGGCTGTTCATACCTTTTCTGCTTCTTTATATAAACATGCCGGAGGGGACATACCTTACGCTCGGTTTGGGACGGGAGAGCATCAGGCTTGAACTTAATGTCATGCCCCTGGTATCGGTCCTGCTGCTTGCGGTGACTCCAATATGTACGACGGCAAATATAATGCTTGCGAACAATACATGCGATGTCGAAAAGGATGTGAAGGTCAGAAGGTACACATTGCCCTATTATCTTGGCAAAAAGGCCCTCTGGCTGTTTGCGCTCCTGTATTATGCGTGTTATGCCTCTATCGTGGCCATGGTCGTGCTAAGCATACTTTCGCCTGTATGCCTTGTTTCGCTGCTGACCATCATTCCTGTCCAGCGGAACATCAACATATTCATGGAACGCCAGGATAAAGCCTCCACCTTTATTACCTCCATCAAAAACTACATAATAATAATGGGTTCGCTGACCATAACGGTGTTTGTCAGTGCTGCGCTGTAACCTGCAGGATGGCTTGCGCTGCAGTCGACGGGCAGGACATCGGGATAACAGGCGGATACCAGTATCACTAACAGACACTTTAATTATGGACAGAACCGTCATATCAGCAGACCCGGCTTCAAGTGACTGCACAAAAAATGGGAAATCTGCGTGTTTATGCGTCATGTCTGCGGGTATATATTATCAAGCACGGTGGAAGGGTAAAGCCATGAAACTGTTCAAGAAAACCGACATCCTGATAATTGCGCTGATCATCGCTGCAGCAGCGGCGATATGGTATTATTACAGCAACGCAGTTTCAGGCAGACCGGTAAAAGCCGAGATATATTACTACTCCGATCTGGTCGGAACGGTGGAGCTTGTGCCCGGAACGGAAAGGACGATTTCGGTGCCGCAGGAAGAGGATGTGGTCTTGAAGATCGATACGGACGGGAGTATCCGGTTCATCCAGTCCGATTGCCCGGACAAGATCTGCATCAGGACAGGCAGGTTACGTCTGGCGGGCCAGAGCGCCGCTTGCCTGCCCAATGGCGTGATCGTGAAGATCGTACCGGCGGACGGATGGAAGGAGAGCGACCCTGACATAGTTATCGGAAGCAGGGGAGGACAATGAGCAAAGCAAACGGCGGACCATTGGCATGGAACGGAAGTGATCGCATTTTGGCGGAAAAGAAAAGCAACGGTATATTGAACGATCCTGCATCCTTGGACGGCACCAGGGATGAATCGCGCAGGACAAGGAAGCTGGTGCTTTCAGGGATGATATTCGCGCTTGCCCTGGTACTGTCTATCGTTGAGAACGCATTCCCGCCGCTGCCGATGCCGGTTCCCGGCGTCAAATTCGGACTGTCGAACATTGCCGTAATGTATGCGCTGTTTTTCCTTTCGAAAGGCCAGGCATATTCCATAGCTGTCCTGAAGAGCCTGTTCGTCTTTATGACGAGAGGTCTGATCGCAGGAATACTGAGCCTTTCGGGTGGAATACTATCTTTGACGGTCATGCTGCTGGTAATGGTACTGTTCAGGGACAAAGCGTCATACACGGCCATAAGTATATCAGGTGCAATAGCTCACAATACGGGACAGTTCATCGCGGTTTCGTTTATTTACACCGGCATGTATTTATGGGCATATCTGCCGGTGCTGCTCGTGTCCGGCGTTATAGCAGGCATCGTCACGGCAGTGCTGCTTAGGTTTATTATACCGGCCTTCGAAAGGCTGCGTTTATAATATTGCACAAATTTGACGGAGAAAAACAAGTAGTAATGGAGGGGCTATTTATGAAAAGGATCTTAATAGTGATCATGAGTCTGGTTTTAGTAATGTCTGTACTTGCCGGATGCGGTAAGGGCACGGCGGAGACTCCCGGCGGAGAAACTCCTGGGAAGCAGACTCCCGGTGAGCAGACTCCCGGAGGAGAAACACCCGGAGGCGGCAATGCTGCGGCCGGAGATCTCAAAACGGGCTTTGCAGTCATAACATCGGTCGCCAAATCTGCTGATGCAGGTGACAAAGAAGGTGTCGCCCAGGTCGATTCAACAGTTGCCGCAGTAACGGTCGATGCCCAGGGGAAGATAGTCAACGCGGTTTTCGATGCGGTACAGACGAAAATCAATTTTACTGCCGAAGGCAGGATAACGACGCCTCTTGACACCAAGGTAAGGACCAAGCAGGAACTTAAGACGGAATACGGCATGATCAAGGCTTCAGGTATCGGTAAGGAATGGAACGAGCAGGCTGATGCTTTCGCGGAATATGTAAAGGGCAAAACCATAGCTGAAGTAAAAGGGATAGCCCTGAACGAGTCCGGCGCGCCAGCCGACGCTGAATTGTCATCATCTGTGACGATGCATGTCACGGACCTGATCGCAGTGCTTGAGAAAGCTGTAAACAATGCACAGGCTTTGGGCGCAAAGTCGGGTGACAAGCTGGGCCTCGGCATAGTGACCACAATCGACAAGTCGGCCAATGCAACGGCTGACAAGGACGGCGTCGCCCAGGCATATTCGACCTATGCCGCGGCTACATTTGGCGCTGATGGGAAGATCACCAGCAGCATCATCGACGCTTCGCAGTCAAATGTCAACTTCAATGCATCAGGCAAGATCACGACCGACCTGCAAAATGCGGATCTGCGGACCAAGAACGAACTGGGAGACCAGTACGGCATGAGGAAAGCTTCGGGTATCGGCAAGGAATGGAATGAACAGGCCGCTGCATTTGCGGAATATGTAAAGGGCAAGACTGTAAGCGAAGTAAAGGGCATATCACTGAACGAGGAAGGCGCTCCTGCGGAAGCCGAACTGGCAAGCTCGGTGACAGTCCATGTGACCGACTTCATATCAATACTGGAAAAGGCATCACAGAACGCCAAATAGAAAATTTGACAACTTTATGGTAATATTGGTCAGGGAGGCATGTTGCTGCCTCTCTGATTTGTTTTATCGTAATGTACGGATAGCAGTAATGAGCCCCGGGAATGATGATCCCGTGTGTCGGACATCGGGTGTGAGGGGTTCCGGGTATAAAAGATTACGCACCTGGCAGATAGCTATATTGAGAGAAAGTGATGGATCAGGACGTGACAGGCGATAATAAGGAAAGGATATCGATGGATCTGATGTTCAGCGTATTTAACAGGGAGAGAAAAATACTCAGCGGGAAGAAAACCGGCGGGAAGAAAACCGACGAGAAGAAAATGAGGTTCGGAATATCTGCTCCTAGATCAGCTTCGCTGCTGATGAGCATTGTTCTTGCGGCTGCCATGTCCCTGGGCCTGGCCGGATGCGGCGCAAAAAAGCCGGTCCGCTATGAGGCTACTTTCCTCAGGCTGTTTGATACCAGGACGACCATAATAGCCTATATGGATGATAAAGAAGAGTTTGCAAGGTACTCGCAGCTGATATACGACAGCCTTGAGGAGTACCACGAACTTTATGATATCTACAACAGCTATGACGGGATCAACAATATCAAAACCATAAATGACATGGCAGGCAAGGCGCCGGTCAAAGTCGACAAAAGGATCATCGATCTTTTAAAGTATGCGAAGCATTGGTATGAGAAGACAGACGGGAATATCAATGTAGCCTTCGGCTCGGTACTTAGGATCTGGCATGATTACCGTGAAAGGGGAATAGAGGGGCCGGATCCTGCAGAACTGCCGCCGATGGAAGATTTGGCGGAAGCTGCGAAACATATCGACATAAACAAGGTTATAATAGATGAGGAAGCATCAACAGTGTTTTTGGCGGATCCGGAAATGAGCCTCGATGTGGGAGCGATAGCAAAAGGCTATGCAGTAGAACAGGTGAGCAGGATAGCCGAAGAAAGCGGCTTTACTTCCGGACTCATCAGTGTTGGGGGAAATGTCCGCGCGATCGGCTCAAAAGACGGAACTGGAAAGCCCTGGAACGTAGGCATCCAGAACCCTGATCCCGGAGAAGGCAGCAATGAACTCCACATTTTGGACGTCGTCGATGCTTCAGTTGTCACAAGCGGCATATACGAAAGGTACTATACTGTCGACGGGAAGAATTATCACCACATCATAGACCCTGATACGCTTTATCCATCTGAATTATTCAAGTCAGTGTCAATCGTCTGCAAAGATTCGGGGATGGCGGATGCATTGTCTACTGCCGTTTTCAACATGTCCCTGGAGGAAGGAATGGAATTCATAGAATCGATCCCGGACGCAGAGGCGTTCTGGGTGCTGAGCAGCGGCGAGTTCAAATATTCGAGCCATTTCATGGATTATATCAGAAAATAGGACCTTACGCCGGAATCGAAGTTATAAAATACATGAACATTGGGAAATGCTAATAGAAGTCGGCACGGTTTCAGCCCGTATCACAGGCATTTGAGACATCCTTGGAAAATTGAAGCTGGTATACAAAATGCAAAAAAACATATTTTCAAAAGGAAATATTATGTTATAATGATATGGGTTATCGGCTGAATTTCTCTTTTTGAGATGCGATCCAATAATTACATAATACATAAATGGAGGTAGTTATGACGAAGTATGTTTATTTGTTCAGTGAAGGCAACGCCTCGATGAGGGAACTCCTCGGAGGCAAAGGCGCCAATCTTGCAGAGATGACAGGTCTCGGACTTCCGGTGCCAAGAGGGTTTACAGTGACAACGGAAGCCTGTACCAGATATTATAACGATGGTCAGGTGATCGCGAAGGAGATCGAGGATCAGATCTTTGAAGCTTTGGCCAAAATGGAAAAGATCGTTGAGAAGAAATTCGGAGATCCGCAGAATCCGTTGCTCGTTTCGGTGAGGTCCGGAGCAAGGGCTTCAATGCCCGGCATGATGGACACCATACTGAACCTCGGACTCAATGACGAGGTCGTCGTCGGTCTTGCCAAACTCACCAGCAACGAAAGGTTCGCTTATGACAGCTACAGAAGGTTCATCCAGATGTTCAGCGACGTCGTAATGGAGATAGAGAAACCGAAGTTCGAAGCTATCCTCGACGAAGTCAAGGAAGCGAAGAATGCGAAACTCGATACAGATCTGAATGCTGACGACCTGAAAGAGGTAGTAAAGAGATTCAAGGAACTGTACAGGAAGGAAAAAGGCACAGAGTTCCCGCAGGATCCCAGGATACAGCTCATGGAAGCAGTAAAGGCTGTATTCCGTTCATGGAACAACCCGAGAGCCATCGTTTACAGGAGGCTCAACGATATCCCAGGCGACTGGGGCACCGCAGTAAACGTACAGGAAATGGTTTATGGAAATATGGGCAACGATTCCGGAACTGGCGTTGCATTCACGAGGAACCCGTCCACCGGTGAAAAGAAACTGTACGGCGAATTCCTGATGAATGCGCAGGGAGAAGACGTCGTTGCCGGTATCAGGACTCCCCAGTCCATCGATACTCTCAAAGAGATAAATCCTGATGTCTACAACCAGTTTGCAAAGATAGCCGAAACACTCGAAAAGCATTACAAGGATATGCAGGATATGGAGTTCACAATCGAGAGAGGAAAGCTCTTCATGCTCCAGACCAGGAACGGCAAGAGGACTGCCGCTGCAGCCCTTAAGATAGCTGTCGACCTGGTGAATGAGGGAATGATCACAAAAGAAGAGGCTATCCTGAAGGTAGAACCGAAACAGTTGGATACCCTTCTGCACCCGGCTTTCGAGATGAAGGCGCTGAAAGCAGCCAAGCCTATTGCAAAAGGTCTTCCTGCATCGCCCGGAGCGGCAACCGGCAAGATCTATTTCACTGCTGAAGATGCTGTTAATGCATTCAATAACGGAGAGAAAAAGGTAATACTCGTAAGGCTTGAAACCTCACCAGAAGATATCGAAGGCATGCACGTTTCGCAAGGTATCCTGACAGGCCGCGGAGGTATGACATCACACGCGGCTGTCGTTGCCCGCGGCATGGGCAGATGCTGCGTTGCGGGATGCAGTGAGATCAAGATCAACGAGCATGAGAAATATTTTGTTGACAAGAACGGAAAGAAGTATGTCGAAGGCGACTGGATCTCACTGGACGGATCCACCGGAAACATATACGGTGAGCAGCTCCCGACAGTCGATCCTGAAATGGCGGGTGACTTTGCGACACTCATGTCGTGGGCTGACGAGATCAGGACCCTGAAGGTAAGGACCAATGCGGATACACCGAAGGATGCCGCTGTTGCAGTCAAGTTCGGTGCAGAAGGAATTGGCCTGTGCCGTACCGAGCATATGTTCTTTGAATCTGACAGGATATTCGCATTCAGGCAAATGATCGTCGCAAGCAATGCCGAACAGAGAAAGAAGGCTCTTGAAAAGATCCTGCCGATGCAGAGAGGCGATTTCGAAGCGCTCTTTACGGCAATGAATGGCCATCCTGTGACCATCAGGCTGCTGGATCCTCCGCTGCATGAATTCCTGCCGCAGGACGAAGACGAGATCAGGGAACTGGCTGACGAACTCGGCATGTCTGCTGCTGAGCTGAAGAATGTCATCAAGAACCTGCATGAACTCAACCCGATGATGGGTCACAGGGGCTGCCGTCTGGCTGTCTCATATCCTGAGATCGCAGAAATGCAGACAAGGGCTATCATCGAAGCTGCAATAAACGTCAATAAGAAAGGCATGAATGTGACTCCCGAGATCATGATCCCGCTGGTTTGTGATCTCAAGGAACTGAAGTTCGTCAAGGATATCATTGTGAAGACTGCTGACGCTGTCATCAAGGAAGCCGGAGTCAACCTGGAATACAAGGTCGGAACAATGATCGAGATCCCGAGGGCGGCATTGCTGGCTGACGAGATCGCGAAAGAAGCAGAGTTCTTCTCATTCGGTACAAACGACCTGACACAGATGACCTACGGACTGAGCCGTGACGACGCCGGAAGGATCCTTGAGGATTACTACCAGGCCAAGATATTCGAATCCGACCCGACTGCCAAGTTAGACCAGTCAGGCGTAGGCAAGCTGATGAAAATAGCTGTCGAAGGCGGCAAAGCAACAAGGCCCGACATCAAGCTCGGCATCTGCGGAGAGCACGGCGGAGATCCTTCATCAGTCGAGTTCTGCCATAACATCGGCCTGAACTATGTTTCATGCTCACCGTTCCGTGTGCCGATAGCAAGGCTTGCAGCCGCCCAGGCACAGGTTAAGAACCCCAGGGCAAAATAACAGAACTTATATGGCTTGGAAAGCCTTGAATACCAAGATTTTGAATAATTGAGATATGCCGGAGACTTTGATATTGACTTCAGAGCAATATCAAAGTCTCTTTTTAATATATGCTTTTGATCCTGACATGTTCAGGGACCGCTCTGTCCTGAGATACTGATCTCATTCAGGATAAATCTGCATTTGCAATAAGTTTTCAGATCGTCCACTGGTTGTGGATGATGCCTGTCAGCTTCCAGCCGCCTTTATATTCTTCGAACACCAGCCTGAGGCTTTGCCAGTCCATGCCCTCATACTTCGGGTCAAATCCTGAGAAGTAGTATTCAACGATGATCGAACCCGGGTAGGCTTCAAACTGGTTTTCAACAGCGTTCCCATAGCTGAACACTTCATTGTATCCGATCTTTTCAGCATTGGAGAAGTCATTTGAATAAACGAAAACATCATAATATTCGGCGGGCGTCAGGATGATCTCATCGCCTGTGCCGTCGTAATAACCCCACATGTACTTTTTCCGGTCAGCGAAGAAATTCCTGACCTCTTCTGCACTGAATACCAGGTCCTGCTTCAGATCTACAGAAGTATAGGGGGTGAACCTCAGACCTTTTTCAGGATGCACAAAGCCGGAGATGGCCTGTGCGTCTTTGGCTTTAAGGGCCTGGATGACCTTATCTGCTGTTTCTTTTATGATCTTTTCGGCATATTCAGGTTTGATGATTCCCTTTTCATCATAAAGCAGTTCCTTGTCGATCTCGTCGGCCGGAGAGCCATTATTTCTGTCTTTGGTCCCGTCATCTGCGTTTCCGGGCACATCGTCGCCGTTTCCGGCTGTTGTATCGCCATCCTGATCTTCGCTGTCCTTTGCCTGATCCCCGCCTGTCTGTTCCTGCGGGACAGGCTCATGATTTGCATCTCCACCCCTGCCGCGTACATATCGGTCATATACCAGGAGCGCTGCAGTAACTATGACAGCACATATGACTATTGTTGCGATGATGTTCTTCAATGTTTTGTTCATTATAGAGTACCTCCGTGTGTTCATATAATAAATGACGAAAAACGCAGGATATTGTTCCGTGTATGCAAATCCACCCTTTTGCCTTGAATATAAAGTATATCCTGGTCAGGAACCTCGATCGTTCCCATGTCGTCTGTAACATTAATTATTATTTCTGGAAATGGAGTAAAATATTATGAGGAAGTGTTTCGTTGGGTATATCCTGATCGCTGCATTGCTGCTCATACCAGGATGTCATGCAATCAAGGACGGTCCCCTGGAGAATGACAGCCGGCAGCAAGCTGACCGTCAGGTGCAGGAAAATCAACGGCAGATCGCGGAACATGACGGATACGAAGTCACGGATCAGGAAACAGGACATGGTGATACGGGCCAACCTGATAATGATGCCGGCCGATCTGAAAACACGGCGATGTCGAAAGATGATTTTACCAATAACTTCCTGATAAACAGCAGCATTATCAAATATGGCGATTCAGTATTGTTTTCACGCAATAACAGTATATATAAACTTGATGAGCAAGGCATACCCTCTGGATTCCTCGATGGTATAAAGGGCAGTCAGCTCTTTGTCAGCGGCGGATCGCTGTACGCGCAGTTTTCGATGCTCCACCCTGTTTTTTTTGCCGGAATATGTTTGGATTTGCAAATTCTATGAAGGATATTGATATAATTTGTTGAATAAATAAAATATTATTTTTTGCTGTAAATGGAGAATCATTGCAAAATAACAATGGAAGCAGAGAGGAAACGTGATGTCTTGCAAAAGAGGGCAGATCGACAGATATAATGGACCGCCCGGGGGCTCTGGACCGTTTATGAGAAGCCCGGGCAGTCATTCAGCCGTCAGGACGGCGGTATGTGTCATTGCCGTTTCCCTGCTGGTGTGTGTTGCAATGATGATATCCTTCGCTTCAGCGGCGCCGGAAGATGAGCCGTTCAGCGTGCTGGTCATCCATTCATACGACCAGGGGTTCGCCTGGACGGACAGGCAGAATGAAGGAATACTCGATACTTTTGCCGGCGCCGAAGAAAGACTGCATGTATACGTGGAATACATGGATTACAGAAACTACCCGGACAGCAGGAATCTTGAGCGGTTCAGGGAATACTGCCTTTACAAGTACGCCGACAGGGGGATCGATATCGTCATAACCACGGATGAAGTAGCGCTCCGGTTTGCCTTGGACAACCGTGCCGAACTGTTTTCAGATGCGCCTGTCGTTTTCTCGGGTGTAAGCGAGTCAGGGGCAGAAGAGATCATTGCCGGCAGGACCGGCGTAACGGGAGTTGTTGAGGAGATCGACCCGGTTGGCACTGTTAAGGCGGCTTTTGGGATAAACCCAGGCATAAGGAAAATATACGTCATTTTTGACGACAGCGCCAATAGTGTCAGACAGGGCCAATCAGCCGTGGAGGCAATAAAAGTGTATGCGGCGAAGGCAGAAGTGGTCGCGCTGAGCATCAGTGACACTGAGAAAGTACTGGATTCGGCCCGTAATGCGGAAGATGACAGTATAATTATATTTTCAGCGCTTACAGCCGGAAATAATTCAGATATGTCCGGTTTCAAACGTTTTTGCGCCGCTTTGGGCAGGGAAAGCAGGGTGCCCGTCTATCACCTGTATGATATAGGGCTTGGAAACGGCGCTGTCGGCGGGAGCATCGTTTCAGGCTCAACGCAGGGTGAAGAAGCTGCAAAACTTGCATTGAGGATACTTGAAGGCGAAGATGTTTCGGAAATGCCTTTCGCAACAAAGAACACGACCAGGTATGTGTTCGATTACAAGGTGCTTCAGCATTTCAACATCGATACGGCCCTGCTGCCTCCGGGCAGTGAGATCATAAACAAGCCCGGTTCGTATCTTGAAGATCACAGGCACACGGTCCTTGTCGCCGTAGTCGTAATAGTGATGCTGCTTATTTTCATCACTGTCCTGCTGTTTTATCTGAAAAGGCTGCAGACGATGAAAAAAGAGCTTTCGCAAAGCAATGAAAAGCTGACGGGACTGTATGAGGACCTGTCTCTTGCCAGCAGGAAACTCAAAAAGCAGTATGATGAACTGATAGCAGTCCAGAAGGATCTGAGCATAAGCGAGTACAAGTTTGAACTGCTCTTTGAAAAAATGATGGACGGATTCTTCATATTCGAGCCTGTGTACAATTCAGTTGGAAAGATCGTCGATATACGTTTCCTGATGGTGAACCCCGGATTCTTCCGGAATTTTGGCATGGAAAAAACAATGGTCGTCGGCAAGACCTGGCTTGAGGTTTTCGGAAGCCCGAACAGGAACCTGGCACGTTACCAGAATCTTCTCGAGACAGGACGGTCGGAGAGGTTTGAGTCTTATGATCCCCAGAGCAGGAAGTATTACCTTGTTGAAATGTTCCTGATAGAAAAGAACCAGGCAGGAGTCATATTCGAGAACATCACGGACTACAAAAAAGCGCTGAAAGAGGTCAGGCAGCTTAACGCCGAACTTGAAAAACGCGTGGCCGACAGGACTGCAAAGCTGAGGGAGGCGGTGGCCGAACTGGAGTCCTTTGCTTATACGGTATCGCATGATATGAAATCGCCGATGAGGGCTGTCGACGGTTATGTCCAGATACTTCTCGAGGACTTCGGGGACAAGCTTGACAGTGACGCTGTCCAGATGCTGAACAACATTCGCACCATAAGCAGGGAATCCATCGATATGATCAATATGATACTGCAGTATTCGAAGACATCTGCGGCTGTACTTAACAAGGAGCCGGTGGATATGGAGGCGCTGGTGACCGAAGTGTTCAGCGAACTGAAGCTGGCATATCCGGACAGGGATATCAGGCTGGCCATCGATACCAGTTTGCCGCGTGTTTGTGTGGACCGTATCCTGTTCAGGCAGCTGCTCCAGAATGTGATATCGAACTCGATGAAGTTTACCGCCGTCAGGGAGAAGGCTCTTATAACTGTCGGCTGCACCATCACACAGGATAATTATGTCTTCTATATCAGGGACAACGGCGTCGGCTTCGATATGAAGTATTCGGGCAAGCTTTTCGGATTGTTCCAGAGGCTGCACACATCCGACGAGTTTGAAGGCAGCGGCATAGGACTTGTTACTGTTAAGAAAATAATTGAGAAGCATGACGGAAAGGTTTGGATAGATGGCAAAGTGGATGAAGGGGCGACCCTGTATTTCACATTGCCGCTGGAAGCTTCAGCCCAGTGATCCGCCTGGTTTGCGCCAGGACGGCATAAGCCCCATGGCGCCTTAAGGTTCTATAGTGTCTGGAAAGAAAGGATGGTCATGATCTATGATGAATGACAGGAGCAAAACAGCATTAAAAACTGCGTTGATCTATATGATCGCAGGCGTTTTCTGGATAATCCTGACCGACAGCCTGTTAGGCCTGTTAACAGCCAACAAAAGCATATTTTCGTGGATCAGCATAGCTAAAGGCTTGCTTTTCGTTGCCGTTTCGGCAGCCATTGTTTACGTGCTGGTGCAGAACCTGCTCAAAAGACTGATGGAACTTGAGTTAGAACTGCTTCACACCAGCAATGAGATGGAAGGTTCGAAAAAGGAAGCGGCTACGTCGTACAAGCAACTTATCGCGATAAAAAAGAAGCTGTATGATATGGCATATTTCGACCAACTGACGGGACTGCGCAACCAGATGTCGCTTCATGAGGATATGGGGAAAATAATCGGCGCCGACAGGAAATTCGCGCTGGTTTTTATGGACGTAGACAATTTTAAATATGTAAATGACACACTGGGACACTCTTTCGGGAACCTGATACTCAAGGAGATAAGCAGCAAACTTGCCGGACTCATGGAGGAAAACTGCGACCTGTACAGATTGGCCGGAGACAAGTTCATCGTTATTTATAAGGATATCAGGGGCATCCTGGATATCGAACAGTTTGCGCTTAAAATACTCAAGAGCTTCAAAGAGGCGGTGGTCGTCGAGGACAAATCATTCTACCATTCTGTGAGCATAGGCGTTTCCATATACCCTGAACACGGCGAAACGATCAATGATCTGCTCAAATGCGCCGAGATAGCTCTTTTCAAGGCCAAGGAGTCCGGCAGGAACAGGATCGTCATTTACCGCGAATCCATGGTTTCCGCTGTAAATGAATGGGTGGATACAGAGAGGTACCTGAGGAATGCGCTTGAGAAGAGCGAGTTCGAGCTTTACTTCCAGCCGCAGTACAGTATTGAGAAAGGTGAGATCTCGGGATTTGAGGCGCTTATCAGGTGGAGGAACGATGAAATGGGCTTCGTCATGCCGAGCAAGTTCCTGAAAGTGGCGGAAGATACCAATATGATAGTTTCGATAGGGGAGTGGGTGATGAGGAACGCCTGTATATTCCTGAAAAGGCTGCAGCAGGAGGGGTTCGGAGACAGGACCGTTTCCGTGAATGTGTCGAAGATGCAGATACTTCAGGATGATTTTGCAGATTCGGTCCTTGAAATCGTCGAAATCGCCGATATCGATCCTCACAACCTTGAGATCGAGGTGCCGGAAAGCATCCTCATCGAGTACTACGATCTGGTGGCCGAAAAGCTGAACACTCTAAAGGACCATGGTATCAAGGTCACTCTCGATAATTTCGGGAGAGGCTACTCTGCGCTGAATTACCTGCGCAAGCTGCCCATCGATTCGGTAAAGCTGGACAAGACATTTACCGATATCATAACGATCGGAGAGGACAGCAAAATACTGACAGACTTTATGATCAAAATCGCCCGGAGCGTGAAACTGCAGATCGTCGGCGACGGAGTGGAGAACAGGGAACAGTTCGATTACCTTGGCCGGAACGGGTGCCACAGGCTGCAAGGCTATTACATAAGCAGGCCGCTGCCGGAAAGGGAAGCATTGAGGAGACTGCAGGAGTCTGCGGCCAAAACCGGCAGCAATGCTGACAAAAGCAATTCAACAGAACCAGCAGATACAATTGATGTTAAGGAATGAGCCAATGCAGCGATTTTAGTATTCAACTGATGAGATGCAGGGACGATTTCACAATGAAGCCGCAGCATGAGATGGATCTCATGGCTATCATGATTTCAATTAGCCGGGCAGGCAAAGCAACAAAGCAGGCACCGCAAACTGGAACACAGTTTTCAGATGCGGTGGCCTGGCATGCAGCATCCGGATGAGACCGGGTTTTTATGTGATCGGAGTCGAAACCTCTTTTTATTTTGTGTGCAGTTCTTCGAGATTCTTTCCTTCACGTATCTTTGAGCCTATTTTCGCTTTTTCGACTACCATATCTATTAATATGTTTCTTATCTCAGAAGGAGACTCTTCCAGGTCAAAGTGCTTTTTCAGTTCCTCCAGGTACGGCAGCTTTTCCAGTTCTTCCATGTCCACGTGTTTGGATTTGTCTTCACTGCTCAGGATGAATTGGCCTTTGAAAATATAATTGTCTTCTGTAATGTCAAGACCTGACATCAGCAGTTGGTCTGTTCTCATAAAAATACCCCCTTATAACAGTGTATTAGATATGTGGGTCAGATATACCGCCGGGCACATGGATGCATACCATGATGCAAGCAGGAAGTGCAATTCAAAAGCAAGATTGCTACTTTTATTTTAACATCTTTTTTCCCGTTTGAAAACCGCCAACATACGGATGGCTGCATGGGCGGTTGTACAGGGTTTTCTGGTGACATGATCCGGGGGAAATCTCCCGGATCCGTGTAAATTTTTCTCCGTCATTGGAGTTTGATCGGCGCTGTGACGAATGGACATTTATCACCCTGTTATTATTGACTTTTAAACCTTTTATCCTTATAATGAAACTGTTGCGCGTGATCGTGCCATAATGGACGGAAGCATAAAGGGAACAGGTTTTGTTCTTTTTATTTGCTCATATTTGACAAAAAAATAACATGTTTGGGCAACACAGTATATAGTAATATATTCAATAATGAAATAGTAAGGGAGGGTGCCAAATGTCTTTTTTTGAGAGTTTGATTGTCGGTGCGGTTTGCATGGCAGTCGTTTTTTTGGTGCTGGCTGTATTGTTTACTCTTATACAGACATTATCACGTGTTTTGGGTTCTGCCTTCGCAAAGGGCAAAAACAATGCAGCGGAAGCGTCTGATGTGCAGAATGCTGCCGTAAATACTGCGCAGGATCAGACTGCTGCTGTACGTGATCCTCAAATAAGCGCATCTGTTCAGACTAGCAGTTTGAAACTCAATAATGTCGATGACAGGACAGCAGCGATGATAATGGCGATAGTGAGCCATGAAACCGGAATACCGCTGGATGAACTGGTGTTCAGGTCTATAAGCCTGGTGAAATAACACAGGCAGCTGAAGCAGCCTATGTATAAACCGGACCGGAAACGGACCGGCGGATACAGCAGATTTTGTTCAGCAGCTTGACTGTGAAGGAGCGGAGGTAAATATGAGATATTATGTAACAATCAATAATGTTGAATATGAAGTCGAGGTCGATCATGGGAAAGTCGGTGTCATGAGTACCAGGGAAATATCACAGAATACCGCAGGATCAGCAGCCGCCTCTGGGGAGGTAAAGGCTCAGCCATCGGAAAATGTACAAACAAAGGCACCGCAGCCTGCGCCTGTTGATGTGAGCGGCGGAGAGGTTATAAAGGCACCTATGCCCGGAACCATAATCGATGTGAAAGTCAATGCAGGTCAGGCAGTTAAGAGAGGTCAGGTTATATTGATCCTTGAAGCAATGAAAATGGAAAATGAGATAGTTGCACCTGCAGATGGGACAGTTGTACAAATCCAGGCCGTCAAGGGGTCATCCGTAAACGCCGGGGACGTCCTTGCAGTGCTCAGGTAGAGAGGTGATCGACATGTTTTTGGATGCAATAAGTACCTTATTACAGGAATCCGGATTTGCTGCACTTACCTGGCAGCATTGCCTGATGATCGGTTTGGCTTGTTTTCTCGTATATCTGGCAATAGTAAGGAAGTTTGAACCGCTGCTGCTTTTGCCGATAGCCTTTGGCATGCTGCTGGCAAACCTGCCTATCGCAGGGCTGATGGCCGGACCGCAGGAAGGTTCGAACGGGCCTGGGGGATTGCTGTATTACCTGTACCAGGGAGTCAAACTTGGTATATATCCATCGCTGATCTTCCTTGGCATCGGGGCGATGACCGATTTCGGGCCGCTGATCGCAAGACCGTCCAGCCTTTTTATGGGTGCCGGAGCACAGTTCGGCATAGCGGCTGCGTTCATGATAGCGATCGCATTAGGCTATAAGCCTGGGGAAGCAGCTTCCATCGGAATAATAGGAGGTGCTGACGGACCGACTGCCATATTCCTGACGACCAGGCTGGCGCCTGAACTTCTGGGACCGATAGCGATCGCGGCATATTCCTACATGGCGCTGATACCGATGATCCAGCCGCCGCTGATGAGGCTGCTCACCACGAAGAAGGAAAGAGAAATAAAGATGGAGCAGCTGCGCGAGGTTTCAAAGCTTGAAAGGATAATATTCCCGATAGCTGTCACAGTATTCTGCGTGTTGTTGCTGCCCTCCGTCGCGCCGCTTATAGGCATGCTGATGCTCGGCAACCTCTTCAGGGAATCCGGAGTGGTCGAGAGGCTTTCAAATACTGCTCAGAACGCATTGATCAATATAGTCACGATATTCCTTGGAGTAACAGTAGGTGCGACAGCTAATGCCGAAACTTTCCTCCGGCTCCAGACACTCGGGATAATCGGCCTCGGGCTTTTGGCATTCATGTTCAGCACGGTGGGTGGATTGCTCATAGGTAAGCTCATGTGCTGGCTCTCGGGCGGAAAGATCAACCCGCTGATCGGTTCGGCAGGAGTTTCCGCTGTGCCTATGGCGGCCAGGGTCTCGCAGATAGAAGGCCAGAAGGCCAATCCTACCAACTACCTGCTGATGCATGCTATGGGTCCGAACGTAGCAGGCGTTATAGGATCTGCTGTCGCAGCAGGCGTCCTGCTGGCGCTGTTCGGATAATATAGATACGGGATATTTACGAAAGGGACGGTTCGAGCCGTCCCTTTTTGCTTTTTGTGAGGGACAGTTCTGCGAAAGTCGAGGTCTATACAAGGGGACAGTTCTGCAGAAGTTGATGTTTGATCCAGGGAAGAGGGACATTTCTTCAAACATGTGGATCTTACCTGTCTGTATCTGAAATGATCAACTGTTATGCACAGACACTCCGAACCGGGTATAAATAGCCATAAAAACAAAGGATACGCGGATTCGCGTATCCTTTGTTTTTATGGCTGCGGGAGAAGGATTCGAACCCTCACAGACTGATCCAGAGTCAGTAGTGCTACCCTTACACAATCCCGCAACGTTTGCGACAGTCGTTATTATAGCACATTGTCCATGGGTTATGCAATAGTTTTTTCAAAACTGTTTTGACGGACCGCCGCTTTTTGAAAATTCCCCTGAAAAGGTAATATAGAGCCCATTCGGGCCCCATACCAACTGAATAATATTCATCCGGGTCAAACAAAAGAGAGTCGTTCCGTGAACGAGTAAGTCCATTATACTAGTACAAAAATCCTATGTCAATAAGAATAAAGACCTATTTTTCCATGACAAATGGAAGGTGTTTACACCATATCCCAAGAAGTATTTTGCAAAAACAGCTTGTAATGCTATAATAGGTAAAGTGGTAACAGGACAGTATCTCAGGATTGACGGATACAGGCAGGCAGACGGTTTTCATCCGGAATGGGCCTGCACAGAGCAGCAGGTCTGCGGCGCAGATACGTTAACTGCACAGAACGGATATCATGTGTTGTTCTGGATCCTGATACATATTGCCGGATGATTTGTTGAAAATATTCATATTGGTGGAATTATTTATACAGACTAAGAGTTATTTACGGAGGTTATATCGTGACAAAAAGCAAACAAAAGCTTAAAGTTATCCCTTTGGGAGGATTGCAGGAAATAGGCAAGAACATGACGGTTTTCGAATACGGAGACGAAATGCTGGTGGTCGATTGCGGCCTTTCGTTTCCTGAAGACGATATGCTTGGTATAGATCATGTCATACCTGACATATCTTACCTGACGAAAAACAAAGAGAAAGTACTTGGAATAGTACTGACACACGGCCATGAGGACCATATCGGGGCGGTGCCGTACTTCCTGAAGGAAATAAACGTGCCCGTATATGGCACAAGGCTGACCCTCGGGCTGCTGAAGTATAAACTGGAAGAACACGGGATACTGTCGTCGGCAAAGCTTATTGACGTGGAACCGGGCGATACGATACGCCTGGGGACATTCAAGGTGGAATTCATAAGGGCAACCCACAGTATCGCCGACTCTGTGGCCCTGGCGCTGCATACGCCTGTGGGGGTCATCATCCATACTTCTGATTTCAAGATCGACTATACCCCGATAGAAGGCAAGACGACCGACCTGGCACGGCTTGCTGATCTCGGCAGGAAGGGCGTGCTGCTGCTCATGTGCGACAGCACGAACGCAGAGCGTCCCGGATACACGATGTCTGAAAGGACAGTGGGCGAAACGTTCGAAGATATTTTCATGGATGCGAAGAGCAGGATCATCGTGGCAAGCTTCGCTTCCAATGTCCACAGGATCCAGCAGGCCATAGACGCGGCCGCCAAGTTCAACAGGAAGGTGACCGTCGTTGGCAGGAGCATGATGAATGTGGTCAATGTGGCGATGGAACTTGGATATCTCAATGTGCCGGATGGGATGATGGTGGACGTGGACCTGATCGACAAGTATCCGCCTGAAAAGATGGTCATCCTGACGACCGGCAGCCAGGGAGAGCCGATGTCCGCATTGTCGAGGATAGCTGTCAACGAGCACAAGAAAGTGGAGATCGAGCCTGGCGATCTGGTCATTATTTCAGCATCGCCAATACCGGGCAATGAAAAGTCCATTTTCAAGGTCATAAACGAGCTGTTCAAAAAAGGTGCGGATGTAATATATGAATCGCTGGCGGATGTGCATGTGTCAGGGCACGCATGCCAGGAAGAACTGAAGCTGATGCACAGCCTGGTCAGGCCGCGATTCTTCATGCCGGTCCACGGCGAATACAGGCATCTGAAGCAGCATGCGAACCTGGCGGCTAAAATGGGGATGCCGTCTGAAAATATCTTCATGATGGAGAACGGCCAGGTGCTCGAACTTGGCCCTGATTCAGCAAGGATCAACGGAAGCGTCACATCTGGCAGGATACTTGTTGACGGCCTCGGCGTAGGCGACGTCGGAAGCATCGTGCTCAGGGACAGGAAACTGCTTTCCCAGGATGGGCTGATCGTTGTGGTCATTACGACGGAAAAAGAATCCGGACAGATCATTGCGGGTCCCGATATCATTTCCAGGGGATTCGTTTATGTCAGAGAATCTGAAGATCTGATGGAAAATGCCCGTGAGATCATAAAACAGACACTTGCGAAACTGGACGGGAAGCGGGCCAACGACTGGGCTGCCAAGAAGAATGTCATCAAGAATGACCTGAGAGAGTATCTGTATGAGAAAACCAAGCGCAAACCGATGATATTGCCTATCATAATGGAGATATAAAGGCAGGGTGACAGTCTCAGGCTGGCATGCGCGGCATTCCTCGGCCTTACAGGGAATGCTTCCATGCAAAGGAGCGTCACCATTCTTTTCTGTGAAGAGTGCCTCTGAAAAAATCGTGCCCGGCATGTCATATGGTCACATATTATCCGGCATGATGCCGAGCAATATGCGTCCATGTGACGTACCAGGCACTAAAATCATCAGTACCCTGTTATTCGGTAAATACCTTTGCAGCTGCTTCCGCTGCGGATCCGGCGTCCGGTGTGTAAATGTCGGCGCCGATGGATTGCCTGTATGCGTCAGTGACTGGAGCGCCGCCTATCATTACGGTGAACTTGTCCCTGAGGCCTTTTTCCTTCAGCATTTCAACTACTTTTTTCATCTCTGGCATCGTCGTGGTGAGCAATGCGGAGCATGCGATGATACGGGCGCCGTTTTCCACCGCGGCTGAAATGAACCGCTCAGCTGAAACATCGGTCCCCAGGTCGATGACCTCGATGCCTTTGCCTTCCAGCATCATTTTGACCAGGTTCTTACCGATGTCATGAAGATCGCCTTTTACAGTGCCGATCACGGCTTTGCCTTTCGATTTGACGCCGGCGCTGACCAGCACAGGTTTCAGTACTTCCATTCCTGAGTTCATCGCTCTTGCGGCGATCATGACTTCCGGCACATATATCTCATTATTCATGAATTTCGTTCCGATAACGTCCATTCCGCTGATAAGGCCCTCTTCAAGGACCTTTTCGGCGGGAAAGCCTTTATCCAGTGCTTCCCGGACCAGTTCCCTTACGGTATTTGCTTTACCTTTCTGCAGGTTTTCCGATATAGCGCTCAGTATCTCCAATCAAAGACCTCCAATCTTCCATGCTTCATCATGAAATGACTACTTTGTGATAAGTCTTCTTGCCCTTTTTGATCATCAATTCGCCGTTTACAAATGCATCCTTGCAGATCAAATGGTCTATCGAAGAAACCTGGCTGCCTTCGATATATATGCCGCCCTGCTGTACCAGCCTGCGGGCTTCGCTCTTCGACGGTACGAGCCCGGTCCTGCAAAGCAGGTCAAGTATATTGATCCCTTTCTCGAGTTCCGAAAGGGGGATCGAGGTCGACGGCATGTCGCTTGTACTGCCTCCGCCTCCGAACAGTGCTTCCGCAAGCTGTTTTGCCTTCATGGCCTCATCTTCGCCGTGTACCAGCTTCGTTACCTCGTATGCCAGCACTTTCTTGGCTTCATTGATCTGTTCGTCCCTGAGCTGTGCCAGCCTGTTTATTTCATCCATGGGCAGGAATGTCAGAAGCTTAAGGCATTTTATGACGTCGGCGTCGTCGACGTTCCTCCAGTATTGATAGAAATCATACGGGGAAGTTTTTTCAGCATCCAGCCAGAGGGCGCCTTTTTCCGTTTTTCCCATTTTCTTGCCTTCGCTGGTGGTGAGCAGGGTGAACGTCATGCCGTAAGCCTGTTTGCCCTCGACACGCCTTATCAGGTCGATGCCTGCGATTATGTTGGACCATTGGTCGTCTCCGCCGAGTTGCATGCAGCAGCCGTATTTTTTGTTAAGGATCAGAAAGTCATAACTTTGCATCAGCATGTAATTGAATTCGATGAAAGTCAATCCTCTCTCCAGCCTTGACTTGAAGCACTCGGCGGTCAGCATCCTGTTGACTGAGAAGTGGACTCCTATTTCTCTCAGGAACCCGATATAGTTGAGATCCAGCAGCCAGTCAGCATTGTTGACCATAATGGCTTTACCGTCGGAAAAGTCGATGAATTTTGACAACTGGGCCTTGAATTTTTCCGCGTTGTGGTTTATCGTTTCCCGGGTCATCATTTTACGCATATCGGTCCTGCCGGACGGATCGCCGATCATGGCCGTACCGCCGCCTATGAGGGCTATGGGCTTATGTCCGGCCCGCTGCATATGCGCCATTACCATCAACTGAACAAAATGGCCTACATGCAGGCTGTCTGCGGTCGGATCGAAGCCTATGTAAAATGTGACCTTGTTGTTGGAAAGAAGATCCTTTATCTCTTCTTCATGGGTGAGCTGGGCGATAAAGCCCCTTTCTTTCAGAGTATCGAAAACGTTGTTCGCCATAGTTACCTTCCTTTACCCTTTATAGCTGTCTTCCCTTTAGTTTTTGAGTATTTTACCATACTGTATACAGTTATTCAAGTTCAGTTACAGACCTTATGGCCCGTCGCGGCGGATGCCATTCAGGCCTGGACCGGATCTGTGCATGAAAAAAGGGATACATAGGTATCCCCGAGTTATCGTACTAATTCAGCTTTGTCTGGCAAGTTCGGCCATATATGTATCATGCGATCGCTCTTCCGGTTTTGTCACGGTATATCAACAGTGAGAACACTGCAATGACGAAATACTGGGCAGCCGGGATGACGCTGAGTATCACCGGGCCAAGTACCGGTATTGCGCCGAGGAAGCCGAGTATTGCACTTACGACGCTGGCGGCCAGGGAGACCAGTATCGTGATGCCCAATACTGTCCAGAAGCATGTTCTGACGATTTCGATGGATTTTTTGAAACCATCGAATACGCTCAGTCCGTCGACCACCATTGCTGAGAACCAAAGGCTGATGAGCACGCCGAATGCTAAGAAGAAAAGTACCAGTGCAATGATCACGATCACCATCAATGCGACACCGAAACCTTTCAGCAGTGAAACCAGCAGGACCATCAGCAGCATGATGAGCACTGTCGCGATGCCGAGGACCAGGTTCACCACCAGTGATCCGATAAAGAACATTACATACTTTACGAAGTTCTCGCTTATTGCCGCTCCGATCTCGTTCAGGGTAGCGCTTCCTGTTTCGAGCTTTTTGTTTACGAGACCATAGGTGGCAGGTTCATAGATGAACCGGGCAATAAATGCTACGATGCCGCTTCCGACTGTCAGTGCCAGTATGGTGGGGACAAGTCTGAATATGGCTTCCGCACTCGTGAAGTTGTCCATATCTGCCAGCGAAAGGATAGTACCCAGGCTGGCTGCAGCTCCCGCACCCTGTATGAGACCGGATATGGCCAGCAAAACAAATACGGGGATGATGAGCATCCAGTTTTTGATAGCAAAATCAACTGCACTAGATAAATACTTCATGGTACACCTCCATCATGTTTATATATACCTATTCTATATGGCGGAAAAAATTCCTTCCATTAAGCAAAAAAATAAAATAACATTTGTAACTTTTTATCTGTTTTTCGCGGAGGTGTCAATATTTATGACATTGTGGGTAAATTCACTGCCTGATGTCCTGAAATACGGGTTTTCGAAACCCATGACGTACTGGTTCGTGGCATTAGATTCAAGTTCAAGCATTGCTGAAACGCCCGGGATATCAGATGCCTTGAAGTCCGCAGTTTTTGTGACCAGGGGCAGTCTGGTCCTGCCCCTGATGGAGGACAGGAGTTTCCTGCCTGTGCTGTTGAATCCAAGGATCCTTATATATACAGGTCCGCCCAGACTGTTGAAATTTTCGAACTTCCTGCTGTCAAGACCTATCAGCAGGCTGAACAGTATCCGCTGGACCCTTGTTATCGTATAACGCCTTGTGGTGATATTGCTGACCAGTTCATCATATGTACCTGATTTTTCTGCTGCCAGCCTGATCCTGTTTTCAAGGCCGGCTTCCATATAAGGGAGGTTTCTCAGTTCACCGGCAGGTATGCGCCTGATCAGTGATATTATCGTGGAGCCGAAGTCTGATGGGAAAACAGGCCCTCTTCCAAGTTCGATTTCCCGTTCCAGCACAGACAGGGATTCTGTTGGCATGGAGGATTCGACGAGTTTCCTTGCACACCGCCAATTGCTGACACTCAGGATCTTTCTTATAGAAGTGGCGCTGCTGAATTTGCCGGTCAGTTCCGTTGAATTGTAACTGCTGCCGACCCTGCTTACCGTAACAGGCTGTATCTTACTGTCGAGCCGCAGCAGTGCCTTGAGATATTCTACGCCAAGTATATCATTGGAACTTTTCATGATCCGGGTAAACCTGTCTTTCCCGAATTTGTCACGCAAATAGGCTGAAAGAGCTTTCTGCCTTGCCGAGGGAAAGGAAAGTCCGGCGGAAAGCTGTTCCCTGAGGAGCCTTTTATATTCTTCGGGCTCTTTCGCAAGAATGGAGGCGATACCCCAAAGGGCTTCGATATTCCCGGATTCGCTGCCGAAACACACGTAGTCCACGACTCCAAGGCTGTCGAGCAGCCTGACAGCCCCGGACGCAAAATACTCGGCGCTGCCCATGGCATATGCAACGGGCAGTTCGATCACCAGATCGGCTCCGGAAAGCAGCGCCATTTCGGCCCTGGCCCACTTGTCGACCACGGCTGGTTCTCCGCGCTGGGTATAGTTGCCGCTCATCACGACTACTACACAATCGGCCCCGGTCACCCTGCGGGCAGCCTGGAGATGGTACATGTGTCCGTAGTGGAATGGATTGTATTCTGCTACGATACCGACGATTCTCATCCGATCCTCCCGGCATTCAACCCAATACCTGCATCAGGGCAGGTCGATAAGGCCTTCTCTGAATTTCGCAAGATAGTTCATACAGAAGTCATCCTTGCCAAGCATTGCTTCCGATGCATAAATGTAAGCCATCAGCCTTTTGTCCAGCGGATCCAGTATCGCTGAATCCAGGCCGCAGGTCATCGCAGCTATCATGAAAGCCTGGTTGATGACTTTCCTGGCAGGCAGGCCAAAGGATATATTGCTCAGGCCGCATGTTATGTGCACTTCGGGGAATTCGGAACGGACACGGCGGATCGTCTCAAGGGCCACGACGCCGTAATGCGACCCGGTGCCTATCGGCCTGACCATGGGATCGATGAATATGTCAGATATGTCCACTCCTTTTGCTGTAAGACCGGCAATGAGTTTATCCGCTATGGCGACCCTTTCTTCCGTCGTTTCCGGCATGCCGCCGTCATCCATGCACAGTGCGATCACCCTTGTACTGTACTCTAGCACGAGGGGCAGGATGGAATCATATCTTTCCTTTTCAAGCGTTATTGAATTTATGATAGGTTTGGCCTTTATTATCTTCAGCGCTTTTTCCAACGCTTCCGGATTGGGTGAGTCGAGCGAGAACGGAGCGTCGACGGCTTCCTGCGCCGTTCTGGCCAGCCATTCCAGTTTCTCGGGTTCATCTTCGACAAACATGCCCGCGTTCAGGTCGATGTACGACGCACCTGCATCCATTTGCTTCTTTGCCATATCATGCACGAAAGAGGCATCACGGGAGTCGATTGCCGCTCTTGCCGCTTTATTTGTACTGTTGAGCTTTTCGCCGATTATGATCATTATGGTGTCCGTCCTTTCACGATAGTGATCATTGTGTTCCCTGTCCATTTATCACAGAAGTAGTCTCAGCCAAATCCATCACAGCGGATGTTTTAAAAAATCCATATCATTCCCAATTGTGTTCGGTTCCTGTCGTATCCGGTCCTGAAACTGCATATCTCACCATATTATACCCCAGCATCGGGCTGTGAACAAGAAATATATGCCGATTATGACTGATGGTATGTTTTATTTCCATGCTTTGACCGATCGGGAAATACACATTAGCTGCAATTTCACTCAGCAGCGGCGACAGAAATTCAAGTAATGTGTGTTCAGGACCAAACAATAGAAAATGGCGTCTCCTTATTGTATAATTTACGGTAGCATGGCATGAAACGCCGGTGACCTGTGGAATGAAACCGGTGACACGATTACGTATGATAAGCGGTACATGGAAGGGGATAAGATGGGAAAGATAGCTGTAGTAGTTATAAATGGCACTACCCGCGATTTCGACAGGGAATATCATTATCTTGTTCCTGAAGAGTTCCGCAGCAGCCTTGAAGCGGGGATGAGGGTCATCGTTCCGTTCGGCAGGGGAAACAGGCCGAAGGAAGGATATGTCATCGGTTTTGCCGACAGTTCGGAGTTTGACGGACTCAAGGAGATAAAAAAAGTAATCGACAGGAAACCGGTGCTGCTGCCGTCCCAGATCGATCTCGCAGTCTGGATGAAGCGCCGGTATTTCTGTACTTACAGCCAGGCTATCAGGTGCATGCTCCCGCCCGGCACAGATGTCAGGAGCCTGCAGGTGGTAGAACTGGCCAGCAAAGGCTTTGACGAACTGCCGGATGAAGAATGCAGCAAACTGCCGCCCGGCATAAAACTGCTGATCGACCTGCTCAGGTCGAACGACGGCTGTTTGGGATATGATGAACTGAAAGCGCTGTATGGCAGCAGGAGCAATTTCGGCAGACATATCAAAGAACTTGAAGATCTGGGCATTATCAGGATAACCGAGCAGTATTCTACCGCCGTCAGGACCAAAACAGTACGCGCCGCGTGCCTGGCGATGCCGCCGGAGGAAGTATCTTCCGATATAGAGACCGGAGTCATAAAAAGGATTCAGCAGATCCGGGTACTGGAGATGCTGCTGGAGAATGAGTATATAGCAGTATCGGACCTGGTCAGGTTCGCCGGCGTATCGCCTTCCGTACTGGACACACTCAGCAAATACGGATACATAAGTTTTGTGGACCTGGAAGTCAAAAGAGATCCGCTGAAACATAGGCAAGTGGAGCCGACAAAGCCGCTGGAGCCTACACGTGAGCAGAAGCCGGTGCTGGATAATATCAAGGCCCTTATCGATGGCGGGGGGTTCCATGAAGTGCTGCTTCACGGCGTTACGGGCAGCGGGAAGACCGAAGTCTATCTTCAGCTTATTCAGTACGTGCTCGACAAAGGCAAAGAAGCGATAGTCCTGGTGCCTGAGATATCGCTGACGCCCCAGATGGCAGACCGCTTCAGGGGAAGGTTCGGGCCGCTCGTGGCCGTCATGCACAGCAGGCTGTCGCCGGGAGAACGCTATGACCAGTGGAGGCTCATCCGTGACGGAGGAGTAAAGGTCGTGGTCGGCGCCAGGTCTGCCATATTCGCGCCGTTTGACAAACTCGGGCTTGTTATTATCGATGAAGAACATGAGACGACATATAAGTCGGAGATAACGCCAAAATATTCGGCAGCGCAGGTTGCGGCAAGAAGGTGTATGTACAGCGGCGCGCTGCTGCTTTATGGATCGGCCACTCCTTCGATCTGTACGTATCAGAGGGCTGTGGAAGGAAAGATCGGGCTGGCTGTGATGAAGGAGCGGGCAAATGAGATGGTTATGCCCAGCGTAACGATAGTCGACATGAGGAAAGAGCTTGAGCTCGGCAACAGGACGATATTCAGTTCGCTGCTTTCCGCCGAGATCGAAAAGAACATCGCCAGCGGCCAGCAAACCATGCTTTTCCTCAATAAGAGGGGATACGCTTCATTCGTTTTGTGCAGGAACTGCGGCGTCACACTCAAGTGCAGGTATTGCAGTATCACCATGACCTACCATGCGGCAGAAGACCGGCTGATATGCCATTACTGCGGATATACCATAAGGATGCCGTCAGTATGCCCGGATTGCGGCAGCAGCCATATACGGCAGTTCGGCACAGGCACCCAGAAAGTTGAAGAGGAGCTTCACAGGCATTTTCCAGGAGCTTCCGTCATCAGGATGGATATGGACACTACCACCGGGAAGCATTCTCACGAAGAGATACTGGACAGGTTTCGTAACGAGAACATCAATATTCTCATAGGGACGCAGATGATCGCAAAAGGGCATGATTTTCCGAATGTAACCCTGGTGGGGATCCTGGCTGCAGACAGTATGCTCGGCATAGATGACTTCAGGGCTTCGGAAAGGACGTTCCAACTGCTGACGCAGGTGGCAGGGAGAGCAGGGAGGGGCAGCGTACCCGGAAGAGTAATAATACAGACGTACAATACCGAAGACTACAGCATTACCGCTGCAAGCCGCCATGATTACGAGGCTTTCTTCAGGCAGGAACTGCAGATCAGGAGGAGACTGCGTTATCCGCCCTTCACACATATCGCAATGGCTGTCGTAAGTTCCGTCAATGACAGGCTTGCACTGTCAAAAGCCAGGGATGCATACAACTTCCTGGCGGCAAGGATCGACAGGGATGCAGGGGACGAGATGCTGCCCGGACCTGTGCGGGCGCCGATAGCCAGGATGAGGAACCGTTACAGGTGGAGGGTGCTTGTCAAGTGCAACTCAACGAGCAGGTTCTGCGCGGTACTGTCAAGGTTGGCGGACCACTTTATGAAAACCCGGGGCAGCAGCGACGTGGACATCAGCATTGATATCGATCCTGTCAGCATGATGTGATATGATGTGCAGGTCGGGCGTGCCTGGCATTTTGTGTTTTATTGCAGCGCATATGTCTGTTTGATATAATGTTTTGGATGGTAACCTTTAAGTAAATAATTATGGAATAAACAGGACGGGCACAGGCTTTAACCGCGGGCTGATCCGGGATCCAAAGCCCTATATGGACGTGATCAGCCGTATATATCGGATCGGCCGTATTCAAACGTGGTATACGCAGATCAGCCGTGTTTGGACAGGACCAGCCGAATATGAGCGGAACCGGCACGATGCCCGGATTTAGGAGTGGATGTATGGCTATAAGGAATATCAGGAAAGAAGGAGACGAGATCCTGCGTAAAAGGTCCCGCGAAGTTACGGAAATCAATGACAATATACTCATACTGCTCGATGATATGGCAGATACTATGTATAAGGCAAACGGGGCAGGCCTTGCCGCACCGCAGGTGGGTGTGCTCAGAAGAGTCGTGGTCATAGATATCGGAGAAGGACTGGTGGAACTGATAAACCCGGTCATCAGGAAGCAGAGCGGCAAGCAGACCACGGTAGAAGGCTGTCTCAGCATACCGGGCGTCTGGGGAGAGGTCGAACGCCCCGCAAAAGTAATGGTGGAAGCGCTCAACCGCAACGGAGAAAAGATAAAGATCGAGGGCGAAGGTTATATGGCCCAGGCTCTGTGCCATGAGATAGATCATCTTGACGGGATCCTTTTCACGGATAAGGTGATCCGTTTCCTCGATGAAGAAGAACTGGAAAAGATGGAGCAGGAATCATGAGAATAGTATTTATGGGAACACCTGATTTTGCCGTGCCTTGCCTTGAAGCGCTGGTCAGCAGCGGTTACGATGTGGCGGCCGTCGTTACCCAGCCTGACAAACCTGTGGGAAGAAGCCAGAGCGTGCTGAAGCCGCCTGCCGTCAAGGAGGCTGCCATAAGGCTTGGCATCAGCAATATCCTGCAGCCTGCGAAGGTCAGGACGCCAGAGTTCGCCGAAACGATCAGGAGACTCGAGCCAGATGTCATAGTAACGGCTGCTTATGGAAAGATACTGCCGAAATCCATATTGGACATACCGAAGCATGGATGTATCAATGTGCATGCATCATTGCTGCCGAAGTACAGGGGAGCGGCCCCCATACAATGGGCACTTATCAACGGTGAAAGCAAGACGGGAATCACGACATTTTTCATGGATGAAGGCATGGATACCGGTGATATCATCCTTATGAAGGAAACAGAAATAGATCCTGACATGAACGCACAGGAACTGTTTGACCGTCTTAAGTTCCTTGGCGCCGAAGCACTGCTCGAAACCCTTGAAGCCCTCAGGAACGGGACGATAACGAGGACACCGCAGGACCATTCAAAGGCGACATATGTGACTATGATGACGAGAGAGACAGGTCTTATAGACTGGAATAAAAGTGCAGTTGAGATACATAACCTGGTCAGGGGCACGGATCCGTGGCCTGGCGCTTACACGTTCTACGGGGGCAAAAGGCTCAAGATATGGAAGACGGCTGTCTGGCATGATCCGGGCGTGATTCTGCCGGGAACTGCGGGAGAGGCCAGGCCGGGCACACTGCTCAAGTGCCTTAAACAAGCCCTGATCGTAGCTACGGGCAGCGGTTTGCTTGCCGTAACCGAGCTCCAGTTTGAAAACGCAAGAAGGATGAGTGTCGCTGAGTGCGGCCACAACATGGATGTGGGTGAAGTGTTTGGATAAACGCATAAAGGGCTTTCGGGCCTGTCCTTTTTTGCCTGTGCCTGCCATCAGCGTACCGGCCGTATCAGTTTTCTTCGTTCAGAGTATATCTTCAACAGGTTTATGCAGCGGGATGATATCACCCTGCAAGATGATATCGTTCAGCAGTCTGGAAATTTTTAATGAGATGATATCACTCGGTTGGATGGCATTTCTGTTTACTGGTGTTTTCATAACTGCCGCGGCGCTGTTGGCTGCGGGGAGGAGGAATAAGGCGGAAAGATCGCCAGCCGTCGGCTGACCTGCAGCCGTCTTGCGGCTGGGCGGCCAATTACGGGATGGACTGCCGATCGCCGGATTATGATGAAATATGATATTGCCAGGGAAACTGCGCTGAAAATATTATATGAAATAAATGAGAAAGGCGCTTATTCAAATATAGCACTGAACAAGTATCTATCTTCCCATGAACTTTCCGAAAGGGACAGGGCTTTCATAACCGAACTGGTATACGGCGTTGTTAAATGGAAACTCACGCTGGACAGAACAGTGGCCGCATGTTCGGATATAAAGATGGAGAGGCTGTCACCATGGATTAAGAATATCCTGCGCATTGGAACATACCAACTGCTGTTTCTGACGAAAGTACCGCCTTCCGCTGCAGTAAATGAGAGCGTCAAACTTGCCCGCAGATACGGGCATAACGCTTCAGCAGGATATGTCAACGCAGTGCTCAGGAATATCGCTGGAGGCGGTGGGAAAGATATTGTCCCGGACAGGGCAGTGGACCCGGTAGGGTATCTTTCGGTCAGGTATTCGTATCCCAAATGGATCGCAGATAAATTCATGGAACTGTTCGGGGAAGAATTTGCAGAGAGTCTGCTGGAAGCTGGCAACAGGGTTCCAGACCTTACAGTGAGGGCCAACACGCTGAAGACCAGCGCCGAAGGATTGGTCAATGCGCTGAAAAACGAAGGCGTCGAAGCGTCACCGGGAAGATATGTCAGCGATGCGGTGATTATAAAAAGCCAGGTTTCGGTTACAAGGCTCAAGGCTTTCAGGAACGGGCTGTTCCAGGTACAGGATGAGAGTTCCATGCTGCCTGCGGCAGTACTGGCGCCTCAGCCGGGCGAAAAGGTGCTCGACGCCTGCAGCGCGCCCGGAGGGAAAGCCACGCACATGGCCCAGATGATGCAAAACAAGGGACTCATTACAGCGATGGACATACACGAGCATAAACTCAAACTGATAGAAGATGCGGCCGGCAGGCTCGGAACGGACATAATCAGGACGGAACTGCATGATGCAGCCATCCCGGTCCCGCAGCATGAGGGAGCGTATGACAGGGTGCTTCTGGACGCTCCGTGTTCCGGCCTCGGGATAATACGGAGAAAGCCAGATATCAAGTGGGCAAGAGAGAACAGGGACATCGGGAGCATCACTGGATTACAGCGCCGGCTTATAGACAGTGTTTCAAAGGCCGTGAAGCCAGGAGGCGTGATGGTCTACAGCACCTGTACGCTGCTGCCTGAGGAGAACGAATGCATCGTAAGGGATTTTCTGAATAATAATGATGAGTTTTATGAGGACGATATCACTGCATATCTGCCGCCTGGGCTTGCGAAACATGCCAGGGGCGGCATGATTCAGGTTTATCCCAACAGGGACGGGATAGACGGTTTCTTTGTAGCAAGACTGGCAAGGAAGGTGAAATAGCGGATTGGCAAGCGGCTTGGAAAAGATGTATCCGGACGGTTCAGAAAAGACAGATCCAAACGGTTCGGGGAAAATCTATCTTCCGGATTTGGATATAAGCGAACTCGAGGAGTTTTTTACAGGCATCGGCCAGAAGAAATACCGGGCAAAGCAGGTATTCAGCTGGATAGCGCGGGGAGCTGTGAGTTTTGACGAAATGACGGACCTTCCTCTGACGCTGAGGGAAGAGCTGAAACTTTTGGCCAGTGTTTCCGGTCTAAAAGTAAGAAAAAAGTTCATATCTGCTATCGACGGTACTGTAAAGTATCTGTTCGAACTTGCTGACGGCAATGTTATCGAAAGCGTACTGATGGAGTATATACATGGCTACACGGCATGCGTTTCTTCACAGGTAGGATGTAAAATGGGCTGCAGCTTCTGTGCGTCAACGATAGCCGGGTTCAGGAGGAATCTTACTGCCGGCGAGATACTCGGACAGATACTGGCGATACAGCGGGACAGCGGAATAAAGGTGAGCAATGTGGTCGTTATGGGGATAGGCGAGCCGTTCGACAACTACGACAATGTCATTAAATTCCTTAGGCTGGCGAATTCCCATGAAGGATTGAATATAGGATACAGGCACATGACTGTTTCGACGTGCGGGCTTGTGCCGGGCATGCTCAGGTTTGCTGATGAAGGTTTCCAGGTAAACCTCGCCATTTCGCTGCACGCTCCCAATGACCGCATAAGGGCGAAGCTGATGCCGGTTGGAAGGAAGTATCGTATTGACAAAATAATTGAAGCTAGTAAGATATATACAGAGAAAACCAACCGCAGGATTATGTTCGAATATGCCTTGATAGAAGGCGTCAATGATTCGCTGGAAAACGCTGCTGAGCTTGCCTTTCTGCTAAAAGGGCTTTTGTGCCTTGTGAACCTTATACCGGTAAATTCCGTGGAGGGGATCAGTTACCGCCATAGCGGCCGCAGACGCATCGAGGAATTTGCTGCGATCCTGAAGGAGAAGGGTGTCGAAACGACGATCCGCCGCGAACTCGGCTCAGATATAAACGCAGCATGCGGACAGCTGAGGCGCAGCGAAATAAACGCCGAAAAAGAGGCAGGGCAGGAAAATGAGGCAAAAGACGCGGCAATTGCAGAGTCGAACGCAGTAACCAAAAGCGAAGGTAAGTGAACCAGGTAATGCGGAGCAGTGTAACACCGATCGAAATGCAAGAAAGGACAACATTATCTAAGGCAGGTGCTGATGGCTTGAAATATGCAGCAGGTACCGACAGAGGATTATTGAGGGACATAAATGAAGACAGCTATATGATCATCCCGGGGCACTCGGGCACGTCCTGCGCCTTCGTCATTGCTGACGGGCTCGGCGGGCACAACAGCGGGGAAGTCGCAAGCAGGATGGCCGTTGAGTACATAAGGGACAATATAGGTGCTGAAGGCTGCTTTGACAGCGTGGATTTGAGCGGTAAGCTCGAAGCGCTGGTAAAGGAAGTCAACACTGCCGTTTATGAGAGATCGCTTGGAAGCGCTGAGGTCAGCGGCATGGGTACGACGCTGACCATGGCCGTTATTGCCGGATCCACGCTCACGGCCGCCCATGTGGGAGACAGCAGGCTCTATCTGATAAGGAACGGAGCCATCCGACAGCTGACTGAAGACCATTCGTATATCGGAGAACTGGTCAGGCAGGGCAAACTGACCAGGGAGGAAGCAGAGAAACACCCGCGGAAGAATATCATTACGCGGGCGATCGGCTCTTCTCCCGAACTGGAAGTGGACATAATAAGCCATCAGATCGAGGCTGATGATATATACATACTTTGCACCGACGGACTGACAAATATGGTGAGTGAAAGCGAGATAGTCGATATAGTTTCCGGCAGCGATCCGGAGCAAGCGTGTGCAAAGCTTATTGAAGCCGCCAACAAACAGGGCGGTGAGGACAATATCACGGTCATTGTTATAAAGTGTTAGTGAAGGTGTGGATATGGAAGGTCAGATATTGGGAAATAGATATAAATTGCTGGAAAGGATCGGCGGAGGCGGCATGGCAGTCGTCTATAAGGCGAAGTGCCTGCTTCTGAACCGCTTTGTTGCCGTTAAAATATTACGCAGTGAGTTTACAGACGACGAGGAATTCGTAAAGCGCTTCCGGGTGGAGGCGCAGGCCGCGGCGAGCCTGAACCATCCGAACATCGTATCTATATATGACGTAGGCAAACAGGACGACATCCAGTACATCGTGATGGAGCTTATAGACGGCATCACGCTGAAGGAATACATCAGCCAGAAGGGCGCACTTCCATGGAAGGAAGCTGTCGGGATCGCGATCCAGATATGTTCCGCTCTCGAACATGCCCATAAGAATTTCATCGTTCACCGTGATATAAAACCGCACAACATCATGATAACGAAGGATGGCATAGCCAAAGTCACCGACTTCGGCATTGCCAGGGCTGTCACGTCTGCGACCATTACAATGGTTGGAAGCACCATCGGCTCTGTCCATTATTTCTCCCCGGAGCAGGCAAGAGGCGGTTTCATCGATGAAAAATCCGACCTTTACTCACTGGGCATCACCATTTATGAAATGGTCACGGGGAAAGTCCCGTTCGACGGGGAGTCGCCTGTTGCCATTGCGCTGAAGCATATACAGGAAAAACCGGAAAAGCCCATCGATATCAATCCGAAGATACCGAAGGGCGTAAACGATCTAATAATCAAGGCAATGAAGAAAGACCAGAACCTCAGGTACCAGACCGCGTCCGAGATGCTGGCGGACCTGCAGAGGGTCCTGGCGGATCCCGATGCGAAAATCAACGGGAGCAATGCCGTTGAAGAACTTCCGACGAAAAAGATGCAGGCTGTCGGTACCGGAATTGATATAATAGAAGAAAATACCGATGACGGAGATGGAGAATACATGGAAGAAGACGAAACGGCAACAAGGAAGAAGAAGGACTGGCTGAGCATCTGCCTTGGGATCGCGTCCGGCCTGGTGATCATGGCACTCGTCGTCTACCTTGGCATCAAACTCGTTATCCCGATGATAGCACCTGACGATACGGCTTCATTCGTCGTTGAGGATTACACGAACATGGACTTCGACGAGGTGAAGGAACTGCTTAGCCGGTATGACATCACCGCTGTGGACAATGAGAGGGTGTTCAACGAAACTGTTAAAAAAGGAGTCATCATATCACAGGATATAGCAGTCGGCAATACTCTCAAACCCGGAAGCACGATAAACTTCACCGTAAGCGACGGGCCGCATATGGTGGAGATACCTGACATCAGGGGACAGGAGTACAGGATAGCGGAAGTGGAGATGACCAACGCAGGGTTGGTGCCTGAAATAGTCAGGGAGTACAATGATACGGTAGGCAAAGACCTTGTTATAAAGACTGAGCCTGAAGTATTCGAAATGGTAAAGCCTGAAACCGTAGTCAAAGTATATGTGAGTGCAGGGCCAAAGCTCGAAAAGGTGATCGTGCCCGATTTCGGAGGAATGACCAGGACAGAGGCGGAGAACGCAATACTGAAGAACAACCTCACGATAGGCAAACTTCTGCCTGAGGGAATAGTAAGTGATGTTGCAAAGGTCATCAGGCAATACCCTCTTCCGAATACAGAGGTGGATGAATATACCGCAGTGGACCTGACATTCGGAATAGATGAGCATCCTGAAGAAGGAAGGGGCGGTGATGCTCCGTCCGGTCCGGATGACGGAGGATCCCAGCAGGTAAGTACCGCGAAGACGAAAGCTATTTCGATCACTTTGAACCCAAGCCGCACATACGGCGAAGAAGTGCTTGTTTATGTGGAATCCACTCCGTCCGACACGAATGTGCGGAAGATCGAGATGAACCAGTATGTAAGGAGGGACCTGTTCCCGTTCAGTATTCCGATCACCCTTGGTGAGACAGGGACGACGCATGTGATCGTTTATCTGGATAATGATCTGGCTTTGGAAACTGATATCCAGAATCAGTAACAACAGACGCGTTATTTATCAAATTCATGGTTGCAGATGCGGAGGAGGTTGGATATTTGCCGTCTGGCATTATTATCAGAGGGATAGCCGGGTTCTATTATGTTGCGGCAAAAGATGACGGTGTTTATGAGTGCAGGGCCAGAGGAATATTCCGGAAGAAAGGGCTGACCCCGCTGACCGGCGACAGGGTCGTTTTTTCTGTGACAGATCCTGCAGGAAAAAAGGGGAATATAGAAGAAATAACAGAAAGGAGCAGTGTCCTTGTAAGGCCTGCAGTCGCGAATGTAGACCAGATCATCGCAGTTATCGCGGCGAAATCGCCGGATCCCGACCTGATGCTGCTGGACAAGATACTTGTAACTGCGGAGGACAAGGGTATCAGGGCGGTAGTATGCATCAACAAGATCGATCTGGATGAAGGCGGCAAACGGGCCAGGCTGCGGGAGCCATACATAAAAGCAGGTTATGAGGTCATCGAGACCAGTTTCCGGGAGTCGGATGGCTTCAGCAAGCTGAAGGAAGCATTGAAGGGGCATATATCGGTGTTCGCGGGCCAGTCGGGAGTCGGGAAGTCGACGTTGCTCAACAGGGTCATGGACACCGTGCTGATGAAGACCGGGAGTGTAAGTGAAAAAATAGAAAGAGGCAGGCATACCACCCGGCACGCAGAACTTATTGAACTTCCGGGCGGAGGATACCTCGTCGATACTCCCGGTTTCAGTTCATTTGAGCTTACGGGTATAGAATATGACAGGCTACAGTTCCTGTATCCCGAATTTGCTGAACATATACCGAAGTGCAGGTTCAAAGGCTGCAGCCACGTCTTTGAGGCGGACTGCGCCGTGAAGAAGGCTGTTGATGAAAGGTCGATAGAAAAAGGAAGATACGCCCGCTTTGCTGAACTTTATAAAACACTGAAACAGGAAGACGAAGCAAAATACAAAAAGGGCGGCAGGAAAGGGATGAAGGGGAATGATTAAAATCGCACCGTCGATCCTGGCATCGGATTTTTCGAAGCTCGGGGAAGAAATATCCAGGGTCGAAAGGGCTGGCGCAGATATGATACACCTGGATGTCATGGACGGACATTTCGTACCGAACATAACCATTGGCCCGCCTGTGATAAAAAGCCTCAGGAAAGTCACGGAACTCCCGTTTGACGTACATCTCATGATTGAGGATCCGGACCGTTACATAAAAGATTTTGCAGATGCAGGCGCTAATATAATATCAGTGCATGTAGAAAACAATCCGCACCTGCACCGTACCATAGAACTGATAAGGGAATGCGGAGCAAGGCCCTCAGTGGTGCTGAATCCCGCCACTCCTCTGAATACGCTTGATGCCGTGCTTGGAGATGTGGATATGGTGCTGCTGATGACGGTGGATCCGGGATTTGGCGGCCAGCATTACATAGAAAACATGACGGAAAAGATACGCGAACTCAGGCAAATTGCCGTAAAACGCGGCCTGAGCCTTGATATCGAGGTCGACGGAGGTATCGACCTTTCTAACATATGGGATGTGACACAGGCAGGTGCAAATGTGATCGTTGCAGGCACGACCATATTCGGAGCGCCAGACGCCGCTGAAATAATGAGCAGCCTGAGGCAAAAGGCGTATGGTGGTACCATATGACTTGCGTGGTATTCTGCGGCGGAAAGATCGGGGATTACAGCCACGCGGAGAAGTACTGCAGGAATGCGGAACTGGTCATATCCGCTGACAGCGGGGCACGCCACTGCAGGGCTCTTGGCATCGTGCCCGACATCGCCCTTGGAGACTTCGATTCTATAGACAGAAGCGATTACAGCCGGCTCGAAGAGGCAGGAACCGAGATACTCCGGTTTCCCGTCGAAAAGGACATGACGGACAGCGAACTTGCCGTTGAGACAGCGATAAGCCGGGGCTGCAGCAGGATCATACTGCTCGGGGCAGCCGGTTCAAGGCTGGATCATTCGATATCCAACCTTTTTTTATTAAAGAAGATGCATGATGCGAATGTGGAAGGCATCATTGCCGACGATAAATATGAAGTACGCCTGGTCAGCGGCAGCATCAGGCTGAAGCGGGAGGAAGGCGTTTTCATCACATTGCTGCCTTTCGGCGGGGATGCCTCAGGAGTTACTACCCGCGGCCTGTATTTCCCTCTTGAAAACGCAGTGCTGAAGACGGGTTCATCTCTTGGCGTCAGCAACAGGTTTTCTGAAGATGAGGCGTATGTCGAGGTAAAGGAAGGGTTGCTGCTGGTGATTACGGCAAAAGATTGAATGCGGCGGCGGTGCGCCTGGCTTTTTTTGCGGCGCACCGTGTTTGAATAAAGAAATCCATATTTGTGTGCCCAGAAACGAAAATTCGGAACAAAAACATGAGGAATTTTGATGATCGATCAGATCACTGCCCGGAAATGAATAAACGGTACAAAAACAGCACCGGCACACCGGTTAATCGGTTAAAGCCAGCATCGTTCCGTATCATTACAAAAATGACATCGTGCTGAATAAAACCGGCTAACTGATATGCCGGGCGTTGTATTTGACGTGTCAGGCGTCGCATTTGATATACAAGGCATCACATCTGTGTGCCGGGCGCCGTTTTATGCATATTCCGCTGCAAGCGCCTCAAATGCCTTTTGGGAGTTGACTATCGTCTTTTCATCAACGCAGTATGCCAGCCTGAAGAAGCCTTTGAATCCGAACCCTGTGCCGGGAACGATGATGAGGTTGTATTTGAGCGCTTCGCTGCAGAACTTCACGTCGTCTTCTATTGGCGACTGCGGGAACAGGTAAAATGCGCCCTGCGGCTTAAGGCATTTGAATCCGGCTTTCGTGACGATTTCGTAGAGCATGTCGCGTCTCTTTTTATATACATCGACTGCCACCTGGGCATCGAGCGATCCGGGAAGTATACGCTGGAAGAGGGCCGGCGCGTTGACGAAGCCCAGCGTCCTCGTGGAGAAAATAAGCCCGTCCATCAGCGACGCTGTATCATCGATCCTGGGATTTACCGCGACGAAGCCGATCCTTTCGCCTGGCAGTGAAAGCGATTTACTGTACGAATTAACGATGACGGAGTTTTTAAAAACTTCGAACACCGATGGGACTACGGCGCCGTCGTATACTATTTTGTCATAAGGCTCATCGGATATGACGCATATGGTGGTCCCGAATTCCTTCTGCCTTTTTTCAATGACTTCAGAAATGCTCTCGAGCGAACTCCGGCTGTATATGACGCCGGTAGGGTTATTCGGAGAGTTGATTATTACGGCCTTGGTCTTCGGAGTTATTGCATTGCAGATCTTTTGCGCGTCAGGCTGGAACGTTTCCCTGTCCGTGTCCACGATGACCGGAACGCCGCCGTGGTTGTCTATGTAAAACAGGTATTCGGCGAAATAGGGGGCAAGTACGATCACTTCCTCACCCGGGTTGAGGATGGTTTTAAGCACCACGTTCATGGCACCGCCTGCACCGCACTCCATAACCACATGGCAGGCTTCGACGGGGACGCCCTTGGACTTCCTCAGGCTTTCGGCGACTGCAGCCCTTACGTCAGGATAGCCCGCATTGCTCATGTAACCGTGCATCCTGGGAGCGTCCGAAAGCACCGTCTTTTTCAGGATATCCTTGACTGTCTGCGGCGGTTCCAGGTCAGGGTTGCCGAGCGAAAAGTCGTAGACATTGTCAGCCCCGTACTTTTTGCGGAGGCTTTCTCCCTGTTCGAACATGGCTCTTATCCATGATGACCTTTTTAAATTCGCGAGTATTTTTTCAGATACCATTGCAACCACTCCTATATTTAATTATTAAGCAAATTACATGCCAAGCTGTTCATTCGATAAACACTGCCGAGTACCAGTTCTGCTCGTCCGATTCAGTCTTCAGTGTTTCTATGGGAAGGCCGAACTTCCGGACCGTTTTGAACACATCGATGCCGACACTGTGGAACGCAGGCCTTGCTTTTTTTGGATCGGCACATGGCATTCCCCTTTTTCCGCCGCACTCGGGGCAGACAGCGCAATCGCTGAGCGAAAATGCCATGTAGTAGCCGTCCGTGAAAGCCTGGCTTTCAATTGCGAATGATATGTCCTGGGAGATTTTCTTGCTGTGGGAGTGTATTATGATGCCCCAACTGTATCTTCTGAATATCTGCTCATACTCCCATGGTTTCAGCGAACCCGGCCTTGACGGGCAGGTATGGTCTTTGCCCCATGATCTGCAGCCGAACATGCATTTCAGCAGCGACCTCGGATCGAATGCGATGTCCTCGGTCCTGAAGAATACCGCGTGGTCGGCGCCCATATCCATGGCTTTCCTGATATATTTTTCCGCTTTTTCAGCGGTATTTGCCATATCAATACCGTCTCTTTCCACTTTCTGTTGCCCCTTTCCGTTTTGCTGCGATCATAATGGACCTGTGAGCCGGTCCTGAGTCATTGCCCATGATACGGGATCCGTGATCCAGGCACCGGGATCCAGGATTGACCGCAGTTTCCGTAATTTCGACTTAAAGATCGCTTCAGTTCGGAGATTACCCCTGCAATTTATTAAACCTATTATATATAAACATGATACGGATTCCAAGATGTTCGGTGAAATGTTCAGCGCAGGAAGGATCCATAGACGCCGTTGTCCCAGCTGTCGGCCGTTATCTACGCCCTGAGGCTTTCTACCAGCGACTGGTCCGGTGTGACAACGGCTGTTTTATAGTTCGTATATATCACCATGCCCGGCTTTGCGCCGGAAGGTTTGCTTACATTTTTCACAGCGGTATAGTCGACCTGGACGTTGGCAGACATCCTGGCCCTGCTGTGCCATGCGGCTATTATGGCTGCCTGTTCAATTGTCCGGTCGGGGATATCGCGGCCGTTCCTCCTTATTATTACGTGGGAACCCGGGACGGCCTTCGTGTGGAGCCATATGTCGCCGGACTGCGCTGTCCTTAAAGTCAGGCGGTCATTCTGGACGTTGTTCTTTCCGACAAGTATGTCGAATCCGTCTGAAGACCTGTAGTGGAATGGTTTTGTCGCTGTGGCTTCCTTTTTATCGTTCCGCCTGCGCTTCCGGGCCATATAGCCCTGGTCGGCAAGTTCCTGCCTGACCTCATCGATCTCCTGTACGGTCGTGCAGTTGTCCAGCATCTGAAGGACGCTTTCCAGATAATCGAGTTCGCTCTGTGTCTGTTGGATCTGCTGTGTCGTGTTGATATAAGTGCTCTTTGCCTTCGCATATTTACGGAAGTAATGCTGCGCGTTTGCCTGCGGAGTCTTGTCAGGGTCAAGAGGGATCTCGACATGTTCTCCGGTTTCACTGTAATAGTTAACAAGCGATACTTTTTCCGCATTCCTGGGTATCGCATAGATATTGGCGGTGATCAGTTCGCCGTAAAGCTTGAATTTTTCCCTGTCTGCCGCTTCCCTCAGGGCTTCCTGCTGAATAGCGAGCTTTTTGGAGCAGCGGTCGATGGAATTGCTCAGCACCTTATACAGGTCGGACTTTTTCTGCCTGAGGCGATCTGCATCGTCACGCGAGGCGTAGAACCTGTCGAGCACTTCGCTGATGGAATCGAAGTGTTCTCCGAAGACATACTGCTTTATGCCGATACAGTGGAAATCCAGGGGTAACTGGTGCTGTTCGTCTTCATAATAAACAGCGGGACGGTATTCGTCGTTACGGATCTCATCGATCACCGACTGAAGCGCCCCTGCAAGAGCGGAGCGCTCCCTGTCAGACAGCACGGCTATACGTTTTTGGCCGTCGATATCCGCACGCCAGCATACTTCGCGGCATAACAGCGGACTGAATCCTTTAATATTATCAAGCAGGAACTTTTCTGTATTTTTATCTGATGAACCGAGAAGCCTGATCATTTCAGGAATATCCAGAGCGGATGGGGAAACCTTGTCCTGTGGAGGAGGCAGTATATACTGCCTTGCGGGCATGACTTCCCGGACGCTGCTGATATCCGAATCAACGTGTTTTATAGCGTCAAGTATCCTGCCTGCTTCGTTGAGCAGTATTATGTTGCTGTGCCTGCCCATTATCTCTATAACGAGCTTCTTTTGCGATATATCCCCAAGTTCGCTTGCTGCTTCGATGTTTATACCGATGATCCTTTCATAGTCGTTGAACTCGAATGAAATTATCCTGCCCCTCGTAAGGTGCTTCCTCAGCAGCATGCAGAATGCAGGGGGAACAGGGGGATTTTCCTTGACTGTTTCGGTAAGGTGGATCCTGGGATACCTTGGACTGGCGCTCAGCAGCAGCCTGCGGTTTTTGTTCCGCGCCCTAACCACCAGCACTATTTCATCAGCCTCGGGCTGCAGTACTTTATCTATACGGCCGCCGGCAAGTTCTCCGGTCAGTTCCTGTACTATGCTTTTTGCTACGACTCCGTCAAACGGCAAAAGGAACACTCCTTTACTTGCATCAGAGATTGATTCTACTTTAGCAAAAATAAAAAACCGATACAAGGAAAATCATTAAGGATCGATTTGATTTAATGTATGTAATATTACAAACTGTTATATGTAATGTGAATAATACACTAATTGTAAAGCTTATGTAACGTTTCTGTAAAGTACACCCCAGGAACGCGTGATGGCCTGTAATGCTGCATTATCCTTAATCACGGGCTTTGCAGCAAATTGTGATTGACATAAAAGGAAAGGAAAACTATAATAATCATGTACAATTTATACATAAATTATATTTTCTTTTTTGTTTATTTTAACTTCAATTGACCCTGGTGTTTTTTACACTGTAAAATTTAAGTTGCTTAGCATATATTATACTGTTTTTACTGTATATAAAGAAAAACAATAAGGGGCTGTATATATGAAGAAGATAGCTGAACGCAGGTTTTCGAAGCTATTGTCGGTTGCACTCATTTTCGTGTTAGCTTTTTCAGGTTCAGGCATTTCCTTCGGCGACACAGTCGCAACCACAGATACGGAAAACACGGAACCTTTAAACGATTCCGTGATCCGGCGTACCGATACATATGAGTATTATATTTCTAAGTACCAGGATGCTTCTATACCGCAGATGGAAGTTGAGATCGAAGTCGACAGGTATATCGACGCCGATAAGGATGTTGAGATACTTGAGAATTTCGAAGGTTCGTCCGGGAAATCACTGAAGACCGACGAAGAGGGATATGTCACCTGGGAAGTGGATGTACCCCAGGAAGGGCTGTACAGTCTGTACATAGAGTATTTCCCGATCGCAGGCCGGAGTTCGTCCATAGAACGTGAAGTCTGGATAAATGATGAATGTCCTTTCAATGACGCAAAGCATATCACTTTTACAAGAGTGTGGGTCAATGCGGAGGAGGTCAGGCGGGACAACCGCGATAATGATATAAGGCCGAAACAGGAAGAAGACCCCCACTGGCTCTCTTCATATTTCAATGATTATATGGGTTACTACAACGAACCTTATCTTTTCTACTTCAAAAAAGGCAAGAATACGTTAAAACTCGTATCCGTAAAGGAACCCATGGTGATCAGGACCCTGAAACTCACGCAATATAAAACAGTCCCAACATACGAAGAGAAACTGGAAGAGTGGAGGGAAAAAGGATACGAGATCTATGACGGCGATTCCATAATCATACAGGGCGAAAGCGCCGTTTACAAGTCAGACCCGACACTGTACCCGCTCAATGACCGTACGTCTCCCAGCACAGTTCCATATCATAAATCCAAGATACGTCTGAATACGATCGGGGGTACGAACTGGCAGCAGCCGGGACAGTGGATCGAATGGAAAGTGAATGTGGAAAAAGAGGGCCTTTACCAGATAACGATCAAAGGCAGACAGAATATAACCCGAGGCAAGTATTCCTGCAGAAGGCTGCTCATAAACGGGGAGGTCCCTTTCAAGGAAGCGGAGAACATACCGTTCATCTTTTCATCCTCCTGGCAAAACTTCGTACTCGGGAACGAAGACGAACCATACCTGTTTTATCTGAAAGAGGGAGAAAACACGATAAAGATGGAGGTAGTCCTTGGAGATCTGGCGGATATACTCAGAAAAGCGGAAGAAAGCGTCTATATCCTCAACAGTGCGTACAGGAAGATCCTCATGATAGTCGGATCGTCGCCGGACCGATACAGGGATTACCAACTGCATAAGAAGATCCCTGGCGTAATATCGACTCTTGATGAACAGGCCGAACTGCTCAGGAGTCTTACTGAAGACCTGGTCGCGCTGACAGGCCAGCGCGGTTCAAATCATGCCATACTCAACAGGCTTGCATACCAGTTGGAAGATATGGCGGAAAGGCCGCGTACGATCCAGAACAGGATGACACAGTTCAGGGACAATGTAGGTGCGCTCGGTACATGGATAAACGACACGAGGAACCAGCCTTTCGAGATCGATTATTTCATATTCTCATCACCTGGCGCTGAGTTGCCCAAAGCGGAGGCATCCTTCTTCAGACGCGTGTTCCATGAGATCTCAGCCTTCATAGCATCTTTCGTCGAAGATTACAGCAGTGTCGGAAACGTATATGACACGGATGAAGCCATCACTGTCTGGATCACCACAGGACGTGACCAGGCCCAGGTACTCAAGAAAATAATAGATGACTCGTTCGTGCCTGAGACAGGCATAGCCGTCAACCTGGAACTGGTCCAGGCAAATGTGCTGCTGCCTGCTACAGTTGCAGGCAGGGGGCCGGATGTGGCCTTGTCTGTTTTGAACAGCGAGCCGGTCAATTATGCGACGCGTAATGCTGCTATAGATCTGACCCAATTCCCGGATCTCAATGAGGTGCTCAAGGAATTCACAGATGCATCGCTCCAGCCTTTCAGGTTCCAGGGCGGCTTGTATGGCCTGCCTGAACAGCAGTTGTTCCTTATGATGTTCTACCGTAAGGATATCCTGGATGAACTGGGCCTGGAACCGCCGGAAACCTGGGAGGAACTTTACTATATCATCCCGGCCATACAGAAAGTCAATATGGAAGTAAGTCTTCCGGTCGCTGTGAACAATGGCGGGAACTATGACCCGTGGGGAGCAATGGAGTCCTACAGTACGTTCCTTTACCAGGAAGGGGGACAGATTTATAACGGAGACGGCATCTCAAGCGCTCTCGATACAGAAGAGGCAATAAGGGCATTCAAAAAGTGGAGCGAGTTGTATGTGAACTACAAATTCCCTGTCATATTCGATGCGCTGAACCGTTTCAGGACAGGCCAGATGCCGCTGATGCTCCATGATTACTGGCTCTACAACAATCTGCAGGTATTTGCTCCCGAACTGAGAGGACTTTGGGAGATGGCGCCCATACCGGGCGTGATGAGAGAGGACGGGACCATCGACAGGTCCACCATCGGCGGCGGATACTCAGCCATGATACTCAGGCAGACAAAGAACAAGGAAGCTGCATGGAAGTTCCTGAAATGGTGGGTGAGCGCCGATACTCAGGTCAGGTTCGGACGTGAGATGGAAAGCCTGATGGGTGCGGCGGCCCGCCACCCGACTGCAAACATTGAAGCTGCTAAACAGATTCCATGGCCGGTAAAGGATTACAATGCGCTGACGGAGCAGAGGAAATGGGTCAAGGGCAACCCGGAGGTCCCGGGCGGTTACTTCACCTCGAGACACCTGAGCAATGCTTTCAGGAAAGTATACAACGAAGGCGCGGATCCCAGGGAGACTCTGCTTGATTATGTCAGGACGATAAATGAAGAGATAGACAATAAGAGGAAAGAATTCGGCTTACCGCTGAGGGATGGGGGTAAATAAATGTCTGCTGTAGTGGAAAAAGTATCACAGCCTGTACAGGGAAAGACCGCAACATTCAAAAGCAGGTTCGAAAACCTGAAAAAGCAGGTAATAAAGCATAAGGTATCTTACCTGTTCGTTGCGCCTTTTGGAATAATATTCCTGGTTTTCACCATCATACCCGTAGTGGTTTCGATGGGACTCAGCTTTACATACTTCAATATACTGGAGACGCCTAAATTCATAAGCTGGCAGAATTACATAAGGCTGTTCCTGGGTGACGACGTATTCCTGAAGGCTGTCAAGAATACTTTCCTGCTTGCGGCGATCACAGGACCTGTCGGCTATCTTGCATCACTGATGTTTGCGTGGTTTATCAATGAGCTGCCCCCGAAAATAAGGGCATTCATGGTCCTGATTTTTTACGCGCCGTCCATATCGGGCAATGTATACATGATATGGCAGGTAATGTTCAGCAGCGATGCCTATGGTTATGTGAACTCTACACTGATCAAGCTGGGCATCATAACTGAACCGATATTGTGGCTCCAGGATCCGAGATATGTAATGCCTGTTATCCTGATAGTCGTGCTGTGGATGAGTCTCGGCACAGGCTTCCTGTCTTTTGTCGCGGGTCTGCAGAGCATCGACAGAGCCCAGTATGAAGCCGGGATAGTAGACGGTGTGAAGAACAGGTGGCAGGAACTCTGGTACATTACATTGCCGAATATGAAACCGATGCTGATGTTCGGTGCCGTTATGTCGATTACTTCATCCTTTGCTGTAAGTGATGTCACCATAGCGCTTGCCGGTATGCCGAGCGTGGACTATGCAGCGCATACGGTAGTCAACCACCTTATTGACTATGGTACTATACGTTTTGAAATGGGTTATGCGTCAGCTATAGCTACGGTACTGTTCCTGACGATGATAATCTGCAACAAGGTGGTACAGAATCTTCTGAAGAAGGTGGGGAGATAGTATGAAGCATCGGAAACTCAACACAAAGAGGCTGAACCGTTCATTGGGGGGAGATATATTCAGCATAGTGATACTGGTCATATTCGGCTCATTCATGGTGCTTCCAATGATATATGCCATCTGTAACGCATTCAAACCTCTGGATGAGCTGTTCATGTTCCCTCCGAGGTTTTTTGTGCGCAATCCCACCCTTGATAACTTCAGGGATCTGTTCTTGCTGATGGCCCAGTCATGGGTGCCTTTTTCCCGGTACATATTCAATACCCTGTTCATTACTGCAGCAGGTACCGCAGGACATGTCGTGGTAGCGTCCATGGCGGCTTATGCGCTTGAAAAGCATAAGTTCCCCGGATCGAAACTTTTTTTCAGCATAGTGGTCACTTCGCTCATGTTTTCTTCCGTTGTTACAGCAATACCGAATTACCTGGTGATGGCAAAATTACACTGGCTGGACACATATCTTGCATTGATCGTTCCTGCTTTCGGATATCCGCTTGGGTTGTTCCTCATGAAACAGTTCATGGAGACGGTCCCCGATTCTCTCCTGGAATCGGCGCGTATGGACGGCGCAAGTGAGTTCAGAACGTTCTGGACGGTAGCGATGCCATGCGTCAAACCTGCCTGGCTCACACTGGTCATTTTCTCGTTCCAGACCCTCTGGGGCAATACTGGAAGCACGTTTATATACAGCGAAGAATTGAAAACACTGCCGTATGCACTGAACCAGATATTGCTCGGCGGATTTGCCAGGGCAGGAGTCGGCGCTGCGGTCGTACTCCTTATGATGATAGTGCCGGTAGTTTTGTTCATGGTCACGCAAAGCAGCATCATCCAGACCATGGCCACATCCGGTATAAAGGAATAGAGGGGAGGGCAGGACATTGAGGCTCAGGAAGATATTGACGGCTGTTATTATATTCATTCTGCTTTGTCCGGCAACCGCTTATGCGGATGAACCCTACAACAATTATAATTATGACTTTTGGGGGACCCCGGTACCGGCGCCTGCAGCGTATCTTCCGTCGAGGATAATCGACGGCAGGTCTCTTGGTACATACGAATTCAGAAAACCCCAGGATCTTTTCACAGGTCCGGATAACAAGCTATATGTAGCAGATACAGGCAATAACCGTATAGTGGTCATAAATGAATACTGGGAACTGGACAGGATAATCGACGGGTTTGACAACAACGGGTCACAGGATACTTTCAATAACCCCCAGGGATTGTTCGTGACCAATGACGGAGAAATATATGTGGCAGATACGAGCAATTCAAGGATAGTCCACCTGGACGCTGACGGTAATCTTATCAGGATAATAGGCCGTCCTGTTTCAGATATTATCCCCGCTGATCTCCAGTATTACCCCACTGCGCTGGTAGTAGACAAGGCTGGAAGGATATACATAATAGCCCAGGGTGTCAACCAGGGTCTGATAGAACTGGACAACCAGGGCGAATTCGTTGGCTATGTAGGAGCCACCAAGGTCAAATTCAATATGGTCGATTATTTCTGGAAACTCATAGCGACGGATGAGCAGAGAGAAAGGATGCAATTGTTCGTACCGACAGAATACAACAACATCGACATCGACACGGAAGGATTCCTTTATGTCACGACCAGCAGCCTGGCGCTGGAAGATATTGATCGGGCGATAAACACGAGGTCCAAGGACGACAGGTACGCTCCCATCAGGAAGCTGAACCCGACCGGTACAGATGTTTTAAGGAGAAACGGGTATTTCCCTCCTGTGGGAGATGTGTATTTCAGATCGCGTGGTTACGCTGAATCAGGCAATTCCCAGTTGTATGACGTTTGTGTCGAGGATTCGGGCATTTACAGCGTGCTGGACAAGAAGAAGGGAAGGATATTCACATATGATACGGACGGCAACCTGCTGTACCTTTTCGGAGGTATAGGGAACCGCCTGGGCAACTTCAGGGATCCGGCCGCTCTGGATACCATCAATGACCAGTTTGTCGTGCTTGACTCGAACATGGGCCAGGTCACGGTATTTGAACCGACACTGTACGGCCAGTTGGTCAAAGAAGCGGTTGTGCTCCATCTGAACGGCAGGTATGACGAGTCTGCGGCAAAATGGGAGCAGGTGCTTAAGTACAACGCAAACTCAGAACTTGCATATATAGGCATGGGCAAGGCATATCTGAGGAAAGACGAGTTCAGGCTGGCAATGAAATATTTCAAGCTCGGGAACAAGAGGGATTATTACAGCAAGGCATTTGACCTTTACAGGCAGGAAGTGATAGGAGACAATTTCGGGTGGATCGTGATAACGATCCTGGTGCTGCTGGTCGGATCGAAGATCCTGAAGAAGGTCCGGGCCAGGAAAAAGGCCGGAATCAAAGCCATGGGAAAGGTGGAAGCATAGATGGAAGTATTGCAAAGTCTGAGATATTCATTGTATCTGATATTTCACCCTTTTGACGGCTTCTGGGATCTGAAGCATGAAAAGAAAGGAAATCTTAAGACAGCGATGCTCATAGTCGCGATGGTCATTGTCACTTTTATACTCCGCAGGCAGCTTACAGGATTCATACTGAATGAGAACAAACTGCGGGAACTGAACATCATTGTCGAGATATTGAGCGTAGTTTTGCCGTTCTTCCTGTGGTGTGTGGCCAACTGGTGCCTGACTACGCTGATGGACGGTGAAGGGAGCTTCAAGGATATAGTGATTACCAGCGCCTATGCACTTGTGCCCCTGGTTTTGATCAATATACCGCTCATTATTTTCAGCAATGTGATTACGCTTGAGGAAGCGGCTTTCTATACTTTCTTCGATATATTGTCGCTTGCATGGACCCTCCTGCTGCTGTTCCTTGGAACGAGCGTGGTGCATCAGTATTCGTTGCTGAAAACATTCCTGACCAGTATATGCATAGTAATAGGCATGGGGCTGATCATATTCATAGCGCTGCTGTTCTTCAGCCTGCTGCAGCAGATGTATTCTTTCGTTTATACGATATACAAGGAAATCGCACTGAGACTATAGGGGGTGTAAAGAATGTCCATTAAAAAGATAACAGCTTTGTTAATAGCAGCCGCTCTTCTTATGTCTTGCAGTGCCGTTTTTGCTGATCCCGGCGCCGGCCAGGCCGGCGCGGAAACGCTGCAGTCGATGAAGATGGTAGCGGAGAACGATTATCTGGCGCTATATATCAATGAAGAAACGACTGAAGTCGCAGTGAAGGACAAAAAAACGGGAGTCGTGTGGTATACGAATCCGCCGGACAGGAGCGAGGACATGATCGCATCCGCGATCAACAAGGATAAACTGTCTGCCCAGATATCGATTTCATACTTTACTCCCACATCACAGCAAAAACTGATGAACAACTACACGGACTGCATAAAGTATGGGCAGTTTGAAATAACTGCGATTGAAAACGGTGTCAGGATCGTATACAGGATCGGCAGGGAAGAAAAGATTTATATACTTCCCCAGGTGATCAGCAAGGAGAGGATGGAAGAGAAGATCCTGAAAAATCTGGACAGTGCGACCGGCAAGAAACTGGTCAACAGGTACAGGCTCATATCATTGCAAAATGCCAAATCCGAAAAACAGCGGAATGAAATGCTGGAAGAGTTTCCGACCGTAGCAGACGGGGATCTGTATGTCCTTGGTGACAATATCAAGGATTTCATGAAGGTGCAGCTGGAGGAGATAGTCATATCGGCAGGGTATACGCTGGAAGATATGAACGAGGACCATATGGCAAACAACGTTCCCCCGGCCGAAGAGAACAAGGAGCACTTCGTCATACCGCTGGAATATACCCTTGAAGGGGACAATCTGGTGGTCAGGGTCCCTACTGAAGAGATCGAGTACAACGCGGATTCGTACCCCATATATACGATGTCGCTGCTGGAGTTCTTCGGGGCAGCCGGGACTGATGAAAGAGGTTATATACTCGTTCCGGACGGATCCGGTTCACTGATATACCTGAATAACGGCAAGCTGAATGCGCAAACCTATGCCATCGATGTTTACGGCATGGATCAGTCGATACCGCTGGCGGTAAAAACGAGCATCATCGAACAGGCATACCTTCCCGTGTTTGGCATGAAGAGAGGAGA
>ENA-OWPA01000406-OWPA01000406.1-bioreactor-metagenome-genome-assembly--contig:-NODE-406-length-61228-cov-7.705336_pt1 | contig 61228 bp, 56 predicted proteins | sample MGYA00238139_ERZ651803 | MGnify/ENA primary metagenome ERZ651803 (study PRJEB26909, sample SAMN07631231) | bioreactor metagenome | isolation source: Switchgrass digestor | place: USA: Dartmouth...
ATATTGTCCGCCGACCCAGGCAATCGCATCCCCAGGCAAGGATACGACTCTTCGGCGAAAAGCCCTTTCCAATGCTGCGGGTGCTCTGCCCAATGCAGCAATGTACTCTTTCTTTTCGCGCCTCTATCATTAGCTGTATATTCTGTTTTAACTATAATATATGCTTTTTGGGATTATGTCAAGCTGTTATATTGCACAATTAAGACAAAGGTGTAAACCGATTCTCATACGAACCTATTGAGGATGTAATGGATTCTTCCGATGCATGAAATTCGAGACAAATTTATCAGTTTAGATTATTCTATCATATTCGCTTACACGGGTAAGCCAATACAAAAGGTTTACACAGACAGAACCCTTGGGATAAAGCTCCCAAGGGTTCTGAAGTGGTCGGAGTGACTGGACTTGAACCAGCGGCCTCTTGGTCCCGAACCAAGCGCGCTACCAGCTGCGCTACACCCCGATGCTTTATTTTTTATGGCTTTTTCGAAATCGCGCTTTATTATTCTAACACCAAAAGCGGCTGAATGCAATGGTAAAATTGCAAATTCAGAATGAAAAATCTCAAAAGATACGCATGACAGTCACTATCCTTTCTTCAGCATATAAGGTTTTCCCATTTCCTCTTCGGGAATATTGTAAAATTTTAAACCCTTGTCAGCTTTTCAGTACATATAGATTATTCTTTCATAATATACACTGTTCTGAAATTATCTCTCTTCTTTCAGGATATTGCTTATTTCTAATTCTTGGTTTAATAATTAAAATTAATTTATTAGGAGGTGTTACAAAATGTATATATTGAGGAAGGCGACAATTGACGATTACAGTTTTGCTTATAATTTGAATAAAACAAATATGAAGATTATGTAGTAAAAACATGGGGAGCGTGGAACGAAGAATTTCAAAAAACTTTTTTTAAAGAATACTTTCAGACATTATATTTTCATATTATTGTTGTAGAAAATAAAGATGTTGGAATTATTGCATTCAATAAACAAGAAACTTCAATCGTAATAGAAGAAGTATGGGTGTTTGCTGATTGCTTATTATACTATTTGGATAGAATACGCCAAAAGGAAATCCATTGGAAAAGGGATGGCTTTAGCTATCATCCCAACAGTAATATTCCTTATATCAGGCTTGTTGCTTCACCACTGGAGTTTGGCAGTCTTTTCGGTAATCTTTGGATTTGCACATTGTAAAATAACATACTTAACACATAAGGATATTTGTTGAAAGACATATTTCAATATAAATCTCAATCTGAAGAGCAAACACTTATTGTGGAGATGTAAAAGTGTATAAAAATTAGCCCATAAACTGTCAAAATGAGGATGAAAATATAGCATATGGCAAGTTTTTGAAAATGGATATTCAGAATGAGCAGGTAACTAATCCTAAAGACTATTTATTAACTATCTCAGATCAGGAATAATCATCAGGAGAGAGTGAATAATGGATTCATTGCCAAAATTATTGATTTTTATTGCGCTATTCGCTTTGATTTTCTCTATTTCCAGTGTAATTAGAAAAAAGAGAAAATAGCAAATATCTGTCGATTTGAGCTAAACTTTTTTACACCCAAGCCCGTTGCTGTTTTTCATATAGAGTGTAATACTTCAGTTCAAATAAGCAATTATTGTATCAATGAGGCAGAAGGCAGTCCGCTGACTGGGAGACAACCTGCACTCACTACGGAAGCTGGAATGGCGTCTGCTGCTCCGCTATAAATAAGGCGGGAGGTATACCCTGAATGCGGATGTACTCTCCCGCCGTCTTTGAATAATCTCACTTAAATTCTGAAAACGGTTCACGGTACGTATCAGAAAGGCTTCGGTGCAGAATTTATGATCCTTGTAAGTTCCATCGGCGGCACGATTTTGCCGTCTTTATATACTCTCATGTTGCCGCTGGCGATCTCATCGATCAGTATGACCTCTCCGTTGTTATAGCCGAATTCAAACTTGATGTCCCACAGCTCAAGACCCATTGACTTCAGATCATCCGCTACGATTTTGGTGATCCTCAGAGTCTGTTCCTTCATGCTTTTGAACTGTTCTTCGGTCATAATCCCCAACGCAGCCAGTCCTTCGCTGGTGATCAGCGGGTCGCCCTTTGCATCATCTTTCAAAGTCGTTTCAACATAACCGCCCGGCAATTCGGCTCCATCTTCTATGTAAGCCCCGTACCTGCGGATGAAGCTTCCCGTCGCCCTCAGACGGCAGATAACCTCAAGTCCTTTTCCAAAGGGTTTTGCCGGAAGAACCTCCATCGTCGCATTTTCGATATCAGCGCTGACATAGTGGGTCTTGACGCCCGCTCTTTTCAGCAGTTCGAAGTAACGGATCGAAGTCTGCAGATTAGCTTTGCCGATTCCCTCGATAGTAAGGCCCACCGAGTTCTCGCCCGGATCAAAAACCCCGTCTTTACCGGTACAGTCATCTTTGAACTTCAAAAGGTAATTGCCGTTTTCAAGCTCGTATACGTTTTTTGTTTTTCCTTCATAGATTTTTTTCATATCCACTTTCTCTCCATTCTACTGCAGCTTAATGCTAATTTCTTATACATTTTTTATGTTCTTAATTATACAAAAAAATACTTATTTAGTCATTGATTTTTCCAAGAAATTTTCTTATTGAATTATTGTACCAAAACCGCTTTCGACGCAAAAAGGGCAGTCCCAATTTCCGGGCTGCCCTTTATCTATGCTTTCACCTATTCACCGGCTTTTACCACTTACCCTTCTTCATATGGCTCTCCATTTCAGCCTTAGAACGCTGCTTAATTACCCTTGCTTCCTTTTTTGCCGCTTTAAACAGGGCCACGCACGGCGGGTCAAGGTCTATTTCAATACCTTCCTGCGCCAGTGTCATGATCCTCTCGGCGAGTCCGACAATCTCCATATGGATATCATTGGTTCTTTCAGACTTATGCACCTTGTCGGCTTCTTCTTCGCTGAGACCTGTAAACTTGTCTTTCGGCGCTCCGCACTTCGGGCAGGCGTCCGGAGCCTCATCGCCTGCATGGATGTACCCGCATACGCTGCATCTCCAGAGTTTCTTCATTGAAATCATCCTTTCAACAAGTATTGGATAACGATTTTATATATACCCAAAAAAGGGCCACGTTAACACATGTATGCCAATTAATTCACATCTTTGGCAAATGTCATCAGCATACAGGCAACATATACATGGTAATCCAATTTCGGACCTTGTAAACCGTACCGGCCTGGATACCTGATCGCTGCGGGCTGCAGCTTATTCAATCGTAACACCGGCATTGACAGGCATTACCTGTATCCATGTCTGCCCCCGGTTCAGCACGATGGGGTCTCCGTTCTCATATGTATATTTCGTCTGTGAGCTTCTGGACTCCTTTGACCATTTCAGTCTGGCAGCCTTGCCGCCTGTTATGAAATAACCGGTGCCGCTTCCGGTTGTGTCCATGTCCTGTCTTCCCGCAGTGTCGCCTTTTATATTCCAGTTGCGCACAAACATCACTATAATGTTTTTGGCTTCAAGCTGTTTTCCGCTGACTCTCTCCATATGCTCCTTACCATACCTGAAGCGCTTGTATGTCCCGGTTATGCTGTCATAAACATAGCTGGATGTCATGGACGGATATTTTAAGGTAATGTTCACAGCATCTGCCCCATCTGCCGGAACGATATCCGATGACGTTTCATTGTAAGTCAGAGGGAAGCCGGCATCCGTCGTATCTTTAAATTTCTTTTTTTCAGCATACTTTTTCAGCTTCTCCATAGAAGTGTATGAATCCTGCCAGTTGCCGGGGTCTTTGGTCAGATCCCAGAAAACATCAGTCCCGAGGTAGAGTCCGTCTATTTCGTTTACATTAAGTTTCTTTATATCTCTTCCCGCCTGAGGACTGCCGCCGTAATGCACATATATGGCATCATATTCCATGCAGAAATCAAGGAAATAGTGCCTGGCGCTTCTTACAGGACCTATCATCTCAGGTTCGGTACCCCAGAAAACCGGCATCAGCCTTGTCAGGCCGCCTTCTACTATAACCTCGTATACTATCTGTGCTTTGTCCAGTCCTCCCTGAGGAAGCACCCTTGAACCCTGGTTATCGATCATTACCGCCACTGGCCTTATCCCTTTAAACACAATCGAATACTCATCATCTGCAGGTGTCTCATTTTCCTGACTTTCTTCAGGTACAGTATCAGCATTTTCAGGTTCGGGCATTGCTTCCTTTACCGGCTCAGGTACATTCGTTTCAACTACAACAGGCTGCTCTTCCGCCTTTTCGGTTTTTGATCCGCAGGAGCTTAAGATCGCCAGGAATAACAAAATGGCAAGACAAAATGAAAGAATTTTACGCATTTGCAACCCTCCAGGGATTTGGTAAACATATATATAATTCTAGCCCGTTTTTTTAAATCCTTTAATGCAGTAAAATTCGCTTTGAAAAAATTCCTGCAAATGCCGACATAATATATGAATAATTGATTGGACAATACACCGTACACAGGTATAATACAAGTATAATGTTATGAATACCGCACAAACATCTAACCAGAGGAGACGAATCATGACACCGCAGGAAATCAGCATTGGTACCAGGCTAGAACTGGAAATACTCAGAAACGGAGAAAAAGTCGGAAATACTTTTGTAAGCCAGCTGCTGGAACATCAGCCTGATGGTAAGATAGTTATTTCTGCTCCTATTACCGTGTCCAGAATAGTATACATACCGTCAGATACCACTATCCGTCTCACATTTATCCACCAGATGCACGGACTGCTCTCTTTCACTGCTCTTGTACTGTCAAGAGGGTACAAAGGCAATGTTGCTGTACTGACAGTACAGCCAGATAACAACATGGAGAAAACACAGCGCAGAACACATTACAGGCTGGACATCCTGCTTACGGCATTTATCCGGCCTATACAGGACGATAACTCCGGCATTCATTCTGACAGCAGCATAACTAATAACCATCTGTCAGGAAAATCCGGCGAATCAGTGCAATCTGATCCGGTCCCTGCTGTAAAAGCATATACCAAAAACATCAGCGGTTCAGGTGTCTGCATAATTTGCAGGCAAAATTTCCCTGTTAACAGCAAGCTTCTTATCGAGCTGAACCTTACTGACAACTTGAAAGTCACCGCAAGGTGCACAGTCGTAAGAAGCCAGTCCGTGGAAATAAACAATGACATGAGCTACGAAATTGGAATGCGTTTTACAGAAATCAGCAAAAAGGATGAGAATGACCTCATCAGGTTTATATTTGAACAGCAGCGCATATTGCTGAAAAATGGCAAAGACATATAAAAAAAGCGCAAAAACATGCAATCTGAAAAAACCGTTGCAATGATTTTCACTGCAACGGTTTTTCTGACTGGTTCTGATCTGAAAAAACCGGCCGGCTCATTGGCGCGGTCAGTCTTCATCGGCTCCGAATTCTTCTTCCATGCGTGACTGAAATTCGTTGAAAACTTCTTCGAGTTCATCGTCGTCATCTATCGTAACGAAGGTATCATCACCGTCTTCATTATGCTCGACTTTAAGAATGATGACTTCTTCTTCATCCTCATCATCTTCTTCATCCAGCGGTGCCAGTACTACATATTCGTTTCCGTTCATCTCGATAGTATCGATATGTTCAAACTCGACTTCTTCATCGTTTTCGTCAATCAAAACTACTATGTCATCTCTTTCTTCATCCATGGCGAACCCTCCCTTTCTCTACTACCATACCTTTAATTCTTCACACTGTCAAGATATCCCTGCAATATAAAGACTGCAGCTATCCTGTCAACAGATTTTTTCTTTTTTGATGTTTTCATCCCTACTTCATGCATCAGGCGGTTGGCGGCCACTGTCGTGAGCCGTTCATCCCATCTGACCACTTCTATTCCGGTGATCTTTGCCAGAAGATCGCCGAACTCCATTGCTTTTTCACCGCTCGGTCCTATAGTCCCGTTCATATTTTTCGGAAGGCCGATCACAATTCTTTCTGCTCCGTATTGTACAGCCAGCTGCCGGATCTTTTCAGCAGCCTGTTCGTCTGAGCCTTTCCGTTCGATCGTTTCAAGGCCCTGTGCCGTCCAGCCCATAGGATCGCTGATTGCTACGCCGATTCTGCTGTCTCCGTAATCAATACCCATTATACGCATATGGGACCTCCATATCCGATTTTGTCCACTATTGACGAATGTTATTCAATTTCAGCATATCTTTGTCATTCTAACATATCTTTATTGCAAACTGCGGGCAAACACTGGCGCAATAGCCGCACAAAACACACCTGGATTCATCGGGATGCGCTTTCCCGTCTGAAATTGACAGCGCTCCCTGCCTGCATCTTTCCACGCACCTTCCGCAGCCCTCGCACCAATAGTCAATATGCAGGCTCTTTTTGCGGGCAGCAGCAGCTTTCCTGAGCTCATCCGGTATATCCCGTCCCTCGAACTTGCAAATGTTCATTTCGACTTCTTCGATGCTTTGCATCCCAACAGCTACAGCATGAACATAGGGCAGTCCCAGCACAAAATCAAGGCACTGGTCATATGAATGAAGGAGGTTGCCGCCTCCCAGCGGTTTCATGCTGTATATGCCTTTACCGCACTCATAGGCGGCCTTAACGGCTTCAAGCATTTCATCCAAAGTCCCGTCGCCGATGCCGATGCCTGTAATATTTATCAGCGGATGTACTACATCGATCTCCGGCATTTCACATACAGCCCTGACAACTTCCACGTTATGGGTCGATACTCCTACTGCCCTTATTCTGCCCTTCTCTCGTTCATTAAGGTAAAACTCCAGTGCCTCCCGATGTCCTTTGAGTGTGAGCCTTGTTTCCTGCTCATGCATCATGAAGATATCGATAACATCGACATCAAGTTCCTTTCTGGCCTTCTCAACGCTTTTTGCTGCACCCTCGGCGGTATAGGCATAGGACTTTGTCGATACAACAGGCCTTTGTGCCAGTCCTTTGCATGCCCGCCTGATGTGCTCATATGTGCCGTAAAGCTCAGCGGTATCGATAAAATTGACCCCTCTGTCAAGTGCGGCCTTTATGACTGCCGCTCCCTCATCCGGTGCCATATTTTTCTGCAGCGGGCCTATGATCAGCGCGCCGAAGCACATTCTCGAAACATTTAAGCCTGTTTTTCCAAGCTGTACATATTGCATATCCATTCCCCTCAAAAAAACAACCCCGAACCATGTCGGGGCTCTCGTTATTTTTTATTTTCCAGATAGAACCGAACTATCTCCTCGAGCAGTTCGTCTCTTTCAAGCCTTCGTACTACGCTCCTTGCGTTCAGATGGTTCGTTATATATGTAGGGTCGCCCGAAAGTATATAGCCGACAAGCTGGTTTATAGGATTGTATCCCTTTTCACTCAAAGCCTTATAAACCGTAAAAAGAATGTCGCGTGCTTCATTCTCCTTGTCTTTTTCCATTCTGAACATCATTGTTTCGCCGTTTGCCATTTTCAACACTCTCCTGCAATAAAACATATCCGGTGCGTACCCATTTTACAAAACACACGTTTGATATATTATATATAATATCTCATGCGGAATTTTTATGCAATAAGGAATAATCCATAATACCGGCAAATCACAGGATCACGCCTGCTGCAAAATCTTTCTGAGCCTCTGTCAGTTTCGTTGGCAATATATTCCCCACAACTTCATTATTCCCTCTTGACAGAACTCTTATGTAATTTGGCGTAAGGCCTTCATAAATACCTTTCATGTCTTTCATCTCCTGTTCATACAAAACAGGCATTTCCCGGTCCACGAACCTTTTATTGAACTCGAGAGCGCACCTGTCGGATAATTCGATTACCCTCGCGCTCCTAGCTTCTTTTACCGATCCGTCCACCTGATCACTGAAGGAGGCGGCAGGAGTACCTTTGCGCGGTGAATATTTGAAAACATGCATTTTCGCAAAACGGATCGTCTCCAGGAATCTGAATGTTTTCTCAAACTCTTCATCCGTCTCTCCCGGGAAACCTACCATTACATCAGTTGTAACTGCCACATCAGGGATTTTTTCACGCAGCATTTCCACAGCCTTTCTGTAATCGGCTGTGGTATACTTTCTGTTCATCCTGGCAAGAGTTTCATCACAGCCGCTCTGCAGCGAAATATGATAATGCGGGCACAGCTTCTCAAGGCGTGATGCTTCGGAAACAAATTCCTCCGTGATCATAGTAGGCTCCACAGAACCGATCCTGATCCTTTCGATACCTTCGACCTCATGTATCTCCCTGATAAGATCAAGGAGCCTGAAACTTCCGCGTGTCCCGTCCGGTGAAAGCAGATCCCTGCCATAGGAAGCTATATGTATCCCCGTCAGCACAACTTCCTTAAATCCGGCTTCCACCAGCTTTTGAACCTCACCCAAGACTTCCTCCGGCGGTCTGCTTCGTATAGGTCCTCTCGCGTAAGGTATTATGCAATATGAACAATACTGGCTGCATCCGTCCTGTATTTTCATAAAAGCCCGCTGACGGCCTTTGTACTTTTCTATCCTGATATCTTCGAAGGTGTGCTTCTGCATGATATTACCCACAGCAGAAATCCTGCCCTTCCCGGCCAGGAAATCCTCCACATAGGCAGGCACCATGAGACGATCCGAAGTTCCGGCAATTATATCAACCTCCGGGATCTTTTCCACTTCTTCCATTGCCGTCTGCGGATAACAGCCCACGGCAGCCACGACAGCCTTCGGGTTTATCTGTTTTGCCCGGCGTATGGCCTGGCGGGACTTCCTTGAGCTAAGGCCCGTGACGGTACAGGTGTTTATAACATACACATCAGCTTTCTGCTCAAAATCGACCAGCTCATAGCCTGCATTTTCAAATGCTTCTGCCATGGCCTCGGTTTCATACTGATTAACTTTGCATCCAAGTGTGTAAAATGCTACTTTTTTCACGATGCCTTTCCTTTCTCCCGATGAGTGTATCCCGCTGCCGGCAGGTCCGTCCTTTCTCCTGCATTTCAAAGAATTAAGGCGAAGGATTTATTTACCGGCTGCGTCCATCAAACTAAATTATATAATGTAATTATGGCTAACGTAATTATATAATTATAACACTTCAGTATTATATCATTTCAGTTTAAAGAAAATCTTGCGCTGAGAAATTGTTCATTTATTTTTAACAATATCGTAATTGACTTGTTACCATTTACAGGATATTATTTATCTAGAGTCGATGCATAGGAGGCATGCAGTATGAAAACATTCGATATTATGCTTAAAACCATCAATGATGTCAAAGACTTTGTGAATATAGCCAATAAATACGATTTTGACATCGATCTGACATCAGGCCGCTATGTGGTCGATGCCAAATCGATAATGGGGATATTCAGCCTTGACTTCAACAAACCCATCAGAGTGGAAGTCCACACAGACGATTGCGAAGACTTCTGTAATGAAGTAAAGCCATTCATGGTCTGACACACAAAACCCGGCAGGCAAAAACGGCCGGGTTTTACAATTTCAGGCCGGCTTCTAATATTTACAGTGATTTGATAAATTAAGGGCGTACTCTCACTATTTTCGGGCAAACTCCTCCGATTCATCGCTGAGCACTTCTATGCCGTTCCTGATGAGCAACTCAGCTGTCACACCGTTTCCACCTGTCAGTTTTCCTGTAAATGTTCCGTCATATATGCGGCCAAAACCACAGGAAGGGCTTCTGGCTTTCAGCACAGCCTTTTGGGCACCACATGCCTTTGCCAGCTTCAGCGTTTCCTCTGCCCCCTTTATAAATTTATCGGTCATGTCAACTCCATTTTTGCTCATAATACGGCACTTGCCGTCTAGCACATCAGCTCCGTCACCGCCGGCTATCTCACATGGTTCCCTTGGTGTCGGACAGCCTCCAAGCTGTTCCGGGCAAACAGGTATTACCCTGCCCTGTGCTGCAAGTTCAGCCAGCTTGCCGTTACAGCTGCATTTTCCGTCATAGCGGCAGTGGACCCCTAATAAACAAGCACTTACAATATACACATCTGACCTCCTGTATTACTGACATGTTATCTTCAACCATCCAAAGCTTTAGTATTTCGTTTTCACACCGTCTCAGCCATATCAGCCCCTGCATTTAACTCATTACTTTAGCTTCTTAGGCTTTTTGGGCTGTCCTGATCCGGCTGATTTCCCTGTGTTTTTGAGTTTTTTGGGTTTCCTGGTCTTTATTATCTCTTCAATCTGCTTAGGCTGCTTTACGCTGATGCCCTTTACTTTTTTTGATCTGCTTACTTTTCCGGATTCTCCGCTTCCTTCACGGGTATCCGTTCCTTGCTCTGAATTATCCGTTTTGTCACCATCATTATGCCTTTTACCATTTTTCACCAGCCCGTCTCCATGATGGTTTATATTCCGCTGTTCATGACCGTTTTTGCTTCTTCTTTCATGACGGCCGTTGTCAGCATCCGATTCCGCCTGGTCTGCAAGGACAAAGTCTATCTGCCTCGTCTGTACATCGGCCCTGGCCAGCAGTACTTTTACTGTATCGCCTATCCTGTACTGCTTGCCTGTCCGTTCACCTCTGAGCGTATAATGCTTGTCATCGAATATATAATAATCATCATACATGCTGCTGACCCTTACCAGGCCTTCGATGGTATTTTCAAGCTCAACGAACATACCGAATGACGTAACATTTGAAATTACACCTTCAAATATTTCGCCGACTTTCTCCTTCATGAATTCGACCTTCTTCAGGTCTTCCGTATCGCGTTCGGCCTCGTCTGCAGCACGCTCCCTGTCGGAACATATTTTTGCGATTTCAGGAAGAGCCTCCGCCAGTTCCTGCGTCCGCTCGTCGGACAGTTCTCCCTTCAGTTCCTCTTTCATCAGCCGGTGTATGATCAGGTCAGGGTACCTTCTTATCGGCGATGTAAAGTGACAGTAAAATCTTGCTGCCAGGCCGAAATGTCCCGTGTTCTCAGGGCTGTACCTGGCTTTCGCCATAGACCTGAGCATTACGGTACTGACGATCATTTCCTCTTTAGAACCTTTCACCCTCTCAAGGACATCCTGCAACGCACCGGGATGGATGTGGTTTACGCCTTTGACCGGGTAACCCAGGTTTTTTGCAAATTCTGCAAAAGTCAGTATTTTCTCGCTGTCCGGCTCTTCATGGATCCTGAATACAAATGGCATGCCCGTCCAGTGGAAATGTTCGGCTACAGTTTCATTGCATACCAGCATGAACTCTTCGATGATCCTGTTAGCAATGGTGAGCTCATACCTCTTAACATCGATGGGTTTTCCGTTTTCATCCACTATGACCTTGGCCTCGTCGAAATCGAAATCGATGGCGCCTCTGGCCATCCTTTTGCTGCGCAGTATCAGGGCCAGTTCCTTCATGGTGCGCAGATCTTCGGCCACATGGCTGTACCGCTCTGTCAGTTCCTTGTCGCCTTCTTCAAGGATCCTGTATACATCGGTATATGTCATTCTTTCAGCGGTTTTGATAACGCTCTCAAAAATATCGTGTCTGAGTACCTTACCGTTTGAATCGATATCCATCATTACTGTGAATGCAAGCCTGTCCACGCCGGGGTTCAGGCTGCACACACCATTGGACAGTTTGGGCGGAAGCATTGGTATTACCCTGTCAACAAGGTATACACTGGTGCCTCTCCGGAGTGCTTCCCTGTCCAGCGGAGAATTTTCGGAAACATAATAGCTCACATCGGCTATATGAACGCCAAGCCGATAGCAGCCGTCGGGAAGCTTTTCTATCGATACTGCGTCATCCAGATCCTTTGCATCCTCGCCGTCAATGGTGACTATCCTCAGTTTCCTCAGATCCTGTCTGCCTTTGGTCATTTCGGGGGTCACTTTATCGGGTATGCTTTCTGCCTGCTTCATAACCTCATAAGGGAAAGATTCCGGCAGGTTATGAGCCCTTATTATGGACAGGATATCGACACCCGGCTGGCCGGCATCACCAATTATTTCGACGATCTTTCCTTCGGCGTTGCGCCTGCCGTCAGGCCACTTTACGATTTCCGCAACTACCTTCTGACCCGGCCTGGCTCCGTTTATCTCATCCTTGGGTATGAAAACATCCCCGGGAATCTTTTTGTTATCCGGCACAACAAAGCCAAAATACCTGCTTTGTTCAAACGTGCCCACCACTTCAGATACGGCGCGCTTCAAAATTTTTATAATCTCGCCCTCGGTACTTCTTCCGTCCCCGCCTTTGGACGTAATACGGGCAATGACCCTGTCATTGTGCATTGCTCCTGCCATTGCCGCAGCAGGTATGAAAATGTCTTCCTTATCCTCGTCATCAGGTATCAGGAATCCATATCCCCTGTCGCTGCCATGCAGGCGCCCGACAACCAGATTCATTTTTTCAGGTATGCCATATCTGTCCTTGTTGGTCTTATATATGGCTCCCTCCTGCTCCAGGGATGAAAGTATTTCTGCAAGCTTATCCCTGTCCTCGCCAGGTACGTCGAGCACCATGGCAAGCTCTTCAAATTTAAGCGGCTTGTATGCCGATTCCTTCATAAACTCCAGTATTTTGTTCTTGCGCTCCAGCATTTTATCCATTACAGATATAAACCTCCAACTTTCTGCAATTGCTGCAGGATTCCGCGGCGCTGCCAGGAAAAAGACCGTTTTTGTCCGATATAGTTATTATATCTTATCATTACATTTTTAAACTAAAATGCGAGGGCGAAAAATCTGCCCCCGCAATCATTTGCGTGATTTACATTTTCGTGCAGGACGGATCTGCATTACGCCGCAGTCCGTGTCAAAGCCCCAGCTGACCGGAAATTTCCTGCATCGCTTTCAGCGCGATTCCAATGAACTCCTCAAGCGATAAGCCTAGTTCACTGCAGGATCTGATCTGCTCTCTGCTGGCACCTCTGGCAAAACTTTCATTATGCATTTTCTTCATGATAAAATCCACTGTCACATCTGCAACCTTTTTTGAAGGAAGTATCAGCGCAGAAGCAGTAATGAGCCCAGAGACAGGGTCTGCGCAAAACAGTGCTTTATCAAGCTTTCTCTTTCTCACGATGCCATGAATGGGATTGTGCGCTTTTACTGCATATATGATTTCCTTATCGATCCAAAGTCCTTCAAGTATGTCTGCTGCTACGATACTATGCATGGAGGGGTCACTGGCCGTTCTGTCATAGTCGATATCGTGGAGCAGCCCGGTAAGGCCCCATACTTCAACATCATCCCTGAAAAATGACGCGAGTTTCCTCATAATGGCTTCGACCGCCAGTGAATGTTTTATCACATTGGTATTTTTTACTCTGGCTTTCAGTTCTGCCAATGCCTGCTCTCTGTTCACTTCATTTCCCTGCCTTGATTCTTTGCTATATTTTCCTCCTGCATCCTGCTGTATTTTGCATCGGCTTATCACTAAAAAAGACTATGCATCTCTGCACAGTCTGATTTTTCTCGTCTCTTATAAGATCAGGAACAAAACTATAGAGGTGATGAGAAAAGCTATCGCAGCCACCGTTGTGTATTTGCTCAGCATTGCATCAATCGTCCTCCCCTTGTTCTTCCCGAAAAAGGTTTCGGCTCCGCCTGCTATGGTACCAAGTCCTGCCGATTCGCCCGACTGGAGCAGTACTATAATTATAATTGAAAGCGAAAAAATTATATGCAAAATCGTTACTATTATCTGGACTGCGTTCAAAAATAACACCTCCTGAAAAATTGACAAATCAAATTGTAACACATATTAAATGAAAATACAAGCATAACCTTGAAAGATATACTTTTCAGACGAATCCGGCATATACCGGCATATCATTCCTGTTCAGGATAAAATATACAGTTTGTCTGTCCTTCCGGTCGTTGGATCACGCATTGGACGGCTACTCGTTAAATTCCTCATCGTTTGCTTCTTTGTACTCCGCATAATTTTTAAAATGGATCCCGACATTTTTGACACCTTTGTCATATTCCTTGCTGACAGCCAAAACCTGTCCGTATGCATCATTCCTTACAACAGCAGGTACAGTCAGAGGACCTTCTTGATAAAGATGCAGATCAATAACATCATTGTTTTTCTTAACCTTATACTTACTTGCTTTAATATAGAACCCATCATTAGTGTGCATAATATACAGCTTATTATGCTTAAAGAATTCCTCACTAAACTTATATAAACATTTTTCATTATCGTATCGTATATCATATTTTTGCACAAGCTTGTTGAACTGCCGTTTTGTGTTTGCTTCGAATACACGGATTTCCCGTCTGTCTCCGGAATGCATTTTCCCAAAATAAAACCATGTTACATAAGGCTCGGATACAATGACTTCATCTGACTGATCTTTATCTTTGCTTTCACCCCCGACTGTCCCTGTAGGCTCCTCATCCGGCTCCTCATCTGATTCCTCACCATTCTCTTCTTGATACTGAAAATTAATTTTTTTGATATCTCTGGCATATTCTTTGCTGACAGCCAAAAGAGCTCCGTATGCACCTTTTCTGATTTCAATAGGTACTTTCGGAGTATCATGTTTATAGACCACCATATCAACAATGTCATCGTTTTTCTCAACCTTATAACTATATGATTCTAATCTTGTTAATGCCCAGCTGTTGGTGTGAATTATATACAGCTTATTGTGTTCGAAAAATTCCTTGTCAATCTTATATAAACAGACTTCCGGATCATATTGCATCTCATATTTCTTTGCCACTCTGTCAAATTTCCACTTTGAATTTATTTCGAATATACGTATTTCCCCTTCATCGAAATGCTTCTTCCCAAAATAAAGCATTGTTGAATAAGGCTCGGTTACAATGACTTCATCCGACTGATCTTTGTCACTGCCTCCGCACCCGACTGTACCCATTATCAGGAAAATGATAATCAATAAAGCAAAATACTTTATGCAGCGTACCATACAAGACACCTCTTTAATCATAAACCAGCAGGATAACCTTATGCACCGGTTATCCTGCTGGTCATATGATCATTCTTTATTTATCCGGCAAATTAGTAAATACTCCAGTGCTTTCTGATGCTATTCCATCTTCCAAACTAAAACTTTGTATATTTCCGCTATTTGGTTCATTCGAAAAAGTATTAACAGGTATAATTTTGTCTCCATCCAATTCAAACACTGTCCATACTGTTCCTATTTTATTACTGGGAACTGGAAAAACAGCGATCAAATAGCTGCCACGATATACTCTGACTTCTGCTCCGGATAAAGAAAGATTTTTGCTGTCATAACTGCCTCTGTTTGAATAATCATGAACAGAAAATCTGTACAATCCTTCTGTTCGTTTATATATCGTTGTAGTTTCAGGGCCATAGCTGTAAGTATCATCCCAGTCAAGATCTGCATACGTCTCTCCATCCTGATAATATGCTTTATTGGCAAAATACACATGGAAGCGGCCATCTTTACCTGGACCTGTCAGATGTGAATCCAGATCCCTAGGGTACTCACCCCATGTAAGTACTATTCGTATTTGATCATTACCTATTATAGGAGATATTACACCATTTTGACCATTATTAAACCGTCCGCCTATTGAAACAACATAAAAATATGAAGTTATAAATCCCTCTCCCGATATCTCACCGGTGTAGCTGCCGGCTTCCAGCTGAGTTTCATATACTCCATAAGGTCCTGTCATAGTTTCGTTTACTATTACACCATCAGTATTGTTAATTCCTTTTCTGAATTTAATGGTTAGGCCTTCAACACCGTTACCATCAAATGCATTAGTTATAATTCCTGTTACAGTTCCTATACCACTATATCCACTACTAACGACTCTTAACTCGGTATTATAAGTTGTAACTCCTTCCTGAATGTTTGTGAATGCGTTTACTGGTAAATATCTATCCTTTTTTATATGTATGTAATATCTACCAGGTTCAAGGTATAACTCGTATGAACCATCATGATAAGTCGTAGTTGCAGTATAGTAACTGGAATCTCCAAATCTATAAACTGATACAGAAGCATCATCAATACCTGTTCCATTAACAGCATCAGTAACTTTCCCAACTAATATACCATATTTTTTAGAAGGGATTCTTTCTTGTGCCTGTTCGCTAAGTGCTCTTTTAACTGCAGCTTCTGCGTTTACAATATTTCCAAAAAGCACCAACTTATCTTTGTCGTTCTTATATGATACAGGTCTATCCGCAGTTCCTATTACAATATTTCTCACTTGCACTCCTGTTAACTCAGGATTGGCTGCCCATACCATTGCAGCAACGCCTGTAACATGAGGTGCAGCCATTGATGTGCCTGTTGAGTTGTAATATGTATCAAAATATTCTTGATAAAGGTCATTGTAAGCAACCCAAGTACTGAATATATCAGTACCAGGTGCAAGAATATTGACTTTATCTCCATAATTTGAATCTGAATATTTTTCATAACCTTTATGCTCACCTCGTGTAGTCTTGTTTTTTATATTTCCTACAATTAGTATCCTTTCTTTAACCTCGTAATCATCTATTGAACACATATATCCGTTATATTTTGCATCAATATTATTGTTACCTGCAGCCTGAACAATAACAAAATCATATCCTTTGTTAATCAACCTTTTCATAAACGGTGTCCAGTATTTTTTTGGAGTTTCAATATATTTATAAATAATATAAGATGTAACTTCACCATTATTTATTTTATCCAAATCTTCACTCTTAATGATTGCCTGTATACTCATATTTATTACTTTACAACCTTTATTCAGCAACCATAATATGCCATATTTAAATTCAAATTCTTGGCTTTTATATACCTGCTCTCCCTCTGACCAGTACAATTCTGGAGCAAATGCATATAGCTCTCTATTCCATACAATTCCTGTTATACCTTTGTCATTGTTGCTTATTGCACCTATAGTACCCATTACATGGGTCGCATGCGTTTTGCTAAAAATCTCATCAGATGCACCTGAAGCTGAATACTTGTAATTCTCGGGAGGTATATCCAAATCTTCATGATCATAATCCAGCGGTCCATCTATTATGCCTATTTTAATACTACTCATCCGGTTATTGTATTCCCACGCTGATGGTGCACGGATGGCTTCTAATCCCCAGTTTTTCCCTGACGGATTACTCTCATCCCATTCATCATTACCCCATTCCGGGTCTTTGCCCTCATCGGGAACTCTGCTGGTTGTTGACATAACTCGATTCAATAATGCAATTTCAACCTCTTCATTGTTATTAAGCTGTTCAATTAATTGTTTTATATAATCGAGACTGTGATCACCGGGTATCTCAATCTGATAATCATTCATTCCTTTTATGTAGCCGACAATTACACCCCCAATTGAATTTACAATTTGATTTACGGTTTCTTCAGTTGTGTCTTCCCTGAAAACAAACAATTATTACACCTCTTCCGTTCTCATCAGTAACCAAAGAACTTGTCACAGTTGCATTTCCAGTGACATTAATTGTGTATTTTACATTTGGAACAGGCTCTCCTTCATTATCTATTACGGTAAAGCATATTTCATGCTGTGACAAGCAATCATATTCATCTTTTATTGAAGAAAATATTATATCTGCTTCTTTGTATATTAAATCCATATCATCTGTTCTGCTGATAATTTTTTGCTTGCTTCCCCTTATAATAATTTTATCAGCTATTATTCTGCCTTTCAGAATAAAACTCGCACAATTAATTGTTACTGTTCCTTTAGGTGCATAGATGATACCATTTATTTCAACAGTAGAACTGTTAATTCTGATATTTCCACCTTCAGAACATATTACTATACCTTTGCTGTTATCACTTGTTATCTTGGAAGTGTTAAATGAGATGTCATTCTTTGCAATAACATAACCATTTAACCTAAGGTTTGAACTGTTAAAAGTAATATCACCATTTGCAATAACAGCTTTATCCAAATTTACTATATTCCCATTATACATTTTGCTTTTATCGAAAATATAAGCATCCTCTAATGCTATATTTTTGATATTTGCAACTATATCTTCAGGCAAACTAATTATGTCTGCATTTTCAGTAATACTTGCGACCTCAACATTGGGCGCTTTGATATCTACTTTACCCGAACTTTCAATACCTGCTACTCTAAGATTTGAACCATGGAACACAAAATTACTATTTGTATGTATATTTCCATCTATATCTATACTGCTACTATTTATAGCTAATTCCGTGATAGTATTTCCTGAAAATAGAGCATAGTTAAAAGCTCTTATACTGCTGATTTCATCTTCACTTGAATTTTTCTCTTCATAAACTTCATTATTATTTTGCGCTTCTACTTTTTCCACTTTTTTAGCGAAAGTAGTTGTTGTTATGCTGCTAAAAAGTAGAACAAGCAATAATATACCTGCGATAATTTTTTTCATTTTTCAAACCTCCATTTTAGCTAATATTCTGCAATTATCTCAATGAGACATTAATATAAAAACCTCTATGAGGTATTGCATTCTAGTGTAAATAGAGCACATCCAGTAGAATTTCTAAAATACTAATTAGTTACGGTCTGTGGATTCAGTTGGTGAGTTTTTTGCAAATTTTTGTTATTTTATACAGCAAACATAATTACATGCATTAACAATTGTATATTGTAAGTATTGTGTATTAATATGTCAATAGATCTTAAATTTTCTATTTGATCCATTATAAACATATATCCAGAATGAAAAATTCATTGAAATGTCATGCATAGTTGAAAAAAGTTGATATTATTAGTTTTGAGTTAGATAAAAAACTCGGGACCTCGATTTATATTTGGTCCCAAGCTTTTTATCTGTTCCTGCTATGAAAAGTGGAAATAAAATGCATGAACCTTAAAGACTGAAATTTTCCTGCACAGAATACTTACTTATTCTTAAGGTTGAACCATGCATCAAGTCCGGGATATATCGCAGCATCGCCAAGCTCCTCTTCTATCCTCAGCAGCTGGTTGTATTTTGCGACCCTGTCTGTTCTGGACGGTGCGCCTGTCTTGATCTGACCGGAATTGCATGCCACTGCTATGTCAGCTATGGTTGCATCCTCCGTCTCGCCGGACCTGTGTGATGTTACAGCGGTATATCCCGCCCTGTTGGCCATCTGGATCGCATCCAGGGTCTCTGTCAGTGTTCCGATCTGGTTGACTTTTATCAATATTGAATTGGCCACGCCCAATTCGATACCTTTCTTAAGCCTGTCGGTATTTGTGACAAACAGGTCGTCTCCCACAAGCTGTATCTTACTGCCAAGCCTGTCGGTCAGGAGTTTCCAGCCATCCCAGTCCTCTTCAGCCACTCCGTCTTCCAGTGAAATTATCGGGTATTTTTCAACAAGGCTTGCCCAGTAATCAACCATTTCTTCACGTGTCTTGACTATATTCGTCTTCCAGAAATTATACGTGCCGTCATTCTGATACATCTCTGTCGCAGCAGCATCAATAGCTATTCTGAAATCATCACCCGGTCTGTATCCGGCTTTTTCGACAGCTTCCAGTATTGCCTGTATCGCCTCTTCATCATTCTTAAGATTCGGAGCAAATCCTCCCTCGTCACCGACTGCAGTTGAATAGCCTTTGGCGCTGAGTACCTTTTTCAGGTTATGAAAGACCTCTGAGCACATCCTGAGTGCATTTCTGAAGCAGTCAGCTCCAACGGGCATAATCATGAATTCCTGTATATTGACACTGTTGTCTGCATGTTTTCCGCCGTTGATTATATTCATCATCGGAACCGGCAGCATCTTAGCATTCACACCGCCGATGTACTGGTAAAGGCTGATGCCAAGAGCTTCAGCCGCTGCTTTTGCAGTTGCAAGTGAAACCCCAAGGATAGCGTTTGCACCCAGCCTGCTCTTATTGTAAGTACCATCGAGAGCAATCATTTTCCTGTCAACAGCAACCTGGTCGAATACATTCATCCCTTCAACCTCGGGAGCAATGATTTCATTTACATTTGAGACGGCCTTAAGGACTCCTTTCCCAAGATACCTGTCTGAATCGCCGTCTCTCAGTTCCACAGCTTCAAAGGCTCCTGTTGACGCACCTGACGGCACAGCGGCACGGCCTACGAATCCTCCCTCGGCTATAACCTCCACCTCAACGGTAGGATTGCCCCTGGAATCAAGTATTTCTCTGGCAAAAACACTTTCGATTTCAAGATATTGTTTCATAATCTAACTCCTTTCCCACTTTATTACATCTGATATAATACCACGTACCTGTGCTGCCTGTCCATGCTGCAAAATCCATTCAATTTATTTTATCCATAAAAAAAGAAAACTAAACAAAATAATGGGACACGTCTTTGACTGGTCCGGCCGGCCATCAAACGTATCCCTGAATATTATTTCGCGTATTTCCTGCAGCTATTTTTCTTCCGGAGAATAAAGTACGATCCTGTTGTCTTCAAGTTCCACCTTGACCTTGTTTTTGCCCCTGAGCCCAAGGGCCTGTATAAACTCAGACGGTATCTGGAGCCTTCCGGCCCTGTCGAGTACCGCCAGCTCTTCATGTGAATCATCTTTGGTTCCGAATATGCCGTCTATTGCCGCCAGTTCTTCCGCATAGGACTTCTTCCTTATGAATTCACTGCTGGTACGGCCATCCCGTATGGCAACAACCCTGTCCACTTTTCGCGCTATCTGCCTGTCATGAGTAACAATAACCACTGTTACACCCGTGGCGGCATTAAATTCACGGAATATATCAAGTATAGCCGAAGCAGTACGGCTGTCAACAGATCCTGTCGGCTCATCTGCCAGCAGCAGCTTAGGATCGTTGGCCAGGGCAATGGCTATGGCCACCCTCTGCTGTTCGCCGCCTGACATCTGGCTGAGCCTGTTGTTTCTCCTGTTCAGCAGCCCAACCATATCAAGCAGCTGCAGCGCCCTGTTCCTTCTGTTTTTTCTTCCGGTCAGCCGCATGGGCAGTTCGACATTTTCCAGGGCGGTAAGATATGGTATCAGGTTTCTGGCGTTGTTCTGCCATACAAAGCCTACAGTTTCCCTCTTGTACCTGATCAGCTGCTGATCATTGAATTTGAGAAGATCCTGGCCGTCTACAAGCAGTCTGCCGGCAGATGGTCTGTCAAGGCCGCCGAGGATATTCAGCAGTGTAGATTTTCCGCTTCCGCTGTTTCCGATTATAGCCATCAGTTCGCCGGCCTCCACTGTCAGGTCGAGTCCCTGCAGTGCCACAACTTCCAGTTCCTTGGTCTTGTATATCTTTACCAGGTTATCACATTCTATCATCCTGGGGCGTTCCGTCCTGTTTTCGGTATCCGCATCTCTCTTATTTTCGGTTTCTGTACCCTTTTGAGGCAAATCAGTGCTGATACGTTCATCTTGCATCTATGATCTCACCATCCTCCAGAGTCAGTACATGATCTGCTATTTCGGTCATACTCGGGTCATGCGTGGTCATCACAATTGTAAGCCCTTCCGTTTCAACCAGGTTTCTGAACAACTTCACCACCTGCAGGCCCATATGGGTATCGAGCTCGGCCGTAGGCTCATCTGCAAAGATTACCTCCGGTTTGTGGGCAATCGCCCTGGCTATGGCGACTCTCTGCTGTTCTCCTCCTGACATTTCATGGGGCCTGTGATCCATTCTTTTGGCCAGTCCGACAAGAGACAGGCATTGCTTTGCCCGTTCGCTCCTGCCCTTTGCACCGACTCCTGCAATCCTGAGTCCAAACTCCACGTTCTCGTATGCTGACATCATCGATATGAGAGCAACAGACTGGAAAACAAAACCCATATTCTTCCTTCTGAGCTCGTTCCTCACCTTTTCACCGGAACGGGTTATATCGATGCCGTTGAAAATGATTGTCCCTGAATTCGGCCTGTCCAGCGCACCCAACATATTCAGCAGGGTAGTTTTCCCTGATCCCGACCGTCCTCTGAGGATTGTAAGCTTACCTTTTTCTATTTCGATTGAGACATCTTTAAGGGCATGCACTGTTGTATTTCCGGATCTGAAATCCCTCACAAGTTTTTCGGTTTTAATGATTACACTCATCACATAACCTCCAAAAGCGCTGTCACGCTATGATCAGCGGCGCCGTTAATCCTCACCCAGCTTAACTGCCTGGTCTATCCTGATTTTTGAAATTATTCTCCAGAGTATCAGGAATCCTATTGTGACCATAAGCGCTATGACGGTATATACTTTGATATAATCTGAACCATATGCCACTATCCTGAAAGGAGGAACCTGGTCTGCAGAACTGTACATGATTTGCAGCAGCGGTATGAACAGATCTCCGGTAATTCCGCCTATAATGATGCCGACAATTATGGCAGCTCCGGACACAAGCAGCTGTTCACACGCCAGCATCCCTATCACCCTGGCCAGTGACATGCCAATGGCCCGCAGGATGCCGAACTGCAGTGTCCTGTTCTGTATGGAAATTATCCAGTAAATCAGGAATCCCAAAAGACTTATGAGCATCGACGCGATGAATCCAAGGCTCAGCATCCCGTTCATGCCCTGCAGCATTGCGTCATTTTTCATCTTGACAATTTCCTGTCCTGAATATTCGATGCTTTCCAGTTCCAGGCCTTTGGCTGTTATATCATCATTTATCTGCTTGTCCGTGGCCCCGTCCTGTTTCTTTATCCACACCTCATAGGGCTGCAGAGCCATTTTGCTCTGTATATACGAGAGGTTGGCCACAACAAGTCCCGGATTTTTGAACGGCCCGGCTTCAGCATTGGGATTAAAAGTCGGCCAGTAGTCTATAAAGGCATATATCCTGCCCTCGAGAAAGTTCTGGTCGTCCCAGCTTATATAAACACTGTCTCCCACCTCTAGGTTGTACTCATCTTTAAGGTTGGACGATACAAGCATTGCCGTTGGCGCATCTGCCATCAGATTCAGGTATTCATACCAGTGATGCGGCAGAAGATCTGTCCTGAACCACGCGACTTTCGCGAATTCATCCGGAATTATTCCCATAATTCTTATACTGTTGATCCATTGTGTGCTGGTCTGCAATGTGCCCTCCTCTACGTTGAGCACTTTAGTTGCCAGTTCCGTTCCCGAAAGCGTGGCATAATCATTAAAATTTGGTTCATAGTAACGCAAGGGCTCCATTTTCTGCTGTCCTGTAGCCTGCTGTACATTTTCAGGCATAGAGCTCTGGTTGGTTTTCCACACGGCTTTGAGCCGGACGTCTGATCCTATGGAATACCTGATCTTGTCTTCCATGTTCCTGTTGACCGTTCTTGCCGCATTGGCACTGAATAAACCGGTGGAAATAGCCAGCACCAGGAACAGCATAAGAAATTGCTCCTGGCCTCCGGACCTTCCAACCTGTATAAGGGATATATACATTACCGGTGTCCAGAATTTCTTTCCGATCCAGTGTATGAACCTGATCAGGTAGGGATAAAGCCTGATGAACAAAAGGCCGGCGCCAAGAACGAATATCGTCGAAGTCAGGAACAGCAACGGATCTATCTTCAGTTCATTGGCCGACACGCCGGTGGTCCTGAGGATCTCCTGCTGCTGCTGATATCTGTATATGCCGTATCCGGCAACGCCTAACAGTATAAAGTCAAGGAAAAACTTTTTCCACAGCGCTGTTTTCTTTGCCCTGGCTTTTTCCTGCTTATAATTGACGATAGATTTACGTGATACGGAAATTACCGGGACCAGCATCGTAATAACAAGGAACAGCACTGCAAATAGTGAATATCCGTAAACTTTCCGGTTCAGCGAAACAGGGAGCGCAGTCCTTTGTACGAATTCAAGAAAGCCGTTGGAAGCGCCGAGTATTTTGCATATGAACAGTCCGAATACAGGACCGGTCAGAAATGCGATACCGGCTATTATAAGGCTTTCTGCAAGGTAGCTGATAAATATCTGTATCTTGCTGGCTCCTCTGCTTTTCAGAACAGCGATTTCATTTTCGTCATGGTTTACTACCAGCTGTGATACCATGTATATGTAAAATGTAAGCATGATCAGAACGGGTACAGTCAGCACCAGCAGCATGTTGCTCAGCTGCTTTGCTCTTTCTTTGTACTCGGTCAGGATACTGTTTATCGGCATCCTGAATTCCACATTGGATCTGTATTTCGCGTACCATTCAGTATGTTTGCCGTATATATCTTCAATATGTGACAGGTTTTGCAGCGTTATTTTATGGTAATCCAAAGCACAGGTCCATTCTGAATCTGTTATTGGTCCGGGGTTATTGATGAGGAACTCATTAGTGAACAGATCGTAGTCCATCATTAATTCCTTGTTGTGGTCTGACAGGCCATGGATCCAGTAAGGATCGTCGCTGTCCTTCACTGTGAATACCCCTACTACCTTTACCTTGCACAGTTCGTTGTAGCTCTTCTTTGCATCAAGTAAAGTGTAGACCTTGTCGAGCACCAGTTCCTGCGTAACCATGGTCTGCTGTGACACTATTACTTCAATGACGCCGTCGGTTATTTCGTCCGAGCACATCCTTCCGTTCACTATCGTTATATGGTCTTCCAGTCCTGATATTGCACCAAGTTTGGCAGCCATCATCTTGGATTTGTAGTCGTACTTTTCCTGCTCTTCAAGAGGAATGCTCAGATTCGCCATTGAAATATGCTCAGTTGCGCTTAGAATTGGCACATCGAGCTCAGGCAGCCTTTTCGTCATGATCTCTTCGCTGAAATAGCGCTGAGTTGCTGCCCTTTCTTTATAATTTTTGCTATATATGAACGTAGCCTTGACAAAATACAGGCCAGGGTAATAACCTTTTTCCAGCTGATAGTTTTCCATATCCTTTGTCAGCATTCTCTGCAGGATGCCGTCCGTGTATATCGGTATACAGCTGACAAGAGCAGTGGCCATGATAGATCCCACAAGCAGGCATATTATCAGCCAGGGGTTGCTGAACATTCGTCTGAGTACTGTCTTCAGCAATTCATGCGCCTCCATTTCTCATTTTGGTGCAGGCATGTGCCGGCACCGTCAAAGCCTTAGTCTGATATCAACAGTTCTCCTTCTTTGAGCCCTTTTACTACTTCAACGTCCGTACTGCTCTGGATTCCCACTTCAATGTCGCGCTCTTCCCTTACGCCGTTATTAAGTACATGGACGAATCGTCTGCCGCCAAAATTGGTTATCAGATTCTTTGGGATGACAATTACATTTTCCTTTTTCTCCAGCGTAAGTATAATAGCGGCGGTCTGCCCCAGCTTTACCTTCTGGTCCAGGCCGGTGATTTTGAGCTGCACTGAATTTTTCGTCTGTGCATCCGCATCTGCAGGCGCCTCTGTCGGAGTCATAACCACTTCTGCTTCATATTCCTTGTCATTTATCTGGACCGTTGCTTTCATCCCCAGCTTGAAGCTGCTGACCTTATCATCGGAATACATAAGCTGCACTTTATCCGGATCGGCCACCCTTACAATTGTCTGATAAGCATTTACATACTCGCCCTGTTTGGTATTTGAGACATATACCACAACACCGTCAATCGGCGATACCAGTTTCGACCTCTGCAGTTCTGCTTTCAGCCTGTCCAGCTTTATCTGCTCGGATTCGAGATCCAGTTCAGCCAGGTCAAGTTCCTTTCTGCTGCCGCCCTCGATCTCATACCTTGTCTTTGCATCCTCATACATTATTTGCGCACGTTTCAGGGCGATCTCCTCAAGCTGTATATCAGTGGCCATAGATTCCGTATCAAGTTCTGCCAGGAGTTCTCCCTTCTTAACTTTGTCTCCCTGGTTCACATATATTTCCTTGAGCCTGTCCCCTTTTTCAAAATAAAGATCCTTCTGACTGACAGACACAAAAGTGCCCGTACACCTGACAACATTCTCGATGGTACCTCTCTTGACCTCCACCGTATTATAGCTGATCTCGTCCGGCACTTTTATCGGAGGTGCAAGAACCTCCTCTTCCTTCGGGAAAAAATAGCATCCCGAAAGTAAAGCTGCAAGAAATGCTGCTGTAAGAACAACAGCGATGCTCGATGATGCCGGGCGCAGAAAAACATGATTTTTGTTACTAAACACTGACAACACCTCGCAATATTTTTGTCGAACATGCAGGTCTTATCAATTTTATCATTGTGGCATCAAAGCTTACAGGCGACATTTTTACGAAAATGGTGTTTTTTTTTATGAAGCGGAAAATATTCTTATATTTGCTTTTTGGGCTGCAATCTAATAAAATTAGAATGAGGTGTGCATAATGAAACTATTGCCTGCCCATATTCCCGGAACATCCCGAAAAATGCCCAACATCAGCCGGCTATACATGAGAATGAAATCCCGTATTACTGTTTTTTTTGTGCTGCTGGTAATACTGCCATCCATAATCGCAGCCTCTGCAATTTACATACACACCCGTTCACTTATTGAAGAAAAAATACATGAAGCTTCCCTTTTGATTATATCAAAAGAAAATGATTACATAAGCAGCCGTCTGAAAGAGCTGGAGCTGTCAGTAGATTCATTTGTCAGTTCACTGAGCGGTCAGGATATAAATTACCTGGTATTGCTGCGGCAAAATTACCGCTCTGATACGGACATCCTGGAAAACGCGGCTGCCAGATATCTTTCTGCTGTCCAGCTGAAAGCCCTTTCTGCTGTTTATATAATAGACGGCAGCGGCGTCATAGCATCTTTCGGACCTGATGCAGAGCAGGCGGTCATCAGCGATCCTTCCTCCCAGGAATGGTTCAGTGACGCTCTCGAAAACAAAGATCGGGCACTGGTGCTAGGAACGGTGCAGCGCTTTTATGAGCAGGGCGTCGATAAGCTGGTGCTGAGTATCGCCAGATCCATTGAATCGGGTAATGCACAGGCAGTCGTACTGTTCGATTTTGATCACTCTCTTATAACTGATTATCTTGAAATCCAAAGCAACAATTCATCAGACGGTCTAACAGATCCCGGTTCCGGGAGGATCATAACAAACGATGACGGAGTCATACTGTACAGCAGTGATAGGGGAAAAATAACCACAAAAGCTCCTGAACAGCTTCTGAACGCTGTAAGCGAAGAAGATTCGGGTTTCGGGAAAATATCCTACAATTCAGGCAAGTATTATCTGACATATATACGGTATCCGGAACTAAGCTGGACTTTCATGGACCTTGTGCCTGCACCAGGAGCCACAGGCCGTCTGTGGCTGCGCAGTCCACTGCTTGTAACAGTTCTTGCAGTTTTTATACTGATCCTTCTTGTCTTTCTATATATATTACTCAGGCAGCTGCGGCCGATAAATGAGCTGACCGCAGTCATATCAGATTACGAGAGTCATTTCGGGAACGGTGTGCATGCACCGCTTTTGCAGATAAAAAACAGCGATTCGCAGGTAAGCAGCACATCTGACATAGATATGCTGATAGATAAAATAAGCAGAATAAAATTACGTCAAAAGGAGGCCGAACTGAATTCCCTGCAGAACCAGATAAACCCGCACTTTCTTTACAATACGCTGGAATCGATCCGCGGTGCCGCTCTCTATCACGGAATACCCGAGATAGCTTCCATGGCGAAGTCGCTGTCACTGCTTTTCCGGTACAGCATCAGTGACAGGGTGCTGGTATCGGTCAGAGAAGAACTGCAGCACCTGGAGAACTACATTTCCATCCAGAATTTCAGGTTTGAAAATAAGTTTGAGCTGCAATACAGCATACCGCCGGAACTTATGGACTATAAAATATTGAAGCTGACTCTGCAGCCTCTGATAGAGAATTCCATCAAGCACGGTCTGGAGATGAAGCTTGGCAAGGGTACGATCAGGATAGAGATGCTGTCGCTGAACAGCAACATCAGGATAATCATTTCGGATGATGGCCTTGGAATGCCGTCAAAAAAACTCGAAGAACTGAACAAAGAGATTGCAAACGACAAAAGCATTTATGCAGGCGGAGGCAAACATTCAGGTACAGGCATTGGCGTGATGAATGTAAATTCCCGTATAAAGCTTTATTTTGGTGAGCAATACGGGCTAAAGTTCAAAGAGGCGCCAGTCGGTACTACTGTCGAAATTACTCTTCCTGCAGTTACAGAAAACCAGGGGGAAGACAGATATGCTGAAAATGATAATCGCAGATGATGAAAGATGGGTAAGAACTGCAATTAAATCAGTAATTCCGTTCGAAGATCTGGGGCTGGTACTGTCGAGCGAGGCGTCAAACGGGATCGAAGCGCTGGAACTGTGCAGAACATATAAACCGCATATTCTGGTGACGGATATCATGATGCCTGGACTCAATGGTCTTGAACTTATAAATGAACTCACACATATGCTTCCCGATCTGAAGATAGTAATCATAAGCGGCTACAATGATTTCGAATATGCCAAGACAGCAATGAAATACGGCGTTAAGGATTATCTGCTGAAACCAGTTGATGAAAATGAACTTATACAGGTACTGCGAAGGATAATCAGTGAGCTCAACAGCAGCGAAAAGATGAAAAAAGAAAAGGAAGCCAGGCAGGAACAGTATAAGAAAGCACTGCCTGTCATTTGTGAAGCTTTCATGAACAGGCTGATATCCAGGAACAGTATGACGGCAGACAACATCAGGAATGAAGCCATGGCATGCGGTGTAGACCTTTCCGGCAATCTTTTTGCGGTATGCGTCTGTTCACCTGATGAAACGCCGCATCTGAGCCTGAACTCTCATGATCAGGAATATTTGAGAACTGTAATAAAACGTACAATGAAAAGATATGCCGGCGCTGTAACATTTCCTCTGGAAAGTGACCGAACGATCCTCGTGTCGATAATCAGAGGGAAATCAGAAGATGATGTCAGGCATGCCTGTGATATATGCAGGCGAATACTGCAAAGAAAATATGGCCTTGATATATCGTACGGTATGAGCAGCACTTCAAATACTCCATGCATGCTGCAGCGTTTGTTCCCGGAAGCTGCCGAAGCTCTTGAGATAAGGTTCTGGCAGGGTCCGGGCACATTTACCCTGTACAGCCCGGGCTGTGTGTCCAGTGACCCGAATTTAACACTACATGAGGATATGCTCAAAAAGATCATACTGAATATAAAACTTTCGAATCTGCAGACCGCATTGACCTACATAGACAGTATTTCAGAATCTCTCAGAACTGACCGGCAGCATAACTTCAGTCCGTCTTTGGTCAAGGAGTTTTACTGGCAGTTTATCCAGTCAGTTATAACCATGCTGAATATACAACTGCCGTTCATCCATCACGAAACTGTTATGTCCGGGCAGCACCCCTATGACAGGATCAGGGAAATGAAGTTTTTTACGGACCTTGAAAATTATGTGAAGGAACTGCTCCAGCATATTTATGATTTTTATCATGATAAAAACCCTGTCGATAACACTAATCTCATTGAGAATGCCAAGAAAGTAATCGAAAACAATTTCGCAGGCGACATCAGCCTTGAACAGGTGGCAAGGCATGTGCACCTGAGTCCGGCCTATCTGAGTGAACTGTTCAAGAAACAGACAGGCATGAGCTTTATTGATTACAAAACTATCGTCAGGATAGAAAATGCGAAAAAACTGCTGATGATGCCGTCTGCCACTGTCAGTGATGTAAGCACGCAGGTCGGCTACACTGATCCAAAGTATTTCAGCAAACTCTTTAAAAAGATCACAGGCAAGACAGTCTATGAATTCAAAAAGGAGATCAATGGATGGGACAGGGGGACGGGTACCTCGTCAAAGTTTTAAGACAAAACCCGGACGAGGTACCTGTCCCCCTGTCCCAATCAAGCTATCTCAATAATGATTCTCCGGTCATTTCAGCCGGTTTTTCAAGGCCCAGCAATTCCAGCATTGTCGGAGCCAGGTCTGCCAGGCGGCCGTCTTTGAGTTTCCTGTCACCAATACCTATCCCTATAAGCGGCACTACATTGGTGGTATGGGCAGTGAACGGTCCTCCTGTATCATAGTCGATCATCTGCTCGGCATTGCCATGATCCGCGGTAATCAGCACAATGCCGTCCTGCTCACGTATTGCTTTGACTATCCTGCCGAGACAGACATCGATTGCTTCAACAGCGGATTTCGCAGCTTCGAAGACACCTGTGTGTCCTACCATGTCGCAGTTGGCGAAATTAAGGATTATAACATCGTACTGTTTTGAGCTGATCCTCTTCAATACCTCATCAGTAACTTCATATGCGCTCATTTCCGGCTTGAGATCATATGTTGCAACTTTCGGAGACGGTATCAGGACACGATCTTCACCCTCATACATCGTCTCAGTGCCCCCGTTGAAGAAGAATGTCACGTGGGCGTACTTTTCTGTTTCTGCTATTCTCAGCTGTCTGAGCCCATTTTTGCTGATATACTCCCCGAAAGTGTTTGTCAGGCTTTCAGGTTTGAATGCAACTGTTACGTTCGGCATCGTCTTGTCATACTGGGTCATGCAAACATAATATACCGGGAAGAAACCTTTTGCTCTTTCAAAGCCTGAGAATTCAGGATCCACAAATGTCCTGGTGATTTCTCTTGCCCTGTCCGGCCTGAAGTTAAAGAATATTATTGAGTCATTTTTTTCAATCAATGCAACTGGTTTTCCATTTTCCATTATAACAGTGGGCTTTACGAACTCATCGAATTCATTGCGCGCATACGACTCAGCAACCGCCTCTGATGCTGATGATGCTGTCAGGCCCTGTCCGAGCACCATAGCGTCATATGCCTGCTTAACTCTTTCCCAGCGGTTGTCCCTGTCCATTGCGTAATATCTGCCCATTACGCTGGCAATTTTGCCGACACCGATCTCGGCCAGCTTATCCTCAAGCTCTCTTACATAATCCTTTGCACTGTCCGGCGGTACGTCTCTTCCATCGAAGAAGCAATGTACATAGACATCCTTCAATCCGTGTTTCTTTGCCAGCTCCAGAAGAGCGTAAAGATGAGTATTATGGCTGTGAACGCCGCCGTCAGACAAAAGGCCATAGAGATGGAGTTTGGAACCATTCTTTTTGCAGTTTTCTATCGCACCGATCAGTTCCGGCTTTTCAAAAAAGTCACCGTCTTCGATGGACTTTGTGATCCTGGTAAGTTCCTGGTAAACTATCCTGCCAGCTCCTATATTCGTATGACCTACTTCCGAGTTGCCCATCTGCCCCTTGGGCAGTCCGACATCCATACCGCTGGTGCGGATTATGGTATTTGGATATTCCTTAAAAAAGCTGTCCAGGTTGGGTTTATATGCCGCCTTTACCGCATTGCCCTCGGTGCGCTCATTTATGCCAAACCCGTCAAGAATGATCAGTGTCACTAATCTGTTTTTCATGTTTATACACTCCTTAATGCTTATGTTCAGGGGGAAATTCCCGTCTGCAGAAAAATCTCCCCGTTCTCGCAGCTTTTCAATGAGACCGGCGATTCTGCTGCCTCATCATATCTGCCCGTACAAATACACTTTGATATTTGCTTTATCAAAAAAGGCTGTCTGCAAAGACAGCCTTTTTAATTGATCAAGTATCAGGCGGGATGACAGTGTGCCTTATCCATCTGCTCCTGCCTGGTATACCTGCCGGTCAGGCAAGGCAATGAGACATTTTTATGCTTTCACTATCTTCTCGAAGTCATCCAGCTTCAGGCTTGCGCCGCCGACCAGACCTCCGTCGATATCGGACATGCCGAAAAGTTCGGACGCATTTGCGGCTGTCACGCTTCCGCCATACTGGATACGCACTGCGTCAGACACTTCTTCACCGTACAGTTCCTTAACAGTATTTCTTATAATCATGCAGACTTCGTTTGCCTGTTCTTTAGTCGCTGTCTTTCCTGTGCCGATAGCCCAGATCGGTTCATAAGCTATAACCAGATCCTTGACCTGCTCACCGCTCAGTCCCTGCAGTGCGATCTTTACCTGGTAGCGTACCAGCTCTGCTGTAACTCCCTGTTCTCTCTGGGTCAGTGACTCACCAACGCAGATAATGGGTTTGAGGCCGCATTTGAATGCTGCATGAACCTTTTTGTTTACAGTCTCATCGGTTTCAGCAAAATACTGTCTTCTCTCGGAATGACCAATAATGACATATTCTGCACCGAGTTCCCTGAGCATTGTTCCGGAAACTTCACCGGTGAAAGCTCCCTTTTCTTCCCAGTGCATGTTCTGTGCTGCAACCTTTATATTTGAACCGGCTGCGGCACCGATGACTCCGGGCAGGCATACGAACGGTACGCAGACAACTACTTCTGCGTCGGCATTCGCAACTTTTGATTTCAGTTCTGTCACAAAATCTGCAGCTTCCTTCGGAGTCTTATTCATCTTCCAGTTGCCGGCTACTATCCTTTTTCTCGGGTTCTTGTCCATCAAAACTGCTATTCCGGGAAGTACCTTGCCTTCGAGGAACTCCAGTGATGCTCCTCCGCCCGTTGAAATATGAGTGATCTTATCTGCAAAGCCCAGCTGTTCGATTGCAGCTGCGGAATCACCGCCGCCGACGATTGAAACAGCGCCGGACTCAGCAACAGCCTTTGCTATCTCCCTGGTACCTTTTGCAAAGTTCTCGAACTCGAATACACCCATGGGGCCGTTCCATACGATAGTCTTTGCCTTTTTGATCTCCTTTGAGAAATATTCGATGGTTTGTGGACCGATATCCATACCCATCCATCCGTCAGGCATATCATCGGAGGGAACGTACTTGTATTCAGTGTCAGCTTTGAACTCTTTTCCGACAATGCTGCCTATCGGGAGCAGAAGTTTGACGCCTTTTTCTTCCGCCTTTTCAAGCAGGCTCTTCGCAAGGTCGATCTTGTCTTCTTCGCATATGGAATCGCCTATTTTATATCCTTTTGCCTTGAGGAATGTATAAGCCATTCCGCCGCCGATTATAAGTGTGTCAACTTTATCGATCAGGTTTTCGATAACACTGATTTTGTCAGATACCTTCGCGCCGCCCAGTATTGCCACGAAAGGCCTTTCAGGATTGGTAAGCGCCTTGCCCATGATATTGATCTCTTTCTGGATCAGGTATCCGCATACAGCCGGGAGATAATCGGCAAGACCTGCCGTTGATGCATGGGCTCTGTGTGCAGTTCCGAATGCATCGTTTACAAATATCTCAGCCATCGATGCGAGTTCCTTTGCGAATGCCGGATCATTCTTGGTCTCTTCCTTGTGGAACCTGACGTTTTCCAGCATCAGGACTTCGCCCTCTTTAAGAGCGGCTGCTTTTGCCTTTGCATCAGGGCCTATTACATCTGCGGCCATTATGACCGGTTTGCCGAGAAGTTCGCTGAGCCTTACTGCGGTCGGCTTCATGCTGAATTTGGGCTCAGGTCCGTTCTTCGGCCTGCCAAGATGTGAAACCAGTATGGTTTTTGCGCCATGGTCCACAAGATATTTTATAGTCGGAAGTGCTCCTACTATTCTCTTGTCGTCGGTTATATTGCCATTCTCATCAAGAGGTACATTAAAGTCGACTCTGACGATGACTTTTTTGCCCTTAACGTCTATGTCCTCGATCGTCTTTTTATTGTACAGTGACATGCTATCCATCCTTTCGAATACCGATATCACGACTGTCATCCGTGTAACGGCTTAATTAAAAAGTCCACCCTCAACCACTCACTTAAGGTAAGGGCAAGAGTGGACTTTGCCAGTCCTTCAGTTCAGACGTTATCCGCCTGTACGTCTCAGGCAGCAGAAATTATTCGATTACTGTGCATCAACCTTAGCCATATGCATGATGAGGTCGACCACTTTGTTTGAATAACCCCATTCGTTGTCATACCAGGATACCAGCTTGACGAAATGATCGTTCAGAGATATGCCTGCTTTTGCATCGAAAATGGATGTATGGGGATCATGGATGAAATCTGATGAAACAACGTCATCTTCAGTGTATCCGAGGATACCCTTGAGTTCATTCTCAGAAGCTCTCTTAACTGCTGCTTTGATTTCATCATAAGTAGCAGCTTTCTCAAGGCGGCAGGTAAGGTCAACGACAGATACGTCAGGAGTCGGTACTCTGAATGACATACCAGTCAGCTTGCCGTTGAGTTCAGGAATAACTTTTCCAACAGCTTTTGCAGCGCCGGTGGAAGAAGGAATTATATTATGAGCAGCTGCACGGCCGCCTCTCCAGTCTTTCTTGGAAGGTCCGTCAACTGTCTTCTGTGTAGCAGTGATGGAGTGTACTGTGGTCATAAGTCCTTCAACGATACCGAAGTTTTCATGGATGACTTTTGCGAGAGGTGCAAGACAGTTAGTGGTGCATGAAGCGTTGGATACAACTTTCATATCCTTGGTATATTTGTCATTGTTGACACCCATAACGAACATCGGAGTATTGTCCTTTGCAGGAGCGCTGATGACGACTTTCTTTGCGCCGCCCTTGAAGTGAGCCGATGCCTTTTCGGTTGTCAGGAATACACCTGTTGATTCAACTATGTATTCAGCACCGCATTCGCTCCACGGGATCTCGTCCGGATTCATTGAAGCATATACTGATATTTTTTTGCCGTTTACTACCAATTTGCCGTCCTCAACAGCTATATCGCCTTCGAATTTGCCATGGACTGTATCATACCTGAGCATGTATTTCATATAATCAACATCGATGAACGGGTCGTTGATTCCCCTTACCTCTACCTCAGGATTGTTGATGGCTGCTCTGAATACGAGACGACCGATCCTGCCGAAACCGTTAATTCCAATTTTAACTGCCATTTTACTTTACCTCCTATATAAATTATGGTTATTGCTATCCAAAATCACAATTATTTTATATTATTTAGCCTGCGTTTTCAATACTTATGTCAAAAAATAATTAAATTTTTAACAAAGTCATGATACTGCTTTTAAAATGTTTTGTTTATATTAATTTTATATTTTTAGAACAACACCTATATATTAACCTGTATCATGGAAAGTATGCAGGTATTCAAAATTTGTCATATTTCGGGATATACGGTGTATTTATCTATTATCCTGCAGGGATGATAGGACAGCTTGGCTTTTCTCATACCTTCAATTCCCAGGTCCTGCTCCCTGTTTATAAATGATGTTCCGCTCCATTCATTAACAGCAAACTGCTGGTTGACAATTGCATAAAGGCCGTCCACTGAACTGTCGGCTTTTTCAATGTGGATCACTGCAGTATCATCATTGAGCATTTCGCCTACGGTAAAAGCGGCAAAATTTCCGTCAACTTTTATCAGCGCTCCTCTGCAGCCCAGGGCCCTGTAATTTCTCAGAAGCTCAAGATTGGCCTGCTGTTCGCAGTAATCGCCGGGCTGGCATGTACAGTTTTTGTCCTCGCACCACTTTTTCATGATCCTGACACATTCATCTACGTAACGGCACTCCAGCGGAACATATTCAAAAGTATGCAGCTTTTTGAACTTGTTTATGTGATTCCTTTTTCCGTCGTATTTCTTTCCCCTGAGTGTTACAAGATCAGACGTATTGTAAAGATAGTCGCTGTTATCTCTGTCGTAGACAATGTTCTGTTCGGATGATATTTTGTCCCTGAAGTATTTGAGTTCATCGGAAGTAATCCGCTTAAAGCAAAGCTTCCAGCCCATAGCAGCAAAATACTCCTTTATCTGCCTGTAAGCCTCGGAAAATTTCTGTTCATCCACAGCTCCGACAGGCATCATTGCATAGGGCTGATCCTTTTCAGGCACCGCTATAACACACAGAAGATCTGATATGACTGCATATCTGAATCTGTAGAAATATCTCCATGCAAAAAAATTGGTAAAAGTCAGTTCCGATATTACTGCATTATGCTCTTTTATATAGTGGTCGAACAAAGATTTGCTGTTTAGTGTTATCTCAGAAAACTCCATTTCGTCAACTCTCCAGTCAGTTGTACTAAGGAACAATCCGTTCATGGATGTGTTACAACACAGCCTTGCACGAACTTTTAAAGTGCAAGGCTGAATTTAAATCCATGCCGTCTGCCTTTAATGTTTAATATATTACCACTAAACCTGTCTGTTCTAACATACCGGCCGAATTCCTCAGGAAACGCTTTTAATGATCGATACAGCAAACTCTGCGGCTTTGACCATGTTATCTATAGAAATGCATTCATCGGTAGTGTGGACCTTATCCATACCGGTACTCAGATCCACCGATTCTATTCCCTTTTCATTGAAGATATTGGTATCGCTGCCTCCGCCTGTCTCTTCGGGCAGCAGCACTATTCCCGCATCGTCAGCCGCCTTTCTGAGGATATCCATGATCGGTGCATCTTCACGGATGGTGAATGATGAATAGACTCTTTCAGTCTTTACATGGGCCTTTCCACCGAAATGCAGTGCAGCTTTTTCAAAACATTCCCTCATATGCCTGGTCTGTGCATCCAGTTTTGCGTTGTCACGGCTCCTGGCCTCCGCCAGTATTTCAACTTTACTGCAGACTATATTCGTTTCACGTCCTCCGTGTATAACACCTATATTGGCTGTTGTCTCATGGTCGATCCTGCCCAGCTTCATGCCCGAAATAGCATGTGCCGCCATTTCAATGGCACTGATGCCTTTTTCGGGAGCAACACCGGCATGAGATGCTTTGCCTTCCAGCGTCACACTGATCTTGTCCTGCGAAGGCGCCTTAATTGCTGCTGAACCTATAGGGCCTTCACCATCCATGACAAATCCATACCTGGCATATATTTTGCTGTAGTCCAGGTTTTTTGCACCGTTCAGTCCTGCTTCCTCCCCTATGGTAAACACGGCCTGTATGTCGCCGTGTTCTATCCCGTTTTCTTTTATAACCCTCAGAGCTTCCAGTATGCATACTATACCGGAAACATCATCGCCGCCCAGTACTGTCGTACCGCTGCTCTTTATGATATCGCCGTCGATAACGGCTTTTTTTCCGATCCCGGGCTCAACTGTATCCATATGGGCCGTAAACATGATAGCCGGAACATTCTTCGTTCCTTTGACAGTGCAGATAATATTTCCGGCGTCCCCGCCAGTCTTCTTTCCGGCATCATCTTCGAAGACTTCAAAGCCCATGCCTTCAAGCTTGCTTTTCAGTACATCGGCCATCTTGCGCTCTTTTTTGGAAATGCTGTCTATAGATGTCAGTTCTATAAATTCCCTGACCAATCTTTCCCTGTTTACCAATAGAATCACTCCATTCCCATTTTACCTTTCATCTGCAGATCTTTAAAACCATGCTGCCGCAGCACCTCGTACAGCACTATCGCAACGGAATTTGAAAGATTCAGCGAGCGGATCCCAGGCCGCATGGGAATCCTGATGCAGTACTCACTGTTTGCATAAAGCAGGCTTTCAGGAAGTCCCGCTGTTTCTTTCCCAAATACCAGGAAACAGTTTTCCGGATACGATACGTCAGTATACGCTATACCCGCTTTGGTTGTGGCATAATAAAATGTGAAGCCGGCGTATTTTTCCCTCAGTTCAGCAAAGTTTTCACTTATACTGACCAGTACCTTATCCCAGTAATCAAGCCCTGCCCTTTTTAAATAACGGTCTTCTATTGAAAAGCCCAGGGGCTTCACCAGGTGCAGACCTGCTCCCGTAGCTGCGCATGTACGTGCTATATTTCCGGTATTCTGCGGTATTTCAGGTTCTACCAGTGCTATATGTACAGACAATTTCTCAGTCACCTGAATTCTGTTTCATTATTGTTATGGCTTGTCTCGGTCGGGACGTCCACGCAGATATTTTTGCGCCGCCCCGTTATATTATTTTATATTACCACAAAAATATAATAAATGACAGCTGACATTAATAAGCACGATGAGGCATCGGGCATAGACAGCCATGCATAACAGAACCTGCCCGGAAACTGGCAATGAAAAGCTGATGCCGTAATATTTTTCTTTGAAATAAAACGGTGCTCCTCTGCAGAAAATAAGCATGTTTTCAGTAAAATCAAATTTATTAAGGAGTGATGCGTCGTGATCGACAAAAGGATGGCCGCTGCTGTCCTGCTGGCAAGTACCATTGCATTTGCGCCAGCTTATTCTTTTGCAGAAAAGCAAAATGAGTCTGCGGACCCTCAAATCAAAACCGAGCAAAACATTAAAGCTCCGATAAATCGAGAGCAAATGCGGGAACGCCTCAGGAAGGCGCTTAATGGGCTGGTAAAAGACGGTACGATAACGCGGGATCAGGCTGATGCCGTTCTTGATACAATGGAGCAAAGATGGCAAAAAATGATGGGAAAGCTTGAAAAAGGCGGACCATGCAAAGACGGCAAATGCAGGCCCGGCGGGCCGAAACACATGGAAAAACCCGGCGTCCTCCAGGATCTGGTGAAAAATGGTACAATAACAAAGGAACAGGCTGATGCCATCAGAAAGGCAATCAGATCTGTCCATGAAGAAATGACTAAATCAAATGATAAATCATAACTTAACACACAAAGCGGACCTGAAGGTCACAAGCGTAAAAAAGACCCGGAGTTCTTCACTCCGGATCTTTTTATCCTGACTATTCAGTTCTCATGTAAACCCTATTCCTCTGTGGATATGTCAAGCTCGATTTTGTCATCATCTATAAGCAGAGGAATACATATAGTTTTCATCTTGTTCGGACTGACCTGCATATTCTCGCCGAGCACCATTGAAGGCGGAGTAATATCGATGCTGATCCCTCTGTTATAAAGAAGCGTAGCGGCATTTCCCATTATCATATTTGCAAGTTCCGCAATGGCGCTTTTTGAAATATCATCAAATTCAGTCAGAGGCATCCCCATCATCATACATGATGCAAGTTTCAGGCCGAACTGTCTTGACATGGTGAAATTCGCCTGGCCGCGAAGCTTGCCGGTCAGGCCGACCATAATTATTATATCTTCACTTCTGTAGGGTGTTGTTTTAAGATAAACCTTGCCCAGCTTTACTTCCATTGATGCTATCTGCTTGAGGACAATCTGGCTTGCTTCAATAAATGGGTTGATATATTCTATTTTCATTCGTAACCTCACAGTAAAGTATAGTAATAGTCCTGTAGCAATTTATCCCGGATTATATATCTATTCTATATTTGTTGCTGAAATCCTTCTCAATTTGTCTTTTTTCAGGTTTTAACGACAAAATATTTTATTATAATATTCCGTTATGTTCAAGAATTAATTTGAATGCTTTTGTCGTTATCGGTGAACCTGCGAGAACGTCATCACTGAAAAGCATCTTTCCCGGATCACCAATTCCAACTATAAACAAGTCATCCCTGGATTTCAGTATGCTCAGTGTATCTCCGCATATTTTGTCAGTATCAAGGTTTTCACCATTCTTATTTACAGCTGTATATGTCACTTCACCATACCTGTTGACAGAACAGTTAACTTTAAGGCCATAACAGTCCTTCCCGTTGGATGAAACGGCGACAATCCCCAGGACCTTAATGTCGCCACATCCGAGTATTGCCTCCATGGCCTGTTCTCCGCTGCCTTTACCCACAGCCCCCTTATCGTCTGCCATAACGACCACAGGATCATGATCTGCCTGCTTTATCATGAGTATGATTTCTTTTCCTGTAAGAACAGTAGGGTTGCCGGCAGAAGCAGATATGCACAGTCCGCCTATATTTTCAGTTGCCTTCTCAACTGCTGCTTTTGCAGCCATATCACCGTCTGTTACAATGATTACTCTTTTCCTGTCCATAATTTCGTTCAGGTTTTGGCCTTAGGCTTAAACGCTACAGCTGCAAGATACGAAAAGAATACAGCTGCAGCCACTCCTCCGGCAGTGGCTCGTATACCGCCGGTAAATGCGCCGAGCAGGCCGTATTTATCCACATCATTGAATGCACCACGGGCAAGGCTGTATCCGAATCCGGTAAGCGGTATAGTCGCACCGGCACCTCCCGCGTCAACTATTGTCTGATATATACCAAGGCCGGTCAGAATAACTCCCAGCGTTACAAACAGCACCAGTATCCTTGCTGAAGTCAGCTTGGTCTTGTCTATCAGCACCTGGCCGACAGCACATATAATACCTCCTGTTATAAATGCATTGATATACTGCATAACAGTCTGCTGCATTATTGAATTCCTCCTCTTGTGTTTTCTATAGCCACGGCATGCGCTATACATGGTATGCTTTCACCCTGCTGAACACTGGTAGGGCTCAGCAGTGCTCCTGTAGGCACAAAAAGTATCCTGTTCAGTTTTCCCTTCCTGAGCCTGTCGAGCAGGAATCCCGCCAGCACCGTTGCAGAACAGCCGCATCCGCTGCCACCTGCATGAACATCCTGTTTTTTGTCGAAGATCATCAGTCCGCAGTCATTAAGTATACTCCCGATGCGTATTCCGTTTGACGAAAGCAGATCGTCCAGTATTCTGCTGCCAACCATGCCAAGATCGCCTGTGACTACCATGTCATAGTAATCATGCGGAAGTCCTGTATCCTCAAAATGGGCAAAAATCGTATCTGCAGCCGCCGGTGCCATTGCAGCCCCCATGTTGTTCTGATCCTTGATCCCCATATCAACTATTTTGCCGGTGGTGATCCTCGTAACATATGGCCCGTTGCCTTCAGCACCCAGCAGGACTCCACCCGCACCCGTCACTGTCCACTGTGCTGTCGGCGGTCTTTGCGAACCCAGTTCAAGCGGAAATCTGAACTGCTTTTCTGCTGAACAGAAATGACTTGATGTAAGGCAAACCACGTTGCAGGCAAAACCTCCGTCAATAAGGAATGCTCCCAGGCTCATCGCTTCGCCTATGGTCGAACATGCCCCAAACACACCGAAGAAAGGAATATTGGAATCACGGATGCCGAAGTTTGCTGCTATGCATTGGTTCAGGAGGTCACCGGCTATGATGAAATCCACCGCGTTTATTGCGATAGATGCTTTGGCAACGGTTTTCCCCAGGACCTCCCTCATAAACTTGCTTTCTGCTTTTTCCCAGCTTTTTTCGCCCCAGAACTCATCATCCACAGTTTGGTCAAAATAGTCAGCCAGAGGTCCTTTCCCCTCCTTGGGACCTACAATAGAGGCAGAAGCATTTATTGAAGGGGGGTTTTGCAACTGTGAAGTCTGTTTCCCTACTTTTTTGATATGCATCCACATTTCTCCTTTACATCGTTTTTGTCATTGCCGGTCCGGGCGGACAAGCTGTACCGCTGAGCAAAAAGACCTGTTTCGTCCGTCAGAAATTAATCAGATAATGTATGATTCCTACGATTATCGAAGCAGAAATCCCATATACAAGGACCGGTCCGGCAATCAGGAACATCCTTGCGCCTATTCCCATGACATAGCCCTCACTTTTATACTCTATCGCCGGAGAGGCTATTGAATTGGCAAATCCTGTTATGGGAACAATTGACCCGGCTCCTGCGAATTTCCCCAGGTCGTCATACAGGTTGAGCGCAGTAAGCGTCACGCCCAGGAAAATCATGACTATTGATGTCAGTGAAGATGCAGCTTCCTGATCCAGTCCCATTCCCCTGAAGGAATTGAGAAAGAATTGTCCGATTATGCATATAAGGCCGCCGACAAAAAACGCTCTCAATACATTCCGTACAGTTTTGGAGTTGGGTGATACTTTGTCTACATATTTTCTGTAATCTTCTCTCGTCATAACCTGCTGCATGGATAGCTTCCTCCTTCAAATACGGTTCTGTCAGCAGTCCGGTGAATGTTTGCGGCATTTCCTGAAACAAACACACCCTTCGACGGAACTTTGCCGTTGCTTTGCAATGAAATAAACAGCCAGACTGCAGCTGCCAGAATAATAATCGCAAAAATAATCAGTAATGCCTTATACTTGCTTAATACAGCCAACATGACATACACCCCGGTTTTTAGTATTTTATTTTTATTATTGGAACATGAAAAAAAAGTATACAGTGAAATTATTCTATATACTGGCCGAAGAAAAAAGGTTGATTTGTAATGGTAAATGCATGTTGACCGTATATTAATGAACGATATGTTTGTGATCAGTTAATATTTATCCTGTTGCGTATATCCTCAAGTATCTTTTTTTCGATCCTTGAGACCTGGACCTGCGATATTCCCAGCATCTTTGCGATTTGGACCTGCGTTTTTTCCTTGAAATATCTGAGTATTATGATCTGCCTTTCTCTTGGCTTAAGAGTATCCATTACTTCCCGGAGTGCTATCTTATCAATGATATCGGTTTCATCATCATTGCATCTGTCGTTGAGTTTGTCTATCAGAAGCAGCGATGAATTGTCTCCTTCACTTACCGGACTGAACAGCGATTCCGGCGAGTGACCTGCTTCAACGGCCATAACAAGTTCTTCGACCGGTATGTCCAGGCGCTGGGACAGTTCGCTTATTGTAGGCTCTCTGCCAAGTTCCTTGCTTAATACCTCTTTTGTTATCCTCACTTTGTTCGAAACTTCCTTAAGCGACCTGCTCACCTTTATGATGCCGTCATCTCTGAGAAAACGTTTTATTTCGCCTATAATCATAGGGACAGCATATGTGGAGAACCTCACATCATAGGATGTGTCAAACTTGTTTATAGCCTTGATAAGTCCTATACACCCTATCTGAAACAGATCCTCAGTATCATGGCCTCTGTTCTGAAACCTGCGCACAATGCTCCATACCAGACCTATATTGTTTTCCACAAGCATGCTCTGCGCCAGCTTGTCCCCGTCTTTTGCCATTGAAATGAGTTCTATTGTATCTTTTCCCTCGTACGGATCTTCTATCATATATCTAACCTTTCCCCCGTTAATAAAGCATCATTTATAAAGTGTATTTTATACCATTATTGCCATTATTTTACTGGTTTATGCAAAAAAAATAATCAGTTTCCGGTCACAGCTTTATCTGAATCTCCGAAGGTTTTGTACAGTGTCACTGTTGTTCCCTCTCCTGGTTTCGATCTGACACTGACCTTGTCCATAAAACTTTCCATGACGGTAAAGCCCATCCCTGAGCGCTCCATGTCCGGCTTGGATGTATACAGGGGCTGCATTGCCAGTTCTATGTCCTCTATGCCTTTGCCCTCATCTGTTATTTCGATCTCAATGCTTCTCTCATACAGGCGGCACACCATTTTTATTATGCCGGCTTTATTTTCATAGCCATGAATAATGGCATTCGTGACAGCTTCGGACACCGCAGTCCTGATGTCTGCCAGTTCTTCTATGGTAGGGTCGAGCTGGGACGCAAAAGCTGCCGCCACCACCCTCGCAAAAGCCTCATTGCTCGATTTGCTCAAAAACTCCAGTTTCATTTCATTAATAGGCTGCATATTTTTTCTCCCCTTTGAATTCTATAACAATAAAAGAAGTATCATGCAATAAGCAACGCCTTGACCGCCTGATCCAGTTCCTCATATAAAGGCATCAGCTTCAGGATACCGGATATCTCCAGTATCCGCCTTATTTTCTCATTTTTGCATATGATGGCTGCCCTGCCCCCGAGCTTTTGGATGTTCGCATACCTGCCCACCAGAACTCCTATGCCTGAACTATCCATAAAGCTCAGACCTGTAAGGTCAAATATCACATTCCTGGTCGTAGCCTTAATCAGTTCCCTTTCTATTTTGTTCCTGGCATATTCGGAAAAATGGTGATCAAGTTCTCCGTTCAGTGATGCAATCAGCGTTGACCCTCTGTTGGCAAATCTGATTTCCAATGTTATCCCTCCGAGTTACAAAAGTATATCTGTCATATATACTTCTTTAACCGAATGGAAAATCCTTCAATAAAAAATGTTATATTTTGTAAATACCATAACATTTTTACTTTGTTTTCTGACAATTTCAGCCGGGGTTTGATTTGGCCCTGTGGTCTTCCGCAATACGGTCCAGTTTCCTCAGCCTGTGGTTGACTCCTGATTTTCCAAGCGGAGGTGTCAGAAGCTGGCCAAGCTCTGTAAGGTTCGCATCACTGTATTCAAGTCTCAGCTCCGCAATTTCACGCAGGTTTGCCGGAAGCTTGTCAAAGCCTATATGCTCTTCGATATATTTGATATTCTCGACCTGCCTGACGGAAGCATTTACTGTTTTTTCAAGATTGGCAGTTTCACAGTTGACGATTCTGTTGATGTTGTTGCGCATGCCCTTCATAATTCTGACATTCTCCAGCTCCATCAGGGCTTTATGGGCGCCGATGATATTCAGAAAGTCAACTATGTTTTCCCCTTCTTTCAGATATGTAACATAGCTGCCCTTCCTGACAATGATTCTTGCATGCAGCCCGAAGCTGTCAATCAGCTGTCTGAGCTCTTCAGCCTGGGCAGGCGTGCGTGACGTGAGCTCCAGGTGATACGTTTTTTCCGGATCGCTGATGGATCCGCCCGCCAGGAATGCTCCCCTCAGAAAGCTTTTTCTGCAGCACTGCCTGTCAAAGCGATCCTTCTGCGCCAGTTCCAGTTCAGGCTGGTCCGCACCGTCTCCGGCTGCAAACTCCAGGCCTGTTATCTCCAGCAGTTTGCCTGAGCCTGCCGAAGCCGTTATGAACAGCATATATGATACGTGCTTTTTAAGTTTTTTGCTCTTTCGGATTGTAACCTCAGGAGAAATACCGCAGTATTTTCTGATGGTGCTGTAGACCCACCTTGCAAATGCCGCGTTTTCTGTCGTTATCCTTATATTGCAGCCGCCGGCAGACGCCCCTGCCGCTCCATTGAGCCATATGACCGCCGCAAGCTCCGACATGATACAGCATTCGCTCATGTTTTCGAGCCTGCACAGTTCATCCTTGACAGTTGACGAAAAAGACAATTAAAGCACCTCTGTTCCATTTATGATCTCAGTATATGCGCGGAGCACCTCAGCAACACTCCATGCCTGTGCAAAGCAGCCCCTGGGCTTCAGAGGCTCATCGCCGTCGAATATTTCTGATATGCTTCCAAGGCAGGCATGGTTCAGATGGTCTTTGAACGGTTCCAGGAATTTCGCCGGCATGTCGGCATACACCGGCTTTTTGCCCAGTGTCCTTGAGTACGCTGTTATGAAATGGCCCATGAGCCATGCCCACACCGTTCCCTGGTGATATGCCGAATCCCTGTCATACCGGCTTCCCAGATACATTCCTTTATATCCGTCTGAATGCGGCGACAGGCTTCGGAGCCCATAAGCTGTATAAAGTTCATTCCAGACCTTTTTTACCACGGACTCTGCCATTTGGCCGCTGATTACGGGATATGACAAACTTACAGCAAATATCTGGTTGGGCCTTATACTGTCATCCTTATATTCACCATTGACGACGTCAAACAGATATGCCCCTTTTTCATTCCAGAATGTTCTTTCGAAATTCCTTTTCACAATATCGGCAAGCCTTCCGTATGCGGAACTTTCAATACCAAGCCAGGCTGTAATGTTTTCCATGATTTTCAGCGCATTATACCATAATGCATTTATTTCCACAGCCTTTCCATGCCTGGGAGTAAACACGGTGCCATCCGCCATTGCATCCATCCAGGTCAGCTGCGTATCTTCATTTCCTGCGGCAATCAGGCTGTCGTCGTCCATATGGATATTATGAAGCGTACCGTTTTTATACCCTTCAATGATCTGCAGCATGGAATCGTACAAATGATCTTTTATAAGACTGAGATCGTGTGTTTTCATGACATACCGGTAAACAGCTTCAAAATACCAGAGTGCGGCATCCACGGTATTATAGGCAGGCTCTTCTCCTGCATCCGGGAACATATTGGGTACAAGCCCGTACTTTATATATTTGCTGAAAGTGGTCAGGATTTCAGCCGCGTCCCGGTATCGCCCGGTAGACAGCGTAAGTCCGCTCAGTGATATCATCGCGTCCCGTCCCCAGTCCGTGAACCACGGATATCCGGCCAGGATCGTTTTTGCGCCGGTGGAGCGGCGGTAAACAATAAAATGATCCGCACTTCTTGTGAGGGCACGTTCAAAGTCATCCCTGCAGCCTGCAGTCAGTCTTTCTATCCTTTTTATCTCACTCTCAATTACCTGCTGTCCGTATGACGCTTCCAGGTATCCCGCCGCACTGTCCGAACCGCAGGCTGACACAGTAATATCTGTTTCTGTGGTACATACCACGGATACGCATGTTTCACATTCCGGCTCAGCCTTAATGTGGAAAATACCCGGTATATAATGATCTTCGTATGCCTGAAGGCCTCTTTCATTTTCTGCGGGATAATACATGCCGGTGAACCAGCAGTCCTGTACAGCTTCATAACAGCTGCCGTAACAGCCGATCAATATTTTGAGCCCTGTATCATATGGCTCTATAACGGTATGATCACTTTCCGCCTGCTGTCTGAACCTCATGAAAGGCCTGGCAGAATTGCCGTGATAATCCCGGAAATTCACCAGCGGCGCAATCTTCACAGCTATACCGCTGGCTCCGGTTATGATCCGGTATTGTACAACGACAGTATTTTCACCGTACACGAGCGCTACTGTCTTTTCTATCCGAAGATCAGCAAAACTGTAAGTGAAGACAGGCAGCGGATCAAGCTCAAAGCTTTGCTGACAGAAGCAGCCCATTTTGATATAATTGCCCGTGGAAAACGAGTGCAGATCATATTCGCTGCCATCAAGCAGAACAGTTTCGTGAAGCTGTGACAGAATCAGGTGTCTTTCCACGGGAGGATTGAGGGAAGCTATGAGCAGGCCATGGTACCTGCGGCTGTTTGCCCCGATAATCGTTGAGGATGAAAATCCGCCTATTCCGTTGGTAAGAAGCCATTCTCTTTCGATAGCCCTGTCCCAGCTGCTCCATTCAGATTTACCGAACCTCATTGGTCCACCCCGCTTCCGCTCCCGTCCGTTTTATTTCAGTTGCATGAAGTTTCAGTCAGCCGGAGCATTTCAGATACCTGAAACGCCGCCGGATAAACCTGAAGCGCCACAATAGCCCTTATTTTCAAGTATCGTGTTTATAACAGCCTGCGCCAGTTTCTGAGGATCATGCCTTACAAGATTGTTTTTCAGTGAAGCATAGTCGCCTTCTATCAGCCTGATGCCTGCTTTCACGATTTTATCCCTGTCGATCTTTACCTGATCGGCGCCATCCATATGATATTTTTCCCTCAAATCTTCGGGAATAAATGAATTGTTGACAATGCAGACATCAACGATGCCCGGGCATGAGTGATATTCCAGCGCCTTTATGTGATCGTATACCGTATATTGCTCCGTTTCAGATGGCTGGGTCATGACATTGCATACATATATTTTAAGTGCATCGCTTGCTTTCACAGCAGAATATATGCCCTTTACAAGCAGATTCGGAATAATGCTGGTATACAGGCTCCCTGGTCCAAGTACGACAGCATCTGCCTGATAAATGGCATCGATCACTTCATCCAGCGGCTCTGCGTCCGCCGGTTCCATGTATACTCTTTTTATTCTGCTCTTATTAAAAGTACTGTGCTTTCCTATTTGTGATTCACCGCAGACTATGGTGCCGTCTTCCAGTTCAGCACAAAGGGTCACATCCCTGAGTGTTACAGGAAGTACCCTGCCGGTTACAGCCAGTACATCGCTCATTCTTTTTACCGCTTCCTCAAAGCTGGAGGATATGCCGTCCATGGCTGCCAGGAAAAGATTGCCGAAGCTCTGTCCCTTCAGCTTTCCCTCCTTGAACCTGTACTGAAGAAGCTGTTCCATCAGAGGCTCTGTATCAGCCAGCGCCAGTATACAGTTTCGTATGTCTCCGGGAGGCAGCATACCAAGTTCCTGCCTCAGCACTCCTGATCCGCCTCCGTCATCGGCAACTGTCACAACTGCAGTTATGTTGGAACTGAATGCCTTAAGGCCGCGCAGCATAGTGGAAAGGCCGGTACCTCCCCCTATTGCAACGATTTTAGGGCCGGTCTCAGGGTGACAGGTACTGCACGGTAAAGAACCGGTTCCTTGCTCGGTGTTATTCATGTTGCTTTTCTTAAATACTTTTCCCAAATTATCTTTTTTATTCATCTGCCTGCACTCCTGCCGTCTTTATCTATATCTCTGTGTTCTATGACAACCCGATGGTTTTTCTCCGTCAGATTTCTCTGCAATTCATCGGCGATTGCCACAGAACGGTGCCTTCCGCCTGTACAGCCTATCCCTATAACCAGTTGGGATTTGCCCTCTTTAACATAGTTGGGGATGAGGAAATCCAGCATGTCGCCGAGCTTTTTAAGGAATTCTTTTGTCTCTGGCTTTCCAAGCACAAAATCTTTCACTTTTTCATTCTTGCCTGTCAGTTTCCTCATGGATTCTATATAGTATGGATTCGGTATGAATCTGACATCGAATACCAGATCGCACTCGATCGGTATCCCGTATTTGAAGCCAAAGGAGATGATGTTGATGATAAGTCCTTCAAAGGGATAATCCTGGTCTATTATGCCGGTAATGGCTTCCTTGAGCTGTTTTGGCGTCAGGTTCGACGTATCTATGACATAGTCCGCCCGATCCTTTATTTTCTGAAGTACATTTCTTTCCTCAGCAATCCCTTTAGCCAGCCTTCCCTCCTGAGCAAGAGGATGGGATCTTCTGGATTCCTTATATCGTTTTATAAGTACATTGTCGGATGCCTCCATGAAAAAGATCTCATAAGTGTGGCCTTCGCTCGTCAGGGCTTCCAGGGATGGAAACAGATCATTGAGCAGTTCTCCGCCCCTTATATCTATTACGACCGCCGCTTTGTCCATTTTTTTGTAGCTTTGGGAACATATCTCTGCAATTTTTGGTATCAGCAGCGGCGGCAGGTTATCTATGCAGAAAAATCCCGCATCTTCCAGGTAGTTTGCCACAAGGCTTTTGCCAGCCCCGGACATTCCGGTAATAACAATAAATTTCATCTTTTGACCCCTCGGTTTTCTATATAATATTTCAGCTTTTGTCCGGTATCTCTATTCTTCACCCACTATTTTAACTTCTGTCTGCAGCATCACGCCGTATTTTTCATATACAGTATTCTGAATAAGTTCTATCAATGACGTGACATCACGTGCAGTCGCATTTGCAACATTGACTATAAAACCGCAGTGCAGCGTCGACACTTCCGCTCCGCCTATTCTGAAACCTCTAAGGCCGCAGTCCTGCACCAGTTTCCCTGCAAAATAACCTTCAGGCCTTTTGAAAATACTGCCGGCGCTGGGAAGATCCAGCGGCTGCTTTTCCCGCCGTCTGGCTCTGAAATCATCCATTTTGATCTTTATTTGCTTCTTATCGCCTTTTTTTAGTCTGATAACTGTCCTGATGACAGTTCCGCCTTCAGACTGAATAATGCTTGATCTTTTGCCGAACTGATGATGTTTGTTATCCAGGGTGCGAATGGTCAGGTCGGCGCCAAGGTATTCGGTTTCCTTTACCACCATGGACATATCGCCGTCATATGCACCTGCATTCATAGTTACAGCGCCGCCAAGAGTACCGGGTATGCCTTCCGCGAATTCAAGCCCGCAAAGTCCGTGTTCAAGAGCTATTTTGGAAAGCCTGGAAATAAGTATGCCTGCTTCGGCAATTATCTCTTCGCCATTGACCTCGAATGAACTCATATTGTCAGTCAGCTGGATTACCGCACCTCTTATTCCTTTGTCCCGTACCAGCAGGTTAGTCCCGTTTCCCATGACCATTACAGGTATAGCGTTTTCATTGCAGAACGCGATTATTTTTGCTATTGCTGACGCACCGGACGGACGGATAAAAATATCGGCCGGTCCTCCAATTCTGAAAGAAGTATGGACTGACATCGGTTCATCGACAGATATCGTTCCGATATCAGGTATTTGTCTTAATTTCTCCGCTGCCGTGATTTTATCCAAACCAACGCTCTCCTTGTCATCCTAATATTTGCGGGCTGTCACGCCCGGCTTATCAATATCGGCATACTAATATCATAGCATATGGCTGACCGATACATGATGTTATTTGTGGCTGTTATAATATGCCATGTGTGCCTGATGTCAATATAAGTTACTAATATTTTACTGCTTTGGTGCGCAACTTAGAAGCCGTTCCCGTTAAATAACGGATTGAATTATTCGCCGCAGTTATTTTGTGAGATCCGATCTGCCTGATAATCTTTTCAGCACCATACCGGCTTTCGCTGCACGATTACTGCTGTATCGTCTGCTGCTTCATTTTCAGTGCCGAATACGCTTCCTGTTTTGCTGTCTTTCTTCTGCTTACAAAGTCCTCGGCCTTACCGAGAGATGAACACATAACCAGGTCCTCATACATTCCGGCCTCATCGAGTATTTCCATTACGGAATTAAACTTGCCGATGTCGTAGCATATATGAGCGTCAGTGCCGCATGTTACAGTAACCCCGTGTTTTTTACACATCCTTGCAAACTCCAGGCAGTTAGCAAGCGAACCCTTCCTGACTCTTGCAGATCCGTTGTTCAGCTCGATCAGCTTCCCATATTCCGCAGCAGTCCTAACGACTTTTTCTATGTCTACCTGAAATACAGGATTTCCCGGATGTGCAACTGCATCGACAAAGGGATTTTTTAATGCGTTTATCATGCCTTCGGTGTTCTGTTCAATATCTCCCGGTTTTATAACTATATCATGAAAGCTGGCAATTACGAATTCCAATCGTGACAGCACATTATCAGGTATATCCAGCCGGCCGGTAAAATCCATTATGTCCGTTTCTGCACCCCTGAAGATCCTGACTCCGTCGATATATTCCGGGATCACTCTCAGGTTCATAAAATGCACCGTCGTGGGCGCGCCCATCAGTGCCGGCCCATGGTCGGTCATGGCTATGGCCTGCATACCGTTTATTCGTGCCTGAACTGCATTCTCCGAAATCGTGCTGTATGCATGTCCGCTTGAAATCGTATGTGTGTGTGTATCTATAACTAATTTCAATATTCGTTCCTCCGTCTCTTATTTGTGCATTTCAAATCCCATGTGTTGTTCATATGCTGTGTTGTCCATATACCTTCTGTCAGGATGCTGTTATGATCAGAATCCGTGACTCAGTCCTTCATGAAACGTTCACTGATGAATCTGGCAGCATTGTATCCCATCTTTTTCTGCCTGTGGTTCATTGCCGCCACTTCCACAATAATGGCAAGGTTTCTGCCGGGCCGTACCGGAATGACAAGCGAAGGGACCGATATGCCCAGGATATCTGTATATTGCTCATCCAGTCCCAGTCGGTCATACATTTTGTTTTCATTCCAGAGTTCCAGCTTGATAACAAGATTTATATTTTCCTGCAGCTTTACAGCACCCATTCCGTACAGGTTCTTTACATCAAGGATGCCTATTCCCCTTATTTCTATAAAATGCCTTATGTTTTCCGGAGCTGAGCCCAGAAGCGTGCTGTCGGAAACTCTTCTGATCTCAACCACATCATCTGCAATGAGCCTGTGTCCTCTTTTGACCAGTTCCAGAGCTGTCTCGCTCTTTCCTACTCCGCTCTCACCCAGAATGAGAATGCCTTCCCCATAAACCTCGACAAGCACGCCGTGCTGTGATATCCTGGGTGCCAGCATAACATTCAGGTACCTGATAAGGCCGCTCATGAATCTGGATGTAATATCCTCGGTCCTGAGGATAGGTATTTTATATTTTTCCGAAACCTGCAGCATCTCGTCAAACGGCTTCTGGCCCCGTGCGATAACCAGGCATGGAAATCCGGTGCGGAAAAAGTCGTCCAGCCTTTTTAGCCTGTCTTTGGGCGACAGACTGGCCAGATAAGTCATCTCCACCTTGCCGATAATCTGTACCCTGTCGGCGCCAAAATACTCCATGAAACCCGACAACTGAAGTCCCGGCCTGTTTACATCGGAAGTAGTTATTTCTATGTCTTCGATGGTCTCCGCCATTGAAAGCGGCTCAAGCTGGAACTCCTTAACCAGCTCGCTGAGTTTTACAGTAAACATTCACTGTCCTCCATAGCAAAATTATACGTGGGATGACTGTATTGCATCCAGATAAATTATATAACAACTTATAAATTTTTACGATATCTATTGAAGGAAACGGCACCGGTGGCCAGGCCCTGATACAGCCCGCAGCTCACTTCTTGTGCGGACCAGCGGCAGCATTTATTCCGGTTGCGTTTCTCAAGCACCATCTATATTGCGCCTACATGAAAAATAATGTGTTTATACAAAGGTGCCGTATCTCACGGGTATTGCAGTCCCTTCCTCATTACTTCCGTACGTCGCAGTATATCTTCGAAGCAGAGAAACACAACCTCCACAAACGCTGCCGCGGTCCTTCCGGTATATCACCCGCAACCCGCTCCCCTGCAAAGGCCGGTGGTGCCGTTTGTGGAACATTTAATACAAAAACTAAAGCCTCCTGCCGAAAGGCAGAAGGCTCCCATAAATCCATAAAAGCCAGGCCGCTGAACCCTACTTAATCTCATAGTGGTGCGCCTGCTCCAGCATCATATCCTTCACTTTCATAAGCCGCGTCAGATTGCCGCGCTCATTCTCATCCAGCTTCATCACAATATACCTGATCGTCTCCTCAAGATTGGGAATCATCACGTACTCCAGCGCATTGACCCTGCGCCGGGTTTTCTCGATCTCGTCCGCAAGCAGCTGAGCCGATTTCTCCAGTTCTGCCAGTTTCAAAAGCTTCGGCGTCAGCCCGGAAATGGTGGCAATGGCCGCATCCAGTTCACTTGACGTATTCGCAAATCCATAAGGATATATATCGGTTTCGTCGTCAGACTCCGTATGGAATTCCAGCACAGGGACGTCGACACTCATTATGTTCCTGGTCGATGCGCTCAGTTCTACCTTTTGTTTCGGGAACATAAGAGCTTCCTCCACTACTTCGGCACTCATCTCCGCTTTAGCCATAACGAAACGGGAGTGAACTGTCATTAGCTTTTCCTCGACCTCTTCCCTGAGAGTTTTATTTTCTCTCACGATCTCAAGGAACCTCTTCATCAGCTCATCCTGCTTGTCTTTCAGCAGCTTATGTCCCCGTCTTGCTGTTTTAAGCCTTCGTTTAAGTCCGGTCAGGACCATACGGGTCGGATTCACATTCATTCTTGCCATCGGCTATACTCCTCAGTCCTTTTTTGGCAGATACTTGTCGATGTATTCCTGCTTGATACGCTTCAGTTCACTGACAGGCAGGATCGACAGCAATTTCCATCCCAGGTCGAGCGTCTCTTCTATTGACCTGTTGGTATCATACCCCTGGGAAACATACTCGAGTTCGAAAGCATCGGCGAACTTTGCATAAATCTTGTCGATATCCGTCAGTGCCGCATCACCGAGTATTACGGCCAGTTCCTTGGCTTCCTTGCCTCTCGCATAAGCTGCGAACAGCTGGTTCATCGTATTGGCATGATCCTCACGGGTCTTTCCGCTGCCTATGCCCTTATCTTTCAGCCTTGACAATGAAGGCAGCACATCGATCGGCGGTGTTATTCCCTTTTTGTAAAGCTCGCGGCTCAGTATTATCTGGCCTTCGGTGATGTACCCCGTCAGGTCCGGTATCGGATGGGTCTTGTCGTCTTCAGGCATCGTAAGGATAGGAATCAGCGTTATGCTGCCCTCAAAGCCTTTTTTACGCCCTGCACGCTCGTACAGCGTCGCAAGGTCGGTATACAGATAACCCGGATAACCGCGCCGTCCGGGCACCTCCTTGCGTGCCGCAGAAACCTCACGGAGCGCTTCTGCATAGTTGGTAATGTCAGTAAGTATGACAAGGACATGCATGCCCTTCTCAAATGCCAGGTATTCTGCCGCGGTCAATGCCATACGCGGTGTGGCGATACGTTCGACGGCAGGGTCATTGGCCAGGTTCATGAAAAGCACGGCTCTGTCTATGGCCCCTGTCTGTTTGAAATCGCTGATAAAGAAATCGGCTTCCTCAAAGGTAATGCCTATTGCACCAAATACAACGGCGAATTTGCTGTCGCCGCCCAGTACCTTCGCCTGGCGTGCTATCTGGGCCGCCAGCTGGGGATGCGGCAGACCTGATCCTGAGAATATAGGCAGCTTCTGACCGCGGACCAGCGTATTGAGTCCATCTATTGCGGAAATACCGGTCTGTATGAACTCAGACGGATAATCACGCGCTGCCGGATTCATCGGCACTCCGTTTATATCAAGCCTTGCTTCTGCTATGATGTCGGGCCCACCGTCGATGGGTTTGCCAAGGCCGTCAAACACGCGTCCAAGCATATCTATCGATACAGGCAGCTCCATTCCCCTTCCAAGGAAACGTACCTTGCTCGATGAAAGATTTATACCCACAGCATTTTCAAACAGCTGTACCAGGGCGTTCGATCCATCGACCTCCAGAACTTTGCAGCGGCGTACCTCACCGTTGCTGAGCTCAATCTCGCCAAGCTCGTTGTAGGTAACTCCCTTAACATTCTGCACCAGCATCAAAGGACCGGCAACCTCTGCTATTGAACGATATTCCTTCAGCATAATCATTCACCCTCCTTTGAAAGCAGTGCATCCATCTGGTCGGACAATTCCTTTTCGATAATATCATATTCTTCATCCACACGGTCCTCCGGCACATACTTGGCACGTCCGATCTTCTCCCTTACCGGGATGCCGAAAATGCTTCTGAGATCGATACCTTTCTTTACCGCTTCCTGTGCCATATGATAATAATCAAGGATCATTTTCAGCATTCTGAACTGCTTTTTCATCGTTGCATGGGTATCAACCTCATGGAATGCATCCTGGTGCAGGTAATCCTCACGAAGTGACCTTGCAACTTCCATCGTCACCCTGTCTTTGGGAGACAGTGCATCGATGCCGACCAGTCTTACGATTTCGTCGAGCTCGGCCTCTTCCTGCAGTATTTTCATCATTTCAGCCCTGTAAGCAATAAAATCTTTTGATATATTTTTAGCATACCAGTCCGTCATACGGTCCGCGTACAGTGAATAACTTGTCAGCCAGTTGATAGCAGGGAAATGCCGGCGATATGCAAGATTCGCATCCAGTCCCCAGAATACTTTAACTATACGAAGCGTAGCCTGGGTAACAGGCTCAGAAAGGTCTCCTCCGGGAGGTGATACCGCACCGATGGCCGACAATGCGCCAATGCGTTCCCCGGAACCAAGTGTGATGACCTTTCCAGCACGTTCATAAAATTGTGCCAGGCGCGACGCCAGATAAGCAGGATAGCCTTCTTCACCCGGCATCTCCTCAAGCCTTCCCGACATTTCACGAAGCGCTTCGGCCCAGCGTGATGTTGAGTCTGCCAGGAGTGCCACTGTATAGCCCATATCACGGAAATACTCGGCTATGGTAATACCTGTATAAATAGACGCTTCACGGGCTGCCACCGGCATGTCCGAAGTATTTGCTATCAAAACGGTCCTCTTCATAAGAGGCTCACCGGTCTTTGGATCCTTCAGTTCCGGGAACTCCATGAGAACATCAGTCATCTCATTGCCGCGCTCACCGCATCCGATATATACCACCAAATCGGCATCCGCCCATTTCGCCAGCTGATGCTGTACAACGGTCTTGCCGCTTCCGAAAGGTCCGGGTACGGCAGCCACACCGCCTTTGGCAATGGGGAATAATGTATCGATGATTCTCTGCCCGGTTATCATGGGTTCATCCGGCGATAATTTCTGCTTATACGGTCTCTCCTTCCTGACAGGCCATTTCTGCATCATCGTCAGATTTTTCATGGATCCGTCCGGAGTTTTGATGACCGCTACAGTATCCTCTACGGTGAATTCACCTTCAGAAATGTTTTCAACAATTCCTTCCGTCCCTGGCGGTACCATTATACGATGCTCAAATATGGCATTTTCCTGGACAGTGCCGATTATGTCACCGGCCACTACTGTATCTCCTCTGGAAACAGCGGGTCTGAAGCTCCATTTTTTGCTCCTGTCAAGCGCCGGTATATTAATACCGCGGGTTATATTGCTGCCGACGGTCTGCCGCATCACTTCCAGCGGTCGCTGGATACCATCGAATATATTTTCCAGCAGTCCGGGACCCAGTTCCACGCTCAGCGGTACCCCGGTAGACACCACGGGACTTCCGGGACCCAGTCCTGAAGTTTCCTCATATACCTGTATGGAAGCCCTGTCTCCATGGATCTCCAGTATCTCGCCTATAAGATGGTTTTCGCTGACGCGGACCACATCGAACATATTCGCGTCACGCATCCCCTCGGCTATTACAAGAGGGCCTGAAACCTTGATAATCCTTCCCTGGTTCAAACCATATCCCTCACTTTCGGTAATAAATCATATATGCCATAAATTATTCCCGGAAAAGAATGTCTGCGCCAACAGCCTTTTCGACACACTTTTTTACTCCCTGCATACCGATACCCATACTCCCCTGTATACCGGGGATGGGGATTATGGCAGGAAAGCGCCTTTCCCGGTATTGATCGATTTCATGCTCGATTTTCGCTGCTGTCTGTTCTGTAATATATATCACGGCATACTGGTCATCAGCCAGCTTTTTCAGTAATTCAGCTGCCTGCTCCCCGCTTTCGGCGGGAAACACGGAAAAGCCCAACGCTATAAAGCCCAATACAGCGTCCTTTTCTCCGATCACACCGATTTTATACATAAACTTCCCGCAACCTTTCTCTGATCATGTCAGCCGGCAGCTTGTTTATTTTGCCGGTCATGATCATTCTGACATTCCTGATTTCGGCCTCTTTTGCAAAGAGGTAGGCTACCAGCGGCTCTACTCCTATAGTTACCAGTTTTGCGCCGCGGATGTACGATATAAGCAAATCATCCAGCATTTTTTCAAGGCCGGAGCTGTTTTTCCCTGATTTGACCAGTTCCCAGCCCTTTTGCACCGCATCGCCGTATCTGCTTGTGTGTATAGCTTCTATGAAATCCTCCGGTGTCCCGGAGCTGTTTTTGAAATATATTTCCTCAGCAATGGTACCATCATCAAGCAGCAATTTTTTAATAAAATCCCAGGATTTTTTTAATGATCGTGCGCGTATGAACATTCTGATGTTGGTCATATCGGTCATATATTCGGCGATGCCCCACAGGAACGGGCTGTCTATGTTTTTCAGGTCATGAACAAACTGCCGGTATGATGCCTTGTCCAGTATAAGATCCACCATCTGCGGATCCTTCATTCTTGCAAAAACGTCATACACTTCCGTCACCGCTTCTTTCATCAGCGGAGTAAATTGGGTGTAGTCACGCTCTCTTATGCTCCTTTTGATGGCGTCAATACCGATGGTACCTGTTTCCGACAGTATCGGCGGGACTTCCTGCCCCGACAGCTCTGCTTTCAGCAGTACCTTAACATTAAAATAATCGTAACGTCTCTGAAATGCCCTGATGACTTCAGGATCAGGAGCGATCTCCAGAAGAAGCCTGAAACATTTTTTCATTTCGTCCGACAGCAGCTGTTCATAAGCAAAAACTCCCGATGTACTTCCCCCGTCCAGGCCATAGCCTGCATCAGCCAGTACTTTACAGGCATCCTCTGCCGAGGGCGCATCCAGCATTCGGCTAAATTGAGCTGTGTCAAGCAGTTTGGGTTCCTTCGCCCTTATCAGGCCGGAAGCATACGAGTAATCACCTTCGTTTATTCTCAGCATCATTATCCCTCAACAATAACGTCTTCATTAGCCTAAACCGCTGCACCAGGGTCACGGACCGAACAGGATGTTCACGACTTCACCTTCCAGTTCGGTACGGAGCATTCCGAACATGATCTCAAATGTGCTGTTTATTTCCATGTCTCCGCATTTGAGTATGAAGCCCCCGGCGCTCTTTATGTGCTGGTTCGAAAGGGCAACGGCACCTTTTTTCCCAGCCTGGGAAATACGCAGGTTGATGTTGCTGATAAAGCTGCTGTCCATCCTCGCAGCATCTTTTTCAGACAACAGTACTTCACCTGCTGTGTCGCCGGCAGCATCAGCTATCATTTTTTCAAGAAGCTGCTGATATTGCCGGTCCGGTAATCCGCACACCTTTTCCATTGCTTTTGTAAATGCTGTATCTATTATCCGCTGCTTTGCAGCAAGAAGTTTCTTGCGGCCGTCAAGGCCAGCCGTCGCAAGCATTCGTTTGTATAGCTGCAGTCCCTCTGTCCTGGCATTACTCAAAAGCATTGCCTGTTCTTTCTCTGCTTCCGAGGATGCCTGCTCCTTTATCCTCTTTGCTTCATCTTCTGCCTGTTCCTGAATGGCCCTGGCTTTCGCCCTTGCATCTTCAAGGATCTTTTCTTTTATTCTATCGATTCCCGTCATTTGGATTGCTCCTTTAATCATTTACAAAGATCCATCAGGCATAATCATTTCGCCTGTGTATATACCCGGCCTTAACGGTGCCTGGAAAATCCCGTATCAGCCAATTAATAAGATAGAAACAATAAGTGACAGAATAGCGAACAGCTCAACCATAAGCGCAAGAATAATTGCGCTTCCAAGTGATTCCGGGCGCTTCGATATCAACTGTATGCCTGAAGCAGCAACTTTCCCCTGGTATATGGCTGAAATCAGGCCTACTATACCGACCGGAAGAGCAGCTGCAAACAGATGCAGCCCCTGTGCAACAGTCATGGAAGGATCGATTCTGTTAATGACCAGAAATGCTATAACAAAACCGTATATTGCCTGTGTACTGGGAAGAGCTTCAAGGATCATTACAGATCCGAATTTTGACGGATCTTCCGACAAAACTCCGGCGCCGACCTGTCCGGCAATACCTACTCCTTTGGAAGATCCTATACCAGCTACGAAAAAGGCAAAGGCAGCTCCTAATAAAGCAATCAACTGTCCATCGAAAATAGTCATCGTTCACTAACCTCCATTTTTTAGTTATCACGCTGTATCTTTACCTGTCCAGGCAACAGGCTCTCAAACATCAGCTTCATTTTTTACCGTTATATATTTCGTATCTGCTTTCAAAGGCCTGAAGGGCTGTCCCCCTCCTGTGAAAAACTTGCCGAAGAATTCAAGATACTGGAGCCGGCAAGAATGAACATATGCACCCAGCGCATTTATCGCCAAATTGATCGTGTGGCCTATTAACAGTATCACTATCATAACTATCAGCTTTATGGCCTTAGGAATATCAAACATGACACTCATCTGATTAACAATAGAAGCAATTATTCCTGTGGCAAGCCCCAGAGCAAGAAGTCTGGAATATGAGAGCACATCACTCAGAAAACTTACCACATTATATAAGCTGGATAATCCTCCTGTGATCCTGCCGAAAATCTTTTTGCTGGAACGTCCCTGTGTCAGCAGCAACAGTAAAGCACCGGCGATGAACATATACTTGCCGATTTCTACCAGCGGTGCGGTTGCATCTTTGTCGACTTCCGGTGCATACGGCAACAGAATAAATACAAAACCTGTATAGAATATCAGCACAAAACCCACATCAAACAAAGCATCCAGATACTTTTTATCCCGTATAAGATTTGCCGCTTTCATTCCAAACCCTGCATACATGTGTATAATACCGAAAAGAAGCGACCAGCTCAGCATAAGCTCAGGCTGCTCTACAGGATTGATCCATATGCCGTATTTGGTCAGTGCTTCGATTCCAAACCAGCTGCCAAACATGGCACCCCAGAATATAGTGGACAATCCGCAATAGAACAGAAGCTTCATAAACTTGCGGGTACTGTCTTCAAGCCTGAAGTGCCGCAGTATCAGTGCGGTACCAAGAGCCATTATAATACCGTAGCCGCCGTCTCCCAGCATAAGGCCGAAAAGCATGATGAAAAACGGTGCCATAACCGGATCCGGGTCGATCTCACGGCTGCTTGGCAGGCCGTACATATTCAGTACCGGTTCCCCGGCCTCTGCGATACCGGTGTTGTGCAGAAGCACAGGCGTTTCTTCATCTTCTCCTGGTTCAGTGATTTCTATACTTACGGTAAATTTTGATTCAAGTTCCTTTTTGGCTTTTTCTGCAATCTCTGCAGGTATCCAGCCTTTGATCAGGAATGCTTTCCTGGTCAGGAGAATCTTCTCATTGGCCGCCAGGCGCTCCTGATCCATTAGAAGGCTGTCATACAGCACCTCGATATCTTTTCTGCAGTCTCCCATTTCCCTGATCTGATCTGTAATTCTTTCTTTCTCACCAGAAATTTCTTTAAGGCTGGCATTGAGTTTTTCGATATTTTCCCTGACAGTGCCTGTCAGGCCGTGGAATGAAACTTTATTGAAACCCAGTGTTTTAAGAAATGACATACATTCCTGCTGTGAATCGGCATAAGCTATCAGGCAGCAATAGTACTGATCCTTATCCGAATGCAGCATATTCAGCTGACAATATGGCTCTCTTTCTTCCAGTTCGTATGTTATGTTACCCCAGTCGGTTCCGGCTGGTATAGTCCCCGGTATTATAACTGTCCTGCGGGTCCCTGTCATTTCAAGAGGCAGCTCATAATCGCTCCATGGAATAAGCGATGAAATGAGATTGCTGATTCTGTTCTCATCATTTTTCAGCTTTGCGAGACGACTCTCCGCGTCATTTATCGTTTTAGCCAAATCCCATATTCTGTCCCGGTGTTCCATGATGCTTTCAAATTCAGCACTTGTAATTTCACGCCTGGCAGAAAACAATGGCTTCTTTTCGGGGCAGTATTTGTTAAGGCTTTCCAGTGCTGTACGGACATCAGACATCATTGCGCCGACATCAGACAGCTCCTGCTGCAGATTTGGATTTTGGGCCAGCTCTTCGTATTGTCCGGCATCTTCTGTGTTTATTTCGACAGCACCTATTTTCATAAGGCTGTCCACAAGAGCCTCCCGCTGGTATCCGATCCCCAGTATGGTGATCTTGTTCATTTTGACGATCATGAATTCACGATCCTTCCAACTATGAAGTCGACTGCTTTTTCAAGCTTTGCGCCAGAGTTTTTTATTATATCGTCACATTGGGCCTGGATCTGCATATCCATCTCGCTTATTTTCTGATGTGCTTTCTCTTCGGAGGCTTTTAACATACCACCTGCCTGTTTTTCAGCTTCCTGCATCAGCCTGACCTTCAGATCGGAAGCCTCCTTTTTGGCCGCTGCTGTAATTTCCCTGGCTTTCTTCACAGCGTCCTCTTCTATCTTCTCCGCCTGGGACTCTGCGGCTGCAATATCTTTCAATATATCAACAGACATATTTTCACCTCCGTTTGTCTTTATTTATTATACCAAATATTATACCAAAATTGAAAATAATACAACATATTGAGATTTCAATAAAAAGAACAGCTATTAAATGTATCGGCTGAGTGGTCATATTATATTATTGCTTTATTCTTCAATCTTAAAAAATTATTAATCGGCTGATCCGTAAACGAAAGCTGCGGATCTTATAATGCGGATCTTATATGATGAGGGGCAGATAAGAAAACCCGAAGAAACATATTTCGTTTCTCCGGGTCATGTGGAGCGGGTGATGGGAATCGAACCCACGCAATCAGCTTGGAAGGCTGATGTTCTACCATTGAACTACACCCG